>Ga0116141_10001286_pt1 | contig 21305 bp, 13 predicted proteins | sample AD_UKC097_MetaG_FD_89744 | JGI IMG/M metagenome (GOLD analysis project Ga0116141, IMG submission 89744) | Active sludge microbial communities of municipal wastewater-treating anaerobic digesters from USA - AD_UKC097_MetaG | ecosystem: Engineered > Bioreactor > Anaerobic > Digestate | place: USA...
ATATGTTTGACATAAAAATAATGGCAATTATTGCAGTAATAGTCTTGATTTTCATTATAATCTATTTGTTTAATTATAATCGGTTATGCAACTACCTGTCCCCTGCGGGCATGCAGTTCTGACTCAATTTTTACCTCCATTTTTTTATCAATAACATAGAAGAACAATAATCCGACTCCGATAAGGAATGGGATGGACGGATACACACTGACAAGCATTTTTGCTCCTGTAGCGACAGTTTCAGGCTGAATAATTTCTGCCCCGGCAACTGTACCTTCTATAGGGATATACCCATACAGACCGAGGATCCATGCAACAAGGGCGCCTCCTATTGAAAGCCCTGCCTTAAGGCCTACCATCATTGCAGAAAATATTATGGCCGTTGCCCTGCGGTTTGTTTTCCATTCTGAATAGTCAGCAACATCAGCAATCATGGCCCAAAGAATGGGGATGGTAATCCCATAAGTAAATCCATGCAGAATCTGCGATGTGAACATTAAGATTACACTCTCGGGTTTGAAAAATATAAAGATCAGAACAAAAATGGCAGCAGCAAGTAAACCATACTTATAAACATCACGTTTACCGTATTTATCTGCGAGCTTCTTAGATAATGATATTCCGACAATCATAAAGATTATCCCTCCTGCATTAAATAAACCAAAGCCTGCAGAAACCGGGTCCGATCCAAAGAAATTGATACCTATACCTGACAGACCGGTAATAATCGGGTGAATAAATCTGGTAAGGGCAGCTTCATCTACGTAATTATTAAAATAATACACATAGGCGCCTCCTTTCATCGCAAGAGTGACGAACACCAATATGGTTAAGACAAGCATTATAAGCCATGGTCTGTTCTTCGAAAGATCAGAAAGGTCATCCTTAACTGATGATTGTTGTTCCACATCCGGAACGATACGCTCTCTGGTTGAAAGAAATGATATAATTAACATTACAGTGCCAATGACTGACATCCAGGTCATAACTGATTCAATCCCGGCGGCTTTATCTCCATGGCCTACATATTCAATAATCGGCAGCATGAACACCTGTACAAAGAACTGTGCAAACATCACAGCAACGAAACGATACGATGAGATACTGTTTCTTTCTCCCATATCACCGGTTATGACACCGCTCAGTGCTGCATACGGAAGATTGCTGGAAGCATACATCAACAACAACAGAGTATAGGTTGTAGTTGCATAGATTAACTTCCCCTTGTATGAAAAGTCCGGCGTTGAAAAGGCCAGTATGGCAATAACGCCAAGAGGAATAGCAGTGAATAATATCCAGGGCCGGAATTTGCCCCATCTCGAATTGGTTCTGTCAGCCAATATGCCAATCAGCGGGTTAAACCCAAATGCGGCAACCAGGCCGACAATCAGCATTACTATCGAGGCATCGGTGCTTTTCAGCCCATAAATGTCCGTATAGAAATAAGCTAAATAAGTAATCAGTGTTTGGAAAACCAGGTTCGCAGCAAAGTCTCCCAGACTATACCCTATTTTTTCGAACACTGAGATTTTTTGAGAAGTTAGGCTCATGCTTTTTTATTATTAGTTGGAGATTTACATACACCTGTTAATCAACCCCATTCCACGGAACCAGTTGATCCCATTGAAGGCGGTCCAAAAAAAAGCTTTTTCACGGAGAAAACCTTTGGTAAATCTATCAATTTATTTTAAAATTCCGTTTTTTCAACCATCAAAACAAGGGCTGAAGCCCGGGTGATCATAACAGGTGCAGGTACCCAGGGCTGAAGCCCGGACTTGGTGATGCAGTGTTGTTATGGTTCGTTTGAAAAGGGATACATTGACAATTAATCACTATCTTTGCTTTAATGTAAAATTTATGTGGAACGTATTGTAAATCTGCATAAGACGGTGCTATCCGTTTTTTGAAATCCCGGCACCCTGATTGGTACAGGACCTTGTTTGACATGGTCCGGATGTTTAATGAATTCTGAACTTATGAAAAGACTGACAGTCTTTGCAATTTCAGCAGGAATTATCCTGCTTGGCCAGTTCTGCGGTGATCCTGAGGGCCCGCCAGATCCGGTAATTGAACCTGAAATAAATAAAGCCGTAATTGATCCGGCGGTAAGTTACCAGGAGATGATAGGCTTCGGAGGGTCACTTACATGGTATTCCGAGAGAGTCACCTCAAGCCCTCAGAAGGAGCAGATATGCAAGCTACTCTTCGAGGACCTCGGAACTGATATAATCAGGTTTAAGAACAATTACTATCCTGCAGGATACCCTGGCGTCAAAAGCCCTGCCACCATGGAGAACAGTTCTATAAAGACGCTGTGGAATGTAACCGGTGATTTGTATGCGATGGCTAAACAGTTCAATCCGGGGATACAGATACTGGTCAGCTCCTGGACCCCTCCTTCTGCGCTGAAAAGCAACAACAACCTGCGCGAAGGTACCCTGAAAAGGAATAACGGGGTGTTTATGTACGAGGCCTTCGGTGACTATTGGAATGACCTTCTGGATAACCTGCAGTTCAATCCTGACTACATAAGCATTCAGAATGAGCCGGGATGGATTACCCCCGACTGGGAGACCTGCGAGTGGAGGCCGGCGGAAACAGCGGAATTCCCTGGTTATAACGCTGCCTTTGACGCAGTATACAACAAGATCAGCACTCGATCGAACCCACCGATGATGATCGGACCCGAGGCAGAAAACATAGGTTACAGCGGTAAGCTGGGTGGCAACACATTCGCCGTTTTCTCAGACCCGATCAAGAACAAGGAATCCCTTGCAGCCTATGCCTATCACACCTACAATTTCCCCTCCTCGGCGCTGATTGCCCAGACAAAGTCGGATCTCAACATGATACGTGATACATATGGCAACAAACCCTGCATCATGACCGAATACTCCAACTTCACCTGGCTCAACACTGCATGGTTCATCATCCAGAACATAAACGAAGCCAATGCTGCAGGGTATATCTACTGGTTGATGGCATGGGCTGACTCCAACAATGACTCAATGATCAAGCTGAGCCCATCAGGAGCCTATACCCTGACCCCGTTTTACTATGTGATGAAGCACTTCTCAAAGGAAGTTGATAAGGGCTATGTCAGGATTAAAGTATTGTCACCCCTGATGCCGATGTGTGGATTCATTGATCCGACTGGCAAAAAAATCACGGTTGTTGCGGTTAATCCGAACCTTGAATCTGCAATTTACGATTTCGATGTGACAGGTAAGATTGTCAAGTCAGTACGGGCTATGCAGACAGATGCTGTTGTGTCTTATAAAACGATTCAGCCTGCCGGCCCCGGACAGCGCTTTGTTCTGAAGCCTCAATCGGTGACAACTGTTGTGATTGAGCTGCAATAAACTGATTAAAACAATCCGTCAATGAAAAAAGCCGTTGCTGCCAGACTCGGTGATTTACAGGCCATTTTCAAATCGGTTCTGCCATCCCTTTTCCTCATCTGCCTGCCAGGATTTAGCCAGGGAGAGACCACTGTGATTATCTCAACGGAAAAGAGCGACGGTTCTTTCGTCCTTGCTTCCGGAGGCCGGTGTGGCTCACTCTTCATCAGCCCCGATGAGTGGCCGGGGGTGACGAGAGCCTTTACCGACCTGCAGAATGACCTTGGCCATATTACAGGCGTAATACCGGATCTTATCACCGCCTCAAAACCCCCCAGGGCTGAATTCATGATAATAGCAGGGACGATAGGTAAAAGCACCACGATAGACCGCCTGATCAAAAGGAAAAAGATTGATGCTGACGCCATAGATGGCAAGTGGGAGTCTTTTGTTATCCAGACTGTTGAAAAGCCCTTTCCGGGAGTGAAGAGTGCGCTTGTTATTGCAGGCAGTGACAAGCGGGGCACCATCTACGGAATATACGAAATCTCGCGACAGGCAGGGATGTCACCATGGCACTGGTGGGCTGATGTACCGGTACGCAAAAGCAGTGAACTATATGTAAACCCTGGTCGTCATGAATGGGGCGAACCCTCTGTCAGATACCGCGGGATATTCCTGAATGATGAGTACCCGGCCCTGACAAGATGGGTAGCTTATAAATATGGCGAGGTAACCCCCTCTGCCAACCCACCGATACCCCCCGGAATAGCCAACTATGGCAGTGAGTTCTATTCAAGGATTTTCGAGGTGCTTCTCCGGTTGAAGGCAAACTACCTCTGGCCGGCAATGTGGAACAACGCATTCAATGAAGATGACCTTCGGAATGCTGCCCTGGCTGACGAATACGGTATCGTCATGGGCACCAGCCACCAGGAACCGATGATCAGGGCACAGAAGGAATGGGACCGCAGGTATCAGAAAACCCTGGGAAGCTGGAGCTGGACACACCATGAAGACACCCTGTTGAAATTCTGGCGTGACGGCATACGTCGGAACAGGGATTTTGAAAGCATCATTACCATTGGACTGCGTGGGGCTGATGACACCGAGATGGGACCGGGCGGGCCGGCAGCAAATATCGCCAGGCTTGAAAAAATAGTAAAGGTGCAGCGTGAGATGATAGCGGAGGAGATAGATAATGATGTGACGAAGGTACCACAATCGTGGTGTCTCTATAAGGAGGTACAGGATTATTACTATGAGGGGATGAGGGTCCCTGACGACGTGACCCTGCTATGGGCTGAGGACAACTGGGGCAATGTACGCCGCCTGCCAACGGCCGATGAGAGAAAACGCCCCGGCGGAGCAGGAGTCTACTATCATTTTGATTACCATGGCGGCCCCCGCAGCTACCAGTGGATTAACACCAGTCCTATCCCGAAGATCTGGGACCAGATGTCGCTGGCAAAGCAGTATGGCGCCGACAGGATATGGATTGTCAATATGGGACACTTCAGGGGATATGAAATCCCGATGGAATACTTCCTTGACCTGGCCTGGGATGCCGGTTCGCTGGACAGTGATGACATGTCGGCCTGGACTCAGCAGTGGGTTGAGGGAATTTTTGGACCGGAACATGCCGGGGAGATATCGGAAATAATCAGGGAATACACCCGGTTCAATGGGCGGCGGAAGCCTGAACTGCTCTCGCCGTTTACATACAACCTTGTGAATTACGCCGAGGCTGACCGGATTGTGGAGGAATACAATATTCTGGCAGAGAGGGCGGAAAAGATAGGGCACTTGTTGCCCGCAGAGATGAAGGACCCGTACTTTCATCTTGTCCTCTTCCCCGTCAGGGCTTGTGCCCTTGTTAACGAGCTATATGTCACTGCAGGGAAGAATGCCCTGTATGCTTCACAGGGAAGGGCAAATGCCGGGAAGATGGCTGACCGCTCAGAGCAGCTCTTTGCTGCCGATACTGCCCTGATGGGATACTATAACCGGGTTTATGCTGGCGGCAGGTGGAAACACTTCATGGACCAGTCCCACCTGGGATATATCGCCTGGAATGATCCCCCTGAGAACAGCCTCAGGCACATAAAGCTTGAACGCCCAGCCCCGTCCTCAGGAGCAATACCTGCCGTGGCGGTGGAGGGCTCTGCAGAAGCATGGCCGGGACCAGTGACGCCCCCTCTCCTGCCCCCGTTTGATGTTTTCAACAAACAGTCAAGGTATTTTGAGGTCTTCAACAGGGGCAGCCATCCGTTCGAATACACCGCTTCGGCTGATCACCCCTGGATCATCCTCAGCAGCAGCCATGGCATAGTCACTGAGCAGGAAAGAGTTACCGTCTCCATCGACTGGCCGGCAGTTCCTCACGGGCACCACAACGGAACAGTAACCCTCACTGCTGAAGGAAGTGAGATGAAGATAGCCATTACGGCCTTCCGGCCAGAGGATCCCGATCCTGAGACTGTTGAGGGATTCGTTGAAGCTGACGGCTACGTATCAATGGAAGCTGCAAGCTATACCGGCAGACATGACACCGGCGACCGGCGCTGGGAGTGGATTGAGGATTATGGCAGAACACACTCTGGCATGAGGACCTCAGCCCTTACGGATGCTCCCCCTGCAGTGCCGGGGAAAGACTCCCCCGTGCTGGAATACAAAATATATTTCTTCTCTGCTGGTGAATTTGAAACAGTGCTGCACATGGCTCCCTCACTCAACTTCCTGCCTGAAAGGAACTTCAGGATAGGGCTGTCAGTTGATGACAGCGACCCCCAGCTAATCACCGTTGTTCCCGCGGGATTTAACGCCGAAAATTTCAACAGGGAATGGGAAGAGATAGTCAGCAACAGCACACGCTATGTAACAGGCAAAATCAAAGTAGCCGGACCAGGCTCCCATACCCTGAAGGTGTGGATGATTGATCCGGGGATGGTGCTGGAAAAGATTGTGGTCAACACCGGCGGTCTGCGGCCGTCATACCTGGGCCCGCCGGAAAGCCACAGGAATTGACGATTTGAGATTTGAGATTTGCGATTTTGTATTGTATATCATTAGCATAGAAGAGGAAAGACATAATCGCCCGTAAGGCATTAAGCATTGTAGACAAGACAATATTACCAATAATTGCCCGCAGGGCATAAAGCATTGTATAACCCGTTTACCCTCACATCCCATACCATGAAAACAAAATCTTATCTCTTTTTAGCGACACTGTTTGTAATTCTCTTAACCTTTCCGCTGACCGCCCAGGTCAGACTTCCGCGTCTGATCAGCGACGGCATGGTGTTGCAGCGCGGTACTGAACTGAAAATATGGGGCTGGGCAGCACCCGGAGAAAATGTGAATGTCGAATTTGCCGGAAAACAATACAGCACTATAACTGATGATTCCGGTAACTGGATGATCATGCTGCCGCCAATGGAGGCCGGCGGGCCATATATAATGACACTGACCGCAAGCAACAAACTGACTGTCAGCGATATTCTGATTGGCGACGTCTGGCTCTGCTCCGGGCAGTCGAACATGGAACTGCCGGTCAGGCGCGTCAGGCCACTTTACGAGGCCGAGATTGCAGCAGCAGAGAATAACTTAATCAGGTCGTTTACAGTGCCAAAGACATTTGTTTTCACAGGACCGGAGAGTGATCTGCCGGGAGGCAAATGGACAGCTGCCAACCCGGAGACGGTCCTTGATTTTTCAGCTGCAGCATGGTTCTTTGCCAGGGAGATAAATCAAACCTACAGGGTGCCGGTCGGAATTCTGTTAACGGCCTTCGGGGGTTCGCCTGCAGAAGCATGGGTAAGCGAGGAGAGCCTTAAGGCATTTCCTGAATACTATGATGAACTCAGGAAGCTGAACGAAGACTCCTACATAAACAATATTGAAAAGGAAGACCGCCAGCGGATTGCTGACTGGTACAGCAATCTTCAGAAGACAGATTTAGCATACAAGACAGAGGATTTGAGATGGAACGACATTGACCTGAACACTGATGAATGGAGCAGTTATACTGTTCCGGGATACTTTTCGGCAACACCTCTGAAAGGGATCAACGGTGCCGTATGGTTCAGGAAAGAGATCAACATCCCTACATCTGCAGCCGGGCAGCCCGGAACGGTCAACCTTGGGAGGATAGTCGATGCGGATTCTGCATTTCTGAACGGCACCTTCATCGGGACAATATCCTACCAGTACCCTCCGAGATGGTACACGTTCCCGGCCGGCATATTGAAAGAGGGAAAAAACGTTCTGACGGTGAGATTGATCAGCAATATCGGTGATGCGGGCTTCGTCCCTGACAAGAGCTATGAACTGACGGCCGGTGACTTTAAGGCCAGTCTCGAAGGTGAGTGGAAATACAAAGTAGGGGCTGCACTTCCACCGCTGAGAGGACAGACATTCTTCGGTTATAAGCCGGCAGGGCTTTATAACGCTATGCTGGCTCCGCTGCTGAATTGCAGCATCAAGGGCATCCTTTGGTACCAGGGTGAGTCCAACGCAGAAAGACCTGAAGAGTACAGGACCCTCCTGCCGGCAATGATACGGGACTGGCGGAACAGCCTCGGCCAGGGCGATGTGCCGTTCCTGGTGGTCCAGTTGCCAAACTTCATGGAATCACGGGAGACCCCGTATGACAGCGGCTGGGCGCTCTTCAGGGAGGCACAGACTGAAGCGCTAAAATTGCCAGCAACGGGAATGGCGGTCACATATGACATAGGGGAATGGAATGACATCCACCCTCTGAACAAGAGGGATGTAGGTGTCAGGCTGGCCCTGGCTGCCAGGAAAGTAGCATACGGTGATTCAGAGGTGGTAGCCTCAGGCCCCACTTACAAATCGATGAGGGTCAGGGGCCGGAGAATCATCATTTCGTTTGACAACACCGGATCGGGACTGACGGTACGCAACGGCAAAAGACCTGGTCATTTTGCCATCGCTGGTGAGGATATGCAATTCGTATGGGCTAAGGCCAGGGTTCGCGGAAACAGGGTAGTTGTTAAAAGCCGGGAGATTAAGAAGCCTGTGGCCGTCAGGTATGCCTGGGCAGACAATCCTGTCGGAGCCAATCTCTATAATGAGGAAGGACTGCCGGCAATGCCATTCCGGACTGATCAGGTGAAAATGTGATTTTCGATTTGAGATTTGCGATGTTCGATTTAACTCGCAACTCGCAATTCGCAAATCCTCAGGTTTTTCTCCCCCGGTAGATGCAATTTTTGTCATCGCACAGTTGACACTTGTACGGGGCATACTTAACCTTTCTCCCAATGCCGATCATCCCGCTGACTGATTTCACCGGATTCATCAGGGCAGAGTCAGTGAGAGTGATGCCGCAGTAATTTTCGGTGAAGAAACTGAAGAGTTTATGCTGTTCAGCCACATCCCATCCGCAGTAACCGGGGCTGAAGCGGTTGGTAATGCCCATGCCTGATAATGCCACAGCAGTTTTTAAAGCCTCCTGCATCCTGTCCGCGGCGCCCTCCGCGACCTCCGATCCAATTACATCGTATACATAACCGCGCAGAAGATCACCCTCCTTCATGCTCTTCCGGCTGAGTTCACCCACCTCCCTGCCGGCAGTGCAGATGAAGAGTGCAACACCCTCGGCATTCTTTATCTGGCTGAAGATAATCGGCTTAACATGAAAAACAACACCCTCAAACTCAACAGTTTTACTGACCGGGTCAAGGTTGACATGATCGAATATGATATACTCTGCCCTGGCTTCTCCTGTTGCCAGAAGTTCCTCAGACAGCACGGCAATAAGATCTGTCACCGGTTCAGGTGCGGTACCGGGCAGGTATCCCATGACACCAGCCAGGGCGTCAATGCCGGTCAGAAGTTCACTGTATCTGTAGCTTAATCTCATTTAGGCAATTGTGTCGACTGGTAGTGCTCAATGAACCTGATCGCATAGTCATCCCTCCCAAGTACCAGATCAGCAGCTCTCACCAGCCCGGTTATCTTCTCAGGATTGGCAATGGGGCACGTGAGGCCGTACAGTATTGACATGGCCATGTAAGCGTTGTTGATGTTCTCGCGGTGAGGCAGTCCGAATGAGATATTACTGGCTCCCTGCGTTATGTTGTGTCCAAGCCTGTCATGAACCAGCCTGATAGTCTCCAGGGTAACCCTGCAGGCGTTGGGGTCAGCACTGACAGCCATCGCCATCGGATCAATGATCACATCCTCCTCTTTTATTCCGGATCTGACTGCCCGCTCAATTATCTTTTCGGCAATCTTCAGACGCTTTTCCGGATCATGGGTAATGCCATCATCATCAAGCACCAGTCCTATTATGGCTGCTCCGTACTCCCGGGCCACCGGAAGCAATCTCTGCAGGGAAGCTTCTTCAGCATTGACGGAATTTATCAGGCACTTGCCCCTGGCTACCTTCAGGGCAGCCTCGATGGCTTTAGGATTGGGTGAGTCAAGACACAGGGGTATGTCAAAGTGGTCCTGCAGTTCAATCACCGCCTGCGGCAGCAATTCCTCATCTACCACCCCCGGAAAGCCGACATTCACGTCAAGGACATCTGCCATGGCATCAATCTGAGACTTTGCAAGCTCCAGCATGTAACTGAAATCGTTCGCCTGAAGAGTTGATACCAGTTTCTTCCGCCGTGTGGGATTTATGCATTCCCCGATAATTACCACCGGGCCTTCGGTATCAATTACCACCTCTTTTAATGTTCCCTTCAGTATTGTCTTCATTAGCTGATCATTATGGTTATATGTAAATATCCGGAAGCCATTTCCAGAAAATACTTCCTAAGCATCGGGACCGTAATGGTTCCGGGCGCTGCAGAGCGAAATAACAAATAATTATTTTATTCAGGCCAGGGTTTTGAGATATTCCACAGCTCCCTGGGGATCAGGAGAATAGAAATCGGCTCCTATTTTTCTGCAGAAGTCCTCCGTGACCGGTGCTCCTCCGACAAGGATCTTCATGGCAGGGAATCTGTTCCTCAGGACCTCCACGCTCTTGCGCATGTTTTCCATTGTGGTGGTCAGAAGGGCAGAGAGTCCAATCACTGCGCCCGGGTGTTTCTCAGCAGCCTCGATGAATTTTTCTGTGCTTAGATCCACTCCCAGGTCGATAATCTCCCAGCCACCACCTTCAATCATCATTGAGACCAGGTTCTTTCCGATATCGTGAAGATCTCCCCTGACCGTTCCTATGATAAAAGTTCCCCTTCTTTTGGTTTCGCCGGAGAGATAATAAGGTTTGATATGGATCATTGAGCTGCTCATGGCTTTGGCTGCCATAAGCATCTGGGGCACGAATATCTCATTTCTTGAAAACTTCTGTCCCACCCTTGACATTGCAGGTATAAGGGCTTCTTCGAGAATCTCGCCGGGTTTGATTCCCTCATCCAGGGCGTGCCTGGTAAGTTCGAAAGCTCCCTCCTGGTCCTTCATTGCAGGTGGGTAAGGTGATTTTATGTCAACCTTGCCGAATTCAACACAGGTTGAGATTCTTTCAAGTATCTCAGTCATTTCAAAAGTCAATAACAATAAGCCTTTCCTGCCCTGGTGGCAGGCTTTTGCAAAGAAACACAAAAAATCAGGTAAAAAGTGCCCGTGGACAAAGCCACGGACACTTTAACCTGAACCAACCCTAATCTAAAACACTAATCATATATTCGAATAAAATCAGTTGTTGGTTGTTCAGACCCTGAGATTTTCATCCTTTACAGGTGATCAATATCCAGGGTTCTGATAAGCAGCTTTTTCAGCGGCTGTCATCTCCAGGCCATCCAGTTGGCTTTGAGGTATGGGGCGCAGGTAGTGATATTTCTCAATTGTACGGGTCACTGCAACAGGTGTGTGGTCTCCAAGATTTGGGCCACAAATCGTATAAGTGAGTGCCTTGGTTCCCCATGTCTGTGTACGTACAAGGTCCCACCACCGGACACCTTCACCATAATACTCACGTGAACGCTCATCCAGAATATAATCTACAGTTATGGTTGCTGGTGTAGCAGCAATCATATCTGCACTATGGTCCTCAATTTTTGGAGCATTGCCGTTATTGTTCCAACGCCACTTTCCGGCACGTGCACGAATAACGTTGATCAGATCCAATGCGGTTTTTCCTGTTACTGTATTTGCACCCTTAGCTGCAGCTTCTGCAGCTATGAAATAGAGCTCTGAGAACTTGGCAATTGGAAAAGGACGTGTAATGCTTCCGTTGGGTTGACCAAGGCCGACACCATTATCAGTGCGGTAAGTGCCAATCTTGTACCCGCAACCCGGATGTACCAGTCTGCTTATTGCATTGGGAGCTATTACATAATCTGCTCTTCCCGGCAATACACCAGCACCAATATTACTTTTGTAAACCGAATTAGAGTAATCGATGCCACCAGGATCACTGTCAAGGAATGTTAGTATCGGGTCACCCGGATAAACCATCATATCATTCGCATTGTACAGGAACGCATTTGTAACGCCACCTTTATTCCAGTTGCCACGGTACACCGTGACAAAGGTCCCGTCATAACGGGAATCATTTGTCTTGTCGGCAAATGTGTTGGTGAATACTTCGATAGGAGGAGCCATACGAGTCCAGGGACGACCCAGATGCTGTTCTGCTTCACGCTGAACAGAGTTCACTGTTGAAGGATTAGCCCAGGAAGTCTTTGAGCTTGTCATGGTGGTGTAGTTCCATGTCATCATCCAGGCAGCGAAATTGTCAGCACCGCCACCTGAAGCATAGGAGAGATTCGCGTCATTCCAGTAGTCACTTGCCTGGGTACGGTCGGCATACAGCACCATTTCTTTGTTACGGTCGTTTGACCCAAGATTGACATCATAAAAATATGGAAGCAATCCGAAAGGCCCGGGATCATCTATTGCAGCTGTTGCGACATTATAGGCCTCCTGATAATACCAGGCGGCATTATGTCCGTCAGGGTCAGTGCGGGGACTATCCGGATATGTAGGGATATCATTTGGATTTTCCAGCCACCATGCATATGTAAGGTAAGCTTTTGACAGGTAAAGGCGTGCAGCTGTTTTGGTTAAAGTACCTGTTAAACGTCCGGTAGCGGGCAAATCTTCGGCCGCTGCCAGCAAGTCCGGAAATATGGCTTTGGTGTAAACTTCAGGAACAGTATTTCGCACAGAAGTTCTCACCGGTGAGATGTTGAACGCCAGTTCACCAGAGCCAAAGTCAAGCGGTACCCCTCCAAATGTCTGTACAAGATAGAAATAGTGGAATGCCCGGAAGAATCTGGCTTCGGCAATAAGTGCCTCGGAAATTGTCCCTACTGCTGTAGCATTTTCAATGATACCATTTGCAGTGTTTATAGCAGGGAATGCATTAGACCAGAGCCCTCCGGCATCTGAGGCGCTGGGAGTGATAGGCCCGCCTGCCCCGGAAAGGTCCATGATCTTGAAGTTACCTGTACCTCCGCTGGCAGCCCAAGTTGCTTCATCAGTGCCGGTCAGGCCATTACTGTAAAAGTATGCATCGCCCCATAAACGTCTGAGTGTGGCGTATTCAGCTGTTAGACCCCCCATAACGCCTTCCGGTGTTTTGAAAGTCTCAGGTGTATATATAGCACGTGGCTGCTCCTCCAGAATATCAGAGCACGACGCAAACAGGAGCAACGCAATGGCTGTTCCTAAAACAGAATTTATCAGTTTACGTTTCATTATTGTTCCTTTTTAAAATGACATATTGATACCGATCATGTAGTTGCGTGTTGCAGGCGTGTTGGTGCCTATGGTCAGCAGTCGTCTCAGTGATCCGGACAAGGGCACTGCAGCATTTTCATTACCGTACGAGTTAGTCTCGGGATCCATCCCTGATTCCTTCGTATACGGAGAGAACAATACGAACGGATTCTGTACGGTTGCATATACCCTCAGTGTCTTAAATCCAGCTCTTTTTATCCACTCGTTGCTATCCAGATAGTACCCGAGTGTAATTGTCCGCACCTTCAAATACGATGCATCAAAGTAGCCCATTGTGCTTCCATACTTAGGATTGTCGCCACCAACACCGTTTGGTTTGGGATACCTGGCGTCTGTGTTATCCGGGGTCCAGTAGTCTATCCTTACGTTATTGCCCGATCTTGTGTTCAGGTTGTTCAGGTAGCTTCCGGATCCGTAAAGAACGCTGTTGAGAATACCGCCTTTCTTGAAGGCACCAATAATGGAGAGGTCTACTCCTTTATATGCCAGACGGGTATTGAAGCCTCCCATAAAGTCAGGCTCCATTTCAATTATTTGCCTGTCAGCAGCTGTAATTGCTCTTGCAGGAGTGACACCATCGTTAAGGTAATCACCGGTATATTTTACCTTAATCATACCAATATTGCCGCCCGGTTCAAGAATATTGAAGTATGGATCATTCTGCTGCCAGATACCAATATTCTCATAATCATAGATAACATCAATAGGATGGCCTACAAACCACCAGTTGGTTTCATCCTTCAATTGTCCCGAAGCAAGCTCAACCAGCTTGTTACGATTGGCGTACAGGTTGACACCTGCTTCCCATGTCCATCCGTTTAGGTTGTCAATAATCACACCGTCTACTGAAAATTCAAGACCTTTATTCTCAGTCTTTCCAATATTGGCCATATAGCTGCCTACGCCAGAAGTGGATGGCAGCCCGACACTAAGAATAACATCATGGGTATACATTGCGTAATACTCAACAGTTCCTGACAGTCGATTCTTCAGGAGTCCAAAGTCCAGACCAATATTAAATGTCTTTGAGAATTCCCATCCTAAAGTAGGGTTAGGCAGTTCTGAAACATACATCCCGATAGAATAAACAGTGCCGAAATTATAAGGTCTGGTGTTTAACAGACCAAGGGTTTTGTAAGGATCTACAGATTGGTTGGAAGTTTCACCGTAGCCCATCCTCAGTTTAAGAAGATTTATCTGGCTGATGCTCTTCATGAATTGCTCATTTGCAATATTCCATCCTACCGACACGGCAGGATAGGTATGCCACTTCTGTCCCGGAGCCAGTCTTGATGAACCATCAGTACGGGTGGCAACACTTATCATATAACGACTGTCATATGAATACATTACACGGCCCATGTATGATAACAAACCTGTCAGTTCATATCTCTGGTTTGAAGGATTGACAGTCTTATCCGCAGTGGCCTGTCCCAGGTTGTAGAATTGGAATGCATCGATGGGAATATCTTTGGTTGAAACATTTGAAGAGTTATACATAGATTGCTCAGCTGAGAACATTGCCACTGCATTCAACTGATGTTTTCCCGCAAAGGTTTTATCATATGTCAGCAGGTTCTCGGCTGCCCAGTTAATCGTATGAGAGTTGCTGATTGAGGCAGTGGAGTTATTGGATGGTGTACCGCTGAAAACTCCTACACCTGTATAGCTTCCATTGTTACTCTGCCGGTAGTTCAAACCCAGGTTAATGCGATACTTAAGACCATCTATCCCTGGTATTTTCACTTCACCATAAAGTGCATTGTAAGTTCCGAACGCCCTGTTCTGATCGATATATTTATCTCCTAAACCTTCCAATACCTCTCTTGTCGATACCCACTGAGCACCCGAAGTGGCCTGCATGAATCTTTGTTTCAGAGAGCCATCTTCGTTGTAGATGTTGGCTATAGGTGAATGATCGAGGGCCATTCCTACAGCTCCGAGGTTATTCCCGTTCGTAACTGAGTAATTGGTATTTGTGCTGATACCGAAACGTAAGTATTTCCCGATTCCCTGATCAAGTGAACTCCGGATTGAATAACGTGTGTAATCCTGAAGTGGAACAACGGCCTCGTCCTTGTAGTATCCAACACCGAACGTGTAGTTTCCTGTCTGTGTTCCGCCGGTTATGCCCAAATCATGACTGTTCACCATTCCGGTTTTATACAGCAGATCCTGCCAGTCAGTATCCATATCATTAGATTCATCCAGCGTGTTAGTGTACTGGTTAGCTGCAGCACGCAGCGCAACAAATTCCGGTCCGTTCATCATTGGGTATTTGGCAAACACCTGCTTCATCCCAACATAGCTGTCGAGGCTTATCCGTGCCTGCTGACCGGCATAGCCTTTATTGGTGGTTATAAGGATTACTCCGTTTGCTCCTCGCGAACCATAGATGGCTGTTGAAGAAGCATCCTTAAGAATATCAATACTCTTGATTGCGCTGGGGCTAATGTCACCGATTGATCCTGCAAAGGGTATCCCGTCTATTACAACCAGCGGATCATTGCTGGCATTAAGTGAACGAGTACCACGAACCCGTATTTGCATTGTTGCACCAGGTTTGGTTGATACCTGTGACATATCAACACCTGAGACACGCCCTTGAAGAGCCTGTGAAATATTTGATGACGGTACATCTCTGATTGCATCACCGCCTATTGAAGCTACCGATCCGGTCACATCGCTTTTCCTGGCTGTTCCGTAACCAATAACTACAATTTCTTCAAGGCCTATGTCACTTGCAGCCAGGGCTAAATTGACAACTGCCTGGGATCCGACTGTAACTTCCTGAGTCGTGTATCCGACGAAAGAGAATACAAGCACAGGATTGGCTGTCGTCACCACTATTCTGTATTGGCCGTTCGCATCTGAAAGACTACCGTTGTTAGTACCCTTTTCCATGATAGTTACCCCTGGCAAGGGGTTGCCATCGCTCTCAGTAATGAGTCCTGTAACGACTCTTTGCTGATTCAGATTCAGTTCCTCAGGATTGGATCCTGAGGCAAATGCCATCCCTGTCTGCACAAGAATCAGCATTGCAATGAGCGTAATGCTCAAAAGTAGTTTTCCAAAGTATTTCTTTAGCAGAATACCTTGGGTCAGGGGTTCATTAATCATACGATTTAGATTTTAAGGTTAAATTTTTTGATGTTGGTTTGGCTGGGATGACTACTCTGGGTAGTCATCTCATCAGAGGGTTCAGGAATGTTCTTCCCGTTTCAGGGTGATTTGTCATTGATTCGCATGGTTGTTTAAAAGGTCTGTAGTTTATATGTCAATTAAGCTTGGCCAACCAACATTCAGCACCGTGCCGGGAAAACGGTTCTTTAAACTGGAAAACCTTATTTCCTGTCACTATTAAAATCAAAACCCTGCAATACTACCCTTGGAAAATGGTCTACAACATGGTAAATATAATAAATAATTTTTAAAATGCAACCGATTTCATAAAAATAAAATCTATTCACATCAGGTTCAGATTCATTAAATTCACCTGATATGAAACCTTGCCCGTAGAGACTGTTTTTTTCTTGTTTTCGATTTTATGACTATTTTTAGAATCGCTGACGAAAAATCAAAGGTAAACCCGACGTTTATTTATTTCATAAATAAGAACTTATCTAATGTTTAACATGATTATAAGGATATGAAAAGAACACAGTTTTTACCCATTTGCATGATCATCTTCGGTTTTGTTTCCGGGAATCTTTTTTCCCAGAATCCAACCGTGATCAAAATTGATCCTGACCGCACGATAGCAACAGTTGATCCGAATATCTACGGAGCTTTTGTTGAGCCTATACGTACAGTGGTATACGGCAACATCTATGATCCCGGATCTTCTTTTGCTGATGAAAACGGTTTCAGGAAAGACGTCATTCAGTTGTTACGTGAGCTGAAAATCCCGGTTGTGAGATGGCCCGGCGGCAATTACGTGTCTGGATATAACTGGGAAGATGGCATTGGCCCGAAGGACCAGCGCCCGGCAAGACTCGACCTTGCCTGGCATCAGGTTGAGACCAACCAAATGGGAACAGATGAATACGTCAAGCTTTGCAAACTCATTGGCTCGGAGAATTTTATCTGCATAAATGCCGGGACTGGCACCCTTGACCAGGCAAGGCACTGGGTTGAGTACTGCAACATTGAAAAAGGCACCTGGTATTCTGACCTCCGGAGAAAGTATGGCAATGAGACACCTTTCAAAGTCAAATACTGGGCACTGGGAAATGAGATCGACGGCCCATGGCAGATGGGACAAAAAAGTGCAGAAGACTATGTGAAGTTCGCCCTTGAGGCAGCTAAACTGATGCAATGGGTAGATAAAGACATCAAGCTCATCGCCAGTGGCGCCTCAAATTATAAACCCGATAACAACTGGATAGACTGGAATGACCATGTACTGACCAAAATGGCAGGAAGCATCGATTACCTCTCAGTGCACAGGTATGCAACAGAGGCCCTGGGAAACGACAGGAGCTTCTCAGGTATGATGTGCCTTGGCCTTGATCTCGATCAGAAAATAGAGACAGTAAAAGCCCTTATCCTGAAGGCGATGATGAAAACCGGGTCAAAACGGCCTGTATATATCTCATTTGATGAGTGGTCCGCAGGATTCGGGAACAGCATCACGGCTTCACTGATGGTGGCACAGCACCTCAACTCCTTTATCAGGCATGCCGATATTGTGAAGATGGCAAATATAACCATGCTTTCAAGCCTCGTGGGATATTCTCCCGAGGGCGCTGATAAAAATGCATTGTTCAAAGCGTTTTACCTGTACAGCAATAATTGCCACGGAAAAGCCCTCGATGTCTATGCCAGCTGTGAAAAATACAGCAATGATGTATTCAAAGACATTCCTTATCTCGATGTCACAGCCGTTCTGAATGATGCTACCGGAACCATTGTGTTAAATGTGGTCAACAGGCATGAAACAAACCCCATCACGGCAGACATAGTTTTACAGACGGGAGAATTTACCGGAAGTGCAATAGCCAATGAGGTCAACGGGAAAATTGTTGCCCCCGGCAATCCCAGGGCTTCAGAGCCGGTAAACAGCACTTCAGCTGACATAAAATTCAAGGGCAATACAGTTAAGTATACTTTCCCGGCTCATTCATTGACACAGCTTATGCTTCCCCTGAAGTGAAAAGTACTGTTGTCAATGGTCAGAAGGTTGACCATTTGCAGCTTAAATCAGGACCCTGCCGGATTTTAGGTATATGTTGCCCCGGGCATCTATGGTCAATCCATCTGAACCGGATGGTGCAAAAAGGGTCTTGTCCCCAAGCGAGCCATCAGCATTGATGGTATACTTCCGTGTGGCTCTTCCCATCATGTCTGCCACTAACAGATACTTGCCGTCAGGAGTGCCTGTGATACCGTTTGGTACCCTGAGATCTTCTATTACCCTGATCAGCTCCCCGGAAGGCTTCAGATAATAAACAGCCCGGATATCCTGTTCCTGTTTATGTCCTGCCTCCCAGTAATCACGATGGAAATAGGGGTCGGTGAAGTAGATACCGCCCTTCATGTCCTGCCAGAGATCATTGGGTCCGTTCAAATGAACTCCTCCGAAACCTTTGTCATAGACGGTAATCAATTCCCCATGGGGAGTGATTTTGATAATGGTGTTATGCTGATCAGCACATGCCAGCAGGTTACCCTCTCGATCGAACCTTGTGCCGTTTGCCCGCCCGCAATTCTTTTTAAAGATTGTTATTCCTGATTTTTCGTCCCAGGCATAGATCCTGTCGCCGGGCTGATCAGTAAAGAAGACCCTTCCGTCACGGGCAACAGAGGGCCCTTCAGTAAAGGCATACCCTGAACCGGCTTTTTGAACCCGTGCTCCTTTTGCGATTAATGCTGCAGGATATCGCGGTTCCTGTGCCGCTGATGAAAATGAAAAAAGAATCATAAGGGTGACCGCAACCAATTCTTTCATTGCTTGAATCTTTACTTAATTAACACTAAGATGGTTGATTATGGTTTACATTGAGTGAAAACATGGAATAACTGGTTCGATCACATGCCGGAATCTGATTTATTTTTGCCGGATTACTTAAAACTGACAGGTGCATTGTTGGCATAATCCTGAAATATTGAGGATATTTAACCTGATATTAATCTGATCATGGATTTTGCTCCGGTTATAAAGGGTCAGTCAAACCCGATTGCCGACGGGCAGGGTAAACAGCTACTCCGCCTGGCCGACGGGCTGTACCTTATAGGTTGAAACGGGGTACATAAACATTACGACTTATCAACTTTTGACAACAAATTATGGAACGCCGGTCAATTGGAAAAACGGGAATCAGCATACCCCCGGTAATATTTGGCACCAGCGCCCTGGGGAATCTTTATTCCGCTCTCAGCGATGAAACAAAAACAGAGATAATAAAAGAGTGCCTTCTGAATGTACCAGGGCCGGTAGCCTTCGATACCGCCGGCAAGTATGGTGCAGGATTGGCACTTGAAAAACTCGGTGATATCCTTTGCAGGCTGAACGCTGAGCCTGAAGATGTAATAATCAGCAATAAGCTTGGCTGGCTACGCACTCCCTTACTGACTGCCGAACCTGCTTTCGAAAAAGGCATATGGTTTGGCATTAAAAACGATGCCCGGCAGAATATCTCATACGACGGTATCCTGGAATGCTGGGAACAGGGCAACAGGCTTCTCGGTGGAAAATACAAACCCGGACTCGTTTCGGTCCATGATCCTGATGAGTTTCTTGCCGCTTCGCGTGATCAGCGCGACTTTAATATACACCTTAATAATATACTTGATGCGTATAAGGCTCTCGACAATCTCAGGTCGGAGGGCGAGGTAAAGGCAGTGGGGATTGGTGCAAAGAACTGGAAGACCATACAGTTGATTGCCGGTGAAACCCGGCTAGACTGGGTGATGTTTGCCAACAGCATGACAATTTACAGACACCCTGAAGATCTTCTCGTATTCATGGGAAAGCTTCATTCAATGGGTATTGCCATTATAAACTCCGCTGTGTTTCATGCCGGGTTCCTGACCGGGGGAGATTATTTCGACTATGTTCGAATCAAACCCGATTCGGAGGAGAACAAAGCAAAATTCAGGTGGCGGGAGGATTTCTTTGCGGTTTGCAGAAAATACAATATCGTTCCTGCAGATGCCTGCGTGCAGTTTGCCATTACACCCCCCGGTGTTGTCAGTATTTCACTCAATACATCTGATCCCGGCCGGGTAAAAAGCAACGTTGAATCAGTTGAACGCCAGATCCCCGTGGAGTTTTGGCGCGAGATGATCAGCAATGGATTGATCGATGGCGATTATCCATATCTTTAAGCTGAATTGTAATCTGTTATAATAAATCCTGAAATGAATAAAATGAAAGCCGCTGTACTCACTGAATACAGGAAGGTTGAATGGAAGGAGGTTGATATACCTTCTGTTTCGGGCAATGAAGTCCTGATAAAGGTAAGCTACGCCTCTATCTGCGGAAGTGATCAGCATGTTTTCCTTGGTGAGTTTCATCCCCGTACAAGTGTGCCTTTGATTCAGGGACATGAGTTTGCCGGGACCATCGTGCAAAAAGGACCCGCTGTCAGGAATTTCAAGGAAGGCGACAGGGTGGCAGTCGATCCGATCATCTGGTGCGGTCACTGCCCGGCATGCAAAAGACATCATTATCCAGCCTGCTCCACCCTGAAACTGGTGGGGATTGATCTAGATGGAGGCTTCAGCGAATTCATGAAAGTACCGGAGAGCATGCTTTACAAAGTGACAGAAAAGATTTCCGATATGCATGCCGCACTCGTCGAAGTTTTCTCCATAGGATTTCATGCCTGCAAAAGGGCCGGAGTAGCTGAGGATGACAGGATAGCTATATGGGGTGCAGGCAAGGTAGGACAGAGCATCCTGCAGGCCGTCAGAACAAAGACCAGGAACACGGTTGTAATGGTCGATATACTTGATGAACGTCTTGCCATTGCCCAAAAAGCATATAATGATATTCACATTATAAACGCAGCAAATACGAATGCCGTTGAAAAAATAAGGGAACTTACCGGAGGAGAAGGAGTGGATATCGCTTTTGAGGCCGTGGGCCATGCGAAAGAGATACCGGGGGTGATAAACCCCGTGAGAGGATGTGTACAGGCAATCAGGGGGGCAGGCAAAGTATGTGTACTGGGACTTTCATCTGAACCATCTCCCGTCGTGATGAAAGAACTTATCCTGAAAGAAGGGATCATAATG
>Ga0116141_10001292_pt1 | contig 21258 bp, 19 predicted proteins | sample AD_UKC097_MetaG_FD_89744 | JGI IMG/M metagenome (GOLD analysis project Ga0116141, IMG submission 89744) | Active sludge microbial communities of municipal wastewater-treating anaerobic digesters from USA - AD_UKC097_MetaG | ecosystem: Engineered > Bioreactor > Anaerobic > Digestate | place: USA...
AGGATGGCAATCCCCGGTACGTCCTGATCGACTGCGGGGTCCATGACCGGTATCCCAAAGGGAGAGAACGGCTGGAGGCCATTGCCCGGGATATTGCAGAGGCGACCAACCGGCACCTTCACGTGGTTGCGGTCACCCACGAACATTCCGACCATCTGTATGGGTTCATGTATGGAAAAGAGTCCTTTGCCGAGTGCGAGATCGATGAACTCTGGCTGGCATGGACGGAGGACCCGGATCATCCCGTTGCCCAGGAGCTGACCCGGTTGTTCGGAAAACGGATCCAGGCCTTAAAGGTCGCTCTGACCAGGCTGCAGGCAGCCGGGAATCCGTATGCAGAACGGATTGCCCTGCTGTTCGGCTTCGATCTCGGGGCGAACACGGCCAGGGGGATGAAGGGGAACAAGGAAATACTCACGTTCCTGCGGGAGAAGAGCCGGAACCCACTCGAACGGCCGGAGGACTACAAGACCCCCGGACGAGGACCACTCGAGATCCCCGGGGTCCGGGGGGTGAAGGGGTATGTGCTCGGCCCGCCGGAAGACGTGGCATCCATCAAGCGACTGGACTCCCAGAAAGAGACCTATCTCCAACCGCTCACCGAGGAGACCGCGCTCATCTCCGCGATACTGGAGGCAGCCGACGTTCCCCTCGCGGGCGACTCCCAGGAGATCCAGGGGTATCCTTTCGATGCAACCTACTCGGTCTCCCTGGAAAAGGCAGTGGAAATGGACTTTTTCCGGGAGATGTACGGGTTTAGTGACGAGAAAGGGCATGGGCCCCGGTGGCGGCGGATCGAGTCTGACTGGCTGGAGGAGGGGGTGACGAAGCTTGCCCTCCGGGTGAGCGGGATGGTGAACAACACGAGCCTTGTCCTGGCCTTCGCCCTGACCGATGCCACGCCGCCAAAGGTCCTCCTCTTCGCCGGCGATGCGCAGGTGGGGAACTGGTTGTCCTGGCAGAAGGCAGCATGGGAGGGGATGACCGGGAGGGACCTCATCCGGCAGACGGTCCTCTACAAAGTCGGGCATCATGGCAGTGCCAATGCAACACTCCGGGAGAAGGGGCTTGAGATGATGGAGAGTACAGAGCTCGTTGCCATGCTCCCCGTCCACCAGGAGTGGGCGAACAAGCAGGGGTGGCATCACCCTGACGAGAAGGTCCTCGCCCGGCTGCTGCAGCGGGCGAGGGGGAGGGTCATCCGGAGCGATACCATTCCTGACAGTGATTCGCTTGCACCACCGGACGAATCCCGGGAAGCCGAGTGGGAGCCGTTCCGGAAGCACCTGGCATGGGACAAGAGTCCTGACAAGCGGTGGATACAGTATACGATCGAGGTGTGATGAGATGAACGCGAGAGATCGGATCTCTTGCAGGGTGCCGGTCGTCCCCGAGGTATACGATTGAGGGTGGTGAGATGAACGCGAGAAATCGGATCTCTTGCAGGGTGCCGGTCGTCCCTGAGGTATACGATCGAGGTGTGATGAGATGAACGCAAGAGATCGGATCTATTGCAGAACACCGGTCGTTCCCGAGCGGAAATTCCGCCTGGGCTTTCCGGCGGGTCCTGCCAGGGCCATCCAGGTGCTCCGGACCAAGTGGGTACCGGGTACGGTTTTACCCTATTGCTTCCTCGAGGAACCGGCAACCCTCGCAGGGAATGATGACCTGAAGCTGATTGCCCGGAAAGGGTTCGATGCCTGGACCAACGTGGGCATCGGGATCGCCTTTGAGGAGGTGTCCGATCCCTCTGCCGCAAAGATACGGATCGGGTTCAAGGAAGATGACGGATACTGGTCCTGGGTGGGACGGGATATCCTGAATACGCATTACCTCTGCCTCAACCCTGACTGCCCCAGCTACGATCCCTTCGAGTCCGATGCAACGACCCCGGTCTGCCCGGTCTGTGCCTCAAAGGATATCGAGCTCGATCCACGCACCATGAACCTCGACCAGGCCTGGCTGCCGCTGGAGCCACGGCCCTATGATGTCACGACCCACGAGATAGGGCATTCGCTCGGGTTACCGCACGAACACCAGAGCCCCTTTGCCGGGATCGAGTGGGATAAGGAAGCCGTGTATAACATGTTCATGGGGCCTCCCAACTACTGGACAAAGGAGGTCGTCGATTCGAACATCCTCGACAAGCTTGACGAGAGGGAGGTGGTGGGTTCCACCTGGGACCCGGATTCAATCATGGAATATGAATTCGAGGAGGGTCTGATCCTCAAACCGGAGCAGTACCAGGCCGGGATCTTCCCTGCCGGGGGGATCTCTGCAATGGACCGCGAATGGATCCAGCACTGGTATCCCCCGTCCTTCGTCACCGAAGCGATCTCGCTGAATATCCCGGTAGTCCTCAACCTGCAGCCAGGGAAGGCACGGGAGTTCGCGTTCTCTCCCCTGGAGACCCGGCCCCATGACATCCAGACCTTCGGGGAGTCCGATACCGTGATGGTCCTCTTTGAGGAGATCAACGGGAGGAGGCACCAGCTCGATGCCGATGACGACAGCGGGGAGAACCGGAATGCCCACATCCTCCATACGCTGAACGCGGAAGCCAGGTATATCCTGAGTATCCGGATGTACTGGAACTGGACGACGCCGAGCGATGCGACCGTGAAGGTGTGGTAACCTGGTTATCGCTCGAGAGATCCAGGGAGAGCCGCCGTTACACCGGGTTGCTGGGAGCTCTCATTCGACCCAGTGCAGGACATCCCGTATCACGGACCACCGTGGCGGCTGATGCTCCTTGTCTTCTCCGAGTACCCAGTACCGGTATTTTTTGTCGAGCGACCCATATTTTTCTTCCATCTCGAGCCAGTAATTGAGAAACATGAGCGAGGCATCGTCACAGTCTTTGGAGACGATATAGACGCACGGGATCTTGTACGCATCGGAGGGTTGCAGGATCGCGACATCGTAGAAGGGGTGGAGCAGCGTCATAGCCGTTCCCACCTCGGCAGTAGTCAGGAGAACCTCGGCCTTGGTCTGGTTGAAGAACTGTTCCGGGGATTCGAGAGGAATGAGGGTTGCCTCCGGGAAGAGCATGCTCGCGGTCTGGTAATATTCTGACCTGGCGGTAATCCCTATCGCCAGGTCTTTTTTCTTCGCCACCTCTTCCCACTGCTCGAACTCGTCCTTCCGGTCATCCCGTGTGACGAAGGCCAGGTGCAGATCGAGATACGGCGAGGTGAACCTCGCTTCATCGACAATTCCCGTGACGAGGACCACCCCTGACATGACGATATCACAGCTCCCGTTGTTGACCCGGTCAAGGAACGTCTCCCGGTCCACGGGGATGAATTCGATGCGGGAGACGTTCAGGGACCTCGTCAGGTCGTAGGCCATGTGGATATCATACCCGACCAGATCACCATCCCCGTTAAAGTAGGCAAGCGGCATCCTGTCGGGGATATACCCGACCCGCACCACATCCCTGCTCTTGATCTTCTGTAAAAGACTCGCCCCGGCAGGTGAGGTATCCTGGATGGGGGGCACGTCCGAATAGTTCCGGTAGATCGTTGTCTCGATCCCCGCTCCCCTGGCTTCCGGAGGTATCTTCAGATGTACGATGGTCTCGCCGCCCTGCGGGGAATCACCCAGGAGCGAGGTGAATCCAAGCCGGAGCCCGAGCACAGCAGCAGAGAGGACAACGATCACGATGGCAAGAGAGATGAGGGCCCTTCTCACCCTGAGTCCACCGAGACCGGTAAGGAACGCCGTGACGATAGTAGAGAGGGACAACATGGACATGCAGGTCAGAGCCGAGGTAAAATAGACGTGGAACGGGTTTGAGATCAGGTAGAGCTGCATGGCGTCGGCGGGCAGCCTCATCAGATCGAGAATGAACTTGAGGGAGAGCTTGGCGGACCCAAAGAGGCTCGGCACCCCCACCAGCGCCAGGTACACCTGCTCCCGGATCCCGAAGGGATCGCCGTAAAACCAGGCAGTGAACAGGACGAAGAGCAGAACGATGAAGACCCCCAGGGACGGGAGGGTGTAGGTCAGGGGGATCAGGATGCCACTGTATGCTTTGGCCTTCTCTTCAACGGTGACTGCTTCTCTGTGTGGAGGGCAGGGCTCCTCATCAGGTCCCAGAGCCTCTCCCCCCTGTGGCCCCGGCTTCTCCCCGCTTGTTACCGCCTCTCCTTTTCGCGTCCTGGTCTCCTCCCCCGCTCTCACAGCCCCTTCCCCAGGCACGACCCCGGCTGCGGGCATCTCCTCCCCGGTCCGGGGTCCCTTGAACAGGCTGGCGACCCCCTCGGTCAGGAAGGGCAGGGTGATGAAGACACGGCCGGTCGAGAATCCCATCAGGACCCCCTTATTGGCAGCAGAGAGGATCTCCCGGTATCCGAACGGAGTCAGGCTGTAGATGAGGAGGGGCAGAATCAGGAGGATCAGAATCAATGAGATTACGATAGTGGAGATGAGGTAGACCTGGATCTCGAGAAACTGGGTGAGGGTAAGGGTCCCGAAGGTGTTTGCCGTCAAGGCAAAAATGCCCAGGGGAACGATCATCATCATCCACCGGGTTATTCTTGAGAGGGCAGCGCTGAGGCTCTGGAGCATATCGATGAAAGGCCGGTTTTTTATATCGCCGATCATGGCGAATCCGAGCAGAATGCAGAAGATCACGATGGCCGGCAGGAAGCCTTTGGCCAGGGATGAGAACGGGTTTGACGGGATGAAGAGGTCGATGAGATCGATCTCATCCGTCCCGGCAGACCGGGTGGTTGAGAAGAGAGCGGGATGCTGTACGTCCGGAAATGCAAACTGCATGAAGAAGAAGGAGATCACTCCCAGAAGCCAGATCAGGAGCAGGACGGCTGCCACCGTCACGAGGAATTTTTTTGCATCCTCGTGACCGATGCTGCCGATCCCCGTGATGATGAAGATGACGACCGAAGGGATGATCGTCACCTGCATCAGCCCGATGAAGATGGTGCCGAAGGGTGCCAGGATCTGGGTGGCCTCCCCGAAGAATAACCCGCAGAGGATACCGGCGAGGAGGCTTGCAAAGACCTGTATCGTGAAGCTGATCCTGGGTGCTTTCATCCTGCCCTTCGCTCCTGCAAAGAGGAGTTACGCTCCTTCCAAGGTAAAGAAAATCATGGTGACGATCTCCGTCTCATCGAAGTCGTCATACAGTTTCTTCATGGTGGAGAAGAGGCCGTTCCAGGTGTGGCACTGGGGATCGTGCTCCACGGAGAGTTCCTGCTCCCGGATATCCCGGAACCGCTTCACCTTCAGCCCGGTTACCAGGGCTTTTTGCGGTTCTCCTCCCTCCCGTGGCTGTACCATGATGGTATCCCCGGTATCCAGTCGGGATGCCCATCGGATCCCTCGTCGCACGCTCAGATTCGTCCCGCTCCGGAATTTATAAGTTGTAAAAAGGAGAACCGGTCTCTTTTCCGCCACCATGGGTTTCCCTCCTGTGCTATGATGCTTCTTTTGTAGCGCAGATAATAATGATAGTGTTATGCGCTCGGTCCGGGTGCCATCGAGGGGTGGAAAACAGAAGGGGCCCGGTCATACGCGAACTGCTGTCGGAGAGGAAGATTCCAGGAGGTTCGTTCATGAGAGTGTTCTATCAGTACTGCACTGGCAGTCTTACCCGGGCAGGATTCCCTTGCCGACTCCCCCCATTCAGGGCTTTCTGGGATTGATCCTGATACTTGTTGCACATTTGGAACATCTGATGCGAACGGGCCTTTTTAACGTCTCGGTGAGTGCACGTTTTGTGCCTATGTACGTCCGTTCCCAGCCGCACCGGGGGCATGGTACCCGAATGCTTGTCACCATATCGGCCACCTCTTATTGTCTCTTTGGATCGACCCCCGCTGGTTGCTGAGCAGGGATCAGGTTCCCATCATCTTTGCAGCATAAATCCTGAGGCAGCAGGAGGGGTGAAAGTGGATGGCGGAGATAGCACCGGGCACAGATCCTTACAACCGACATACAGACAACCTTTCCCTTAAAAATCGCGTACTATTTTGTTCAGAATTATGAATAAGATGTTCACGATTCTTGGACTTTTTTATAATGTGTTTCAGAGCACACTGCATGCCACTCTTTGAGAGGATCGCCTCAAAAATTCCTGTATACCTGTTTCCTGTCTTCAATCTCAAGAACCTGGATGACAAGAACAATGTCATGGATTAACAGGATAGCCCTGTACCGCGTACCAATACGGAACGTGTATATCGGATGGCCTGGGTTCGTTCCCTTCAGTTTCTTGATCTGGGAGTAGGGATGATCCGAGAGGCCATGAAGGGCCCGGATGATTCGTTGGGCAATCGTCCGTTCAAGCTTGTGCAGGTCTTTTCGAGCCCGGGAAGTGTATTCTATACGATAGCTCATTCCACTCCGAACTCAGCCATGATTTCTGCTTCAGAATGGAGCCGGCGGTGCCTGATATCCTTGAGGGCTTCTTCAAGCCCTTTGATCGCTTCATCATTCAGAGGATCCTGGTCAACCGCAAGGGTCACCAGCCGCTCGATGACATCGTTGTACGATTCCCTGGGGTGTTGTTTCAATGCCCGGAGTTTCTCTTTCAGGTCCTCCCTGATGTAAATGGTGGATGCGGCTTGCATAGTGCCCCCTATAGGTATCTATCGATATCAATATGTCGATCGATTATGTCGCCCTTCATTATTGGAGGTGAGAACCAGGTGTAAAAAAGAGAGCCTCCCTCCTTTCACCCCCCCCGCACGAAGGATCAGATACTGACGGTGAAACCATAATAAGAGAAAAATGAGACTCCGATTGCATTTTGAGGAACAGATCGAGCTTAAATACCTGCAGGAAGCAGAGGAGGCTGCCAACCTCAACCGGTTCGTAAAGAGGACCGGGCCTGACCATTACCAGGTGAGGTGTGATCTTTGCTCCTTCGCAGAAATATACCTCATCCTTGCGGAAGAGCGGACCGCGGGAGAACGCTCAAGAATCTCCCATATATTCGATGAGGAGGGCATCGCCACGGCAGGTGATGGACTCCTGCCTGAAACCAAGATACTTCTGGAACATGTCATTCAGGATCCCGCTGCAAAGCCTTTGCGGGAGGTGTTGAAAGCAGTCGACGGCCTGAAACCGGAAGAGATCGCGGGAGGAACCCGCATCGGCGGTGTTCCTCCGGGGTGGCGTGCGACGAGAAGATATCCCCGGTGTTTCATGACGAAAATTCCCGCACCCATCGCCATGTTTAACAAAAGAAATCGCAAGATACAACGTATGAATGATGCCGCCATCTCAATGGTCGCCCTGGTATCCCTGGTCCTGACCGCACTCCTGTTTGCCGGCTGCACTGACCTGGATACCGCTCCGGAACTCCCGCCAGCCGAAGGACTGCCCCGGGGACCTTCCCCGGAAAGCCAGAAAGGCGTCGTGGATGCAAGCAACCAGTTTGCACTCGACCTCTACACCCGGCTGGCAGAAGACCCGGCAAACAAGGGGGAAAATATCTTCTTCTCACCGTTCAGCATCTCATCGGCTCTTGCGATAACCTACGAGGGCGCCCGGGGAGATACAGCACGCGAGATCCGGGAGGTCTTCCATTTCCCCGGGGACTCCGCCATGATGAGGACGGGATATGCATCGGTCATTGCAGGGATCAACCGGGGATCGTCCGCATACGAACTCCGGACCGCAAACGCCCTCTGGGCAGAACAGACCTATCCCTTCCTCCCGGAGTATATCATCCTCGCCGACCGGACGTACGGGGCGAAGGTGACCACCCTTGACTTTATCACAAAACCAGACGAGTCGCGGCTCTCCATCAACCGGTGGATCGGGGACCAGACCAATGACAAGATCAAAGACCTGCTGCCCGGCGGATCCATCACCCCGGAAACCCGCCTCGTGATCACAAATGCGGTCTATTTCAGGGGGACCTGGGTGAAGCAGTTCGATGAGAAGAAGACCACGGTGGAAGACTTCATGACCGGGTCGGGTGAGATTGTCCGGGTCCCGATGATGCAGCGGACCGACAGGAATGCCACCTATGGGTATTGGGAGAACGGAAATCTCCAGGTGCTCCGCATGCCCTACGAGTCCGATACCGGGAAAGAGCTCTCCATGGCCGTCTTCCTGCCAAGGGAGGAGGATCCCGGCGCCCTCGAACAGTCGCTCTCAGCGAGCATCCTCTCCGAGCTGGAGCAGAATCTGACGACCAGGCAGGTCATGGTCTCTTTCCCGAAGTTTACCATGGAGACCAGGTACGCACTGCCCGGGATAGTATCTGCAATGGGCATGCAGACCGCCTTTACCAACAGGGCTGACCTGTCAGGGATGGATGGGACAACAGACCTCTTCATCACCGATATTATCCACCAGGCATTCATCGAAGTGAACGAAGAAGGCACCGAGGCAGCAGCTGCGACCGCGGTCATCGGGGGGGCCGGGGCGGCATCCGTGGAAGCGCCGGTCCCGGTATTCCGTGCCGATCACCCCTTCCTCTTTATCATCCGGGACGACGAGACGGGGCTCATCCTGTTCATAGGCCGGGTAGAGCACCCGGCCAGCCCCTGATGTTCCGGAGCTGGGTGCGGGCTGCCAGGAGAGCGAAGGCAGGCGGTACTGCCGGATAAAACCCCCGGGGTACCGGGCCATTAAGAAATTTTTTTTAAAAAAAAGAGGGTTGTTCCGGATCGGTGATCACCTGACGTGCGGGAGGACATCGGCCCAAATCTTAAGACTGGGGGCCTCATCAGGAGGGATATGACTGCCTTTTTCAATCGCCATACTCCCGTTGGCAATCGCGAGATGATTATACCCCATCCGCTTCATCTCCTCGATCTTCCTGATGAAATCTTCCTCGGTATGGAAGATCGATATCACCCCGCTCAGGAAGGCCTTCGCCATAGCCCCTCCACTGATGGTCCCTGCATCCTGCTGCAGGTCCTCGGGACGTACCACCTGGTCCGGGTCGTAGACGTAGGAGAAATGCCCGACGCGTTCGATGGTGTTCGGGTCCCTGCCCGACTCCCTGGCGGCAGTCTCGAGGGCAGGGAAGAGCTCATCCTTGATATACTGGGGGTTGTTCGCAAGGGTGATCAGATGGTCGCCGAGGCGTCCCGCAAGGTTCGCCGCCCGTAATCCAATCGCACTGACATACAAGGGAACCTTCTCTTTTGGCCGGGTTAACAAGACCGCGTTCCTGAGCGTGTAATACTTTCCAGTGAAGCTGATGGGCGTATCACTCGTCCACAGCCGGTTCATGACCGTGAGTGCCTCTTCGAGCATCTCAAGCCGGGTATTGTTGGAAGGCCATTCGCCACCGTAGACCGCCATCTCGTTCGGCGGTTCGCCCGTACCCACGCCGAGTCCGACGCGTCCCGGATACATCGCTTCCATGGTAGCGAACGCCTGTGCAACGATGGCCGGGTGGTACCGCATGATGGGGGCGGTGACGCCGGTACAGAACGGCACTCGCTCCGTTGCCTGGAGAGCCGAACTCATGACGGTCCAGGCGAAGTTGCATTCAATCCCCCCCGGCATCGCTATCAGGTGATCTTCAACCCATAACGAGTCAAATCCCATTTTTTCGGCTGCTACTGCCTGCCGGAGACACTCGGTGGGTGTCCAGGCATCCGTTATCGTGAAGTAACCAATTTTTGTTCTCATCGTACTCTTTGCCTCATCCCATTGTCTTCATCCAACGTTCGTTTCGCAGTCCGCATTTTACCTGACGTGCGGGAGGACGTCCTTCCATATACTGAGAGTCGCAGCCTCGTCCAATGCCGGGCGGGGGCCTTTTGCGATCGCCATTTTCTGGTCGCCGACCGCAAGATGCGTATACCCCATCCGCTTCATCTCCTCGATCCTCTTGATAAAATCTTCCGCGCTATGGAAGATCGAGATCATCTTGCTTGAGAAGGCCTTCGCCATGGCACCTCCACTGATAGTACCTGCATCCTGCTGCAGGTGCTCAGGGAGGACCACCTGGTCCGGGTCGTAGACGTATGTAAAATGTCCAACCCGTTCCATGGTGCTCGGATCCCTGCCCGACTCCCTGGCGGCTGCCTCGAGGGCCGGCCAGAGCTCCTCGCTGAGGTACTGGGGATTGTTTGCTAGGCTGATCAGGTGGTCGCCGAGGCGTCCCGCCAGGTTCGCCGCACGTGATCCAATCGCGCTGACATACACGGGAACCTTCTCTTTTGGCCTGGTCAACAGGACCGCGTTCTTGAGCGTGTAATACTTCCCAGCGGAGCTGATGGGCGTATCACTCGTCCACAGCCGGTTCATGACCATGAGTGCCTCTTCAAGCATCTCAAGCCGGGTATTGTTGGACGGCCACTCGCCGCCGTAGACCGCCATCTCGTTTGGCGGTTCGCCCGTACCCACGCCGAGTCCGACGCGTCCCGGATACATCGCTCCCATGGTAGCGAACGCCTGTGCAACGATCGCCGGGTGGTACCGCATGACGGGGGCGGTGACGCCGGTGATGAAGGGGACCTTCTTCGTCGCCTGGAGCGCTGAACTCATAACGGTCCAGGCGAAGCTGCATTCGATCCCCCCAGGCATCGCTATCAGGTGATCTTCAACCCATATCGTGTCAAATCCGATTCTTTCGGCTGCTACTGCCTGCTGTAGACACTCGGCTGGTGTCCAGGCATCGCCGATCGCATAATACCCAATTTTTGTTTTCATCCTGTTCCCTCATCCCATTGTCTTCATCCAACGTTCGTTTCGCATCGGACGCCAGTACGTCTTATCTGACGTGCGGAAGGACGTCCTTCCATATCCTGAGTCCCGCAGCTTCGTCCAGGGAGGGAAGGGTCCCCTTCACGATCCCCATTCTCTGGTCGGCGATCGCAAGATGCGTATACCCCATCCGCTCCATTGCTTCGATCTTCCTGATGAAATCTTCCGGAGTATGGAAGATCGATATGAATTCGCTCGAAAAGGCCTTTGCCATGGCGCCTCCCTGGATGGTTCCAGCGTCCTGCTGGAGGTTTTCAAGCGTGACTACCTGCTCCGGGTCGTAGACGTAAGCGAAATGCCCGACGCGTTCCATGGGCTTTGGGTCCCTGCCCGATGCCCTGGCACCAGCCTCGAAGGCCGGCACTAGCTCATCCCTGATATACTGGGGGTTGTTTGCAAGCGTGATCAGGTGGTCACCGAGGCGTCCCGCGAGATCTGCTGCACGTGGTCCGATTGCGCTGACATACATGGGGACCTTCTCCTTCGGCCTCGTGAGCAGGACCGCGTTCTTGAGGGTGTAATACTTCCCGGCATGGCTGATAGGGGCATCGCTCGTCCACAGCCGGTTCATTACCGTGAGGGCTTCCTCGAGCATCTCGAGCCGGGCGTTATTCGAGGGCCATTCGCCGTCGTAGACCGCCATCTCGTTTGGCGGCTCACCCGTGCCCACGCCAAGACCCACGCGTCCCGGGTACATCGCTGCCATGGTGGCGAAGGCCTGTGCAACGATGGCCGGGTGGTACCGCATGATAGGAGCGGTGACGCCAGTGATGAAGGGGACCTTTTTTGTCGCCTGGAGCGCCGAGCTCATCACCGTCCAGGCGAAGCTGCATTCCTTCCCCCCTGGCATCGCAATCAGGTGATCTTCGACCCACAACGAGTCAAATCCGATCTTCTCAGCCTCTATTGACTGCCGTAAACACCCGGCCGGGGTCATGGCATCGGTTACTGCAAAATATCCGATTTTGATTCTCATTCTCTCTCCTCAGCTTCCCTCTTCTCCTTCGAGTGGGAAGAGGTGATCATAGGATGCATACACCACAAACTCATAAAACAATTCCGTTTCTCACGGTGAAAAAATCAAGCAGAATTACCGGGCACTCATGAAATTAAATACGCTTTTATCCATACAGCAGGAATAGTTGGACGATCACCATGTTTCGACTGCAAAAAGACTCCACCTATCTGATGCCTGCCCATTTCGGGGGCAATCCGTTCGATACGTCCTACCGGGCACGTCAGAAGGCAACGATGCTGGCGATGACCTTTGAAACCGAGCGTGCCGAACTCGAACGCTACATCCCGGAAGAACTCGAACTCCTGGCACCCGAAGTGCAGGTCGCCTTCAACCAGTTGACCGAGATCAACTGGCTTGCCGGCGGGCATTACAACCTGCTGAACGTATCCGCACCCGTCCGGTTCAATGGAAAAAAAGACCATGTTGATTCCGCATACCCTCTCGTTATCTGGGAGAACAGGACCGCCCCCATCCTCACCGGGCGGGAACAGACCGGCGTGCCGAAGATCTTTGCGGACATCGAGGACCTGCATGTCTTCCGCCCTCATTATGCCACATCGATAAGTTACGAAGGGAATACCTTCCTCTCGATGCAGTTCGAAGCGGAACGTCAGATGACCGGAAACGAGCTGGAACAGGCGAAACGCCAGTTCAGGCAGCTGGATCTCATCGGCTGGCGGTACATTCCGAAGGTCGGTGCCCCGGGAGCAGACCTCTCGCAGTTCATCTATTTCCCCCAGTGGATTGAGGTGGAGAATGTCTCTGAAGGGAAGGGCACCCTGGAGTGGACCGAGCTCTCCGTGATGCAGAACCCCCGGCAATACCAGATCATCAAAGCCCTCGCAGCACTCCCCGTGAAGAAAATGGCCCGGTCCGCCATGGTCGAGGGGGAGGTCGTCCTTGACACCTCCCAGGCACGGGTACTCGCATGAACAAACCACCACGAAACGACTATTTCAAAGACCAGATCTGTTTCGTGACCGGGGCAAACTCCGGGATCGGTTTTGCTCTGAGTGAAGAACTCCTGAAGAGGGGAGCCACCGTCTACCTGGCAGGCCGCGACCTAAAAAAAGTATCGGATGCCGCTGGACGGCTCCCGGCGTTTGAAGACAGGGTGCACCCCCTGCAGGTGGACGTTACCAGCCGGATGCAGGTGAGGAAGGCGATCGAACAGACTGCTGCCGAGGAAGGCAGGCTGGACCTGCTCTTCAACAATGCCGGGATCCTCCAAATGGCATTGTTCGAGACAACAACCCCCGAAGAATGGAACCTCATCGTTGATACCAACCTGTGGAGCGTGATTTACGGCACTCATGCAGCAGTACCGATCATGCTCAGGCAGGGATCCGGGCACATCGTGAATACCTCATCTGTCGGTGGAATTATCCCGTACCCGATGCAGGCACTCTACAACACCACGAAATTTGCGGTTACCGGTTTTACGGAGAGCCTCAGATTCGAATATGCGGAAAAAGGGCTGCACTTCTCTACGGTCTGTCCCGGTCCTGTCGCAACCCCCATCTACGGGAAACGGCTGGGGAAGCCGGATCCTTTGATGAAAGTACCCGGCGATGCAATTCCGCCAGGAACTGCTGCACCCTTCATCCTTGACAGGGTTGCCGAACGGATGGGGATCATCATCGTCCCCGAAGGATTTCATGATCAGCTCTGGAGAGGCTATGTGCACGGCGATGAGAGAACAGAGGAGATGCTTGCAGCCCATGCCCATAACCGCAGGGTCGCATTGGAACGGGGCGATCCCGCAGCGGCGGCAGCAGCACCGATGCACCGGTAAGATGCGGGGGGGATCTCTCTCCCATGACATTCCCATTCCCCTCAAAATTCTCGGGAACCATCGATATCTTTAACTAGACCGGTAAAAGAAGATGTTTTCCTATGAAATGGATTGTTTTTGGTCTTCTCCTTCTAGGTATCACGATAGGTGCAGGGTGCATCTCGTCCAATTCGTCATCAAGTTCTCTGGTGACTACCCCGGCTACCCAGGTCGAGCCGAATCTTGTCGGGAACTGGACGGGAACTTTTACCGGCTACATCGATACCTCGGGATACCAGGTCTTCCAGGAGCCCATGAGGATGACCGTTGTAGAACAAAATGGTCGCCTCTTTAAAGGACACGTCTCCTTCCCGATGAACGGGACTATGGTTACCAAAGACATTGCCGGAGCGCTGAGTCTCGACGGGAGGAACTTTAACACTGTTGAGTATCCCAGTGGCTTCAGTGATGGGGTGATTATCTCTGCTGACGAAATCGAAATGATCTACATGGATACAACCGATCCGTCTAAAATTGCGATTGATACGTTAAAACGGTCAAAGTAGGGCAGAGGAAGGGAACACCCCCTTCCCTATTCCCTCCAGACCCCTGTTTTCCAATGAGGGAGGATACCGGACGAAGCAGGCAGATCGAAAAATTCCCCAATACATCCTCTCATTCTATGAATTTTTTTCAAGGGACGTGCCTGAATGCCCTCTTTCACGCAGCCCAAAAAAACTTCGCTGTTTTTCGAGGCGAACCCGGGAGGGGCTGGTATGGATAGCTTTCATGAGGTAAAGGGACGTTCTCGTTGTTCCTTTTCTAAAACGAAAGAAGAGGTGAGATACCATGAATCGAATGGCGCTGATTGCACTCAATCTCTGCCTGTTGTTGATTGCGACGGTCGCCCCTTTCCCTTCCAAAAACCATGAGACCTCCCGATTGAGATCCCCTGATTTCACCGAACTGGTCTCCTTTCGCGACAACAAAAGAGAGAGGATCCCTCTTCACGATGCGGTTGTTGCACCCTGCTGGAGCTTCTGGGTGATTGAGACCGTGATCAGCGAGAGGAGCCCCATGATAATAACGAGGAGAGGCAGGACGAAGGCATAGAGCACCATCCCGAGCAGGTTCGGGAGGAGGACGGGTGCAATCGTGTTGATGCCGAACACGATCGTCACGATCCCGGTGACCATGAGGACGAGGAACAGCCGCCTGATGATTGGCGGGAGCGGAACCGGCTGGGAAGGAGGGTGCCGTATCCCGTACAGCGTCGGTGCGATGATCTGTGTTCCGAGGAGCAGCACTCCCGTGACAATGTTCTGGATGCCGAGGAGCGGCTGGATGATCCCGGCAAGGATCCCTGGGACGATGCAGGAGAAGATCCCTGCAGCGGCACAGAGGAGCCCGAATGCTACCACCAGCCACGACCGGGTCACCTGGCTTCCGACGAACTGGCCCAGCGCAAGCAGCTGGAGGGAGGTCAATAGCAGGAGCAGCCCGATCTGCCCATCCGCATTGAACGCGGGGAATATCCCTATGATCAAAAAGAGGGTGAGTACTCCGACAAGGATGGTAAGACACCCCTGGTAGGTGTTGAAGGTATTTCCCACCGTCAGGGAGGCCTCTTTTAAGAGGCAGAATACGCTCGTTGATGGAACGGTTGCGGGAGCTGCCTTCGCGTCACCGGAAGGGTACTGCTTGTGTACCATATGGATGCACCAGGCAAGGAAGAAGAGGGACAAGCCAAAGATGAGACAGAGCACTGCGGTCAGCGGATTGGGTACGATGCCGGGGAGCAGCGTGATGATGCCCAATACCAGCTCGATGCCGTATACCAGGACACAGGCGATCGTCAGCTGCTGCAGGATACCGGGGACCTTCATCCAGAGCCGGGCCTTATCCCTCGCCGTGAACAATTGCAGCAGCCCCAGGGCTCCGGTGAAAAGGACGATCAGGCCGGCAAGGAGACGGATCTCGAGGCTCAGGTACCCGGGAAAGAAGATGGCGATGGTACCAAGGATCGCGGTGATGAGCCCGATGATCACGACAACCCATGAGCGGAGGAAGTCGCCGAAGGGCGTCTTTCCCATCGTGATGATCTGCATTGAGACGAGGACCACGAAGAGCCCGTACATGCTGTCCTCGCTGTACGGGAGCATCCCCTTATCGATCAGGAAAAGGAGCGCCCCGAAGAGGAGAAAGAATACCCCCCCGACGATAAGCAGGACCACCTCGATCGAGAGATCGATCTCCGTTCTCTTCGTGATATAGGGTTGGAGCTGAGCAGGAGAGTCCTCTGAGGTATTCCCGTTGCTCATCCACATCCACCGCCCGAAAGGGGAGTACCTGGCCAGGGCCAGCCGGACCAATCCGGATTCCTCTCGTCATTGCATCTGGTTACCGTCATCATTTCCATCCTCCCTCGCATCAATCAGATAAAACGCCCCTCTTTTTCGAACCGGATCCGGTGGTCATGGGCGTGTTTCAGCAGGAACTCCTCAACCTTCTTGTCCCCGAGGATATATCCCCCGTAGATGAGGTGATTGGGTTCATACGGAACAATAATCCGCCCGTCGCCTTCCGCAACATGGTCAAGGATGTACGATGCCGCCTTGTCAACGGGATATGCTTCCGGGGGAATGGGTGCTCCCTGCCCCTTGCTGTCGACAATCTTCGAAAAGACCGGGGTTGCGATATCCCCGGGACAGATCACCGAGACCCGGATCCCTTTCTCTGCATACTCGTACCGCAGGCTTTCTGACAGCCCGACGACAGCATATTTCGTCGTATCGTAGATCACCTGCATCGGGTAGGGCACGAGGCCGGCCAGGGACGAGGTGTTCACGATATGGCCGGATCCCTGCCTGAGCATGATCGGAATGGCAGCCTGCACCCCATAGATAACGCTCCACAGGTTGGTATCGATCATGGCTCTCCAGTCGTCAAGCGTGCCGGTCTCAAACAACATGGGTTTGAAGATCCCGGCATTGTTGAACAGCATATCCAGCCGGCCTGCTTCTTTTGCGGTGCGTTCAATTGCCTTCTGCACCTGCTCCTGTTTCGTAACGTCAACGATGAGCGTCCGGACACGGTCCCTGAACGCGGAGAGTTGACCCGCAGCTTCCGCAACCTTCTTCTGGTCGCGGCCTGCCAGGTAGACCGTCCCTCCTCTCTTCAACAGTTCTTCACAGAGGGCATACCCGATACCCGAATTCCCCCCGGTCACGATACTGATCTTGTCCTGGTAATAGCCGTTGTTATCCATATCTTCCTCCTTCCCTTCTCCTGACCACTTCTCTTTATCCTGACTTCGTCACCGATAGACTACTCTCCATGCGATCGAGACAGCGCCCGACTTCAATCAACACCCTTCACCCCACCAGACGCAGGGCCGGATCCCCGGGACAGGAATCCATGGCCCTTCGCCCGTTCCAACGGTGGGGCAGGGCGAATCATAACCACGTCAGTTTGATTTCCGGAAGGTATTAATGATGATGATCCAATTGCTGATCAAAGAGGCTTACTATCATGAATCCGTCCGATGATTCCGGATCGAACACCTGTTCTGAAGGGGACAGCCCTTCTCCAACGGGGGGCGTTCACTATTCCAGCGATGTCAGTCGCCGATGGGAGAAGATTCACAATGATGTGAAACAGCTCCCCCTGATCGGGGGGGTCCGGGGAACGAGGATCGAAGCCGTGTACGAGAAAACAAAAACACCGCCAAGAATCCACCCCGATCACCCCTTACCGGTCGTTGGGTTTTCCTGCATGACACGGGAGCCGACTGATGAAGAGATCCCTGGCCTGATCGATGCGGCAATCGCACAGGTGCTGGGACCACAGGGTCTCCTGGCGATCATCAGGCCGGGGGACAGGGTGGTGATCAAGGTCAATATCGTCGGTCCTAGCCAGGGCCTGCCAGGGGAAAAGGGGCGCGGGATCATTTCAGACCCGCGTATTGTGCGATACGTCGCCGGAAAAGTCCGGGAGATCATCGGATTTGAGGGAACTGCGGACCTGAAGGTCATCGATGCGATATTCACTCCTGAAAAGGATCCCTCGGATAAGAGTAATCCCCAGAGTTTTTACCATGCCCGGCTCCAGCGGAGTGAGGGGAAAGCCGTCCATGAGAACGATGTCGGCTACGATTACGATGCCGACGGGATACTCGATGGAGGTTCCGGTGCAGAGCTTGTCAACCTCGATGCAGTGCCGATGTCGGAGCGGTTCCTGACCGTCATCGACGAACCAATCAGGGGGAGGAGCGAGGTGTGGTTTCCCAAGTTCCTCCGGACAAAAGAACAGGCCCGGGGAGAGGCAGACTATTGCGACGTGTATATCGGGATCCCGATACTGAAAAGCCATGGGTTCTGCGGCATGACCGGAGCGCTCAAACTCCACTGGGGAACGATGCTCGGCCTCCTCGAGAAACAGGAGCATGCAGGATATGGATTCGGTACCGGCGATATCCGCCTGTTTCTTGATTACCTGTGTGCCATGAACCGTACCCGGGGATTCGATCTGGTGATCATGGATGCGCTTACGGCGAACCGGTCTGGCCCGACAAACAATGTCGATGATCCTGATGCCAGAACCGATTTCATCCTCATGAATGCGATCCTCTGTTCGAAGGAATCGGTTGCCATCGATACGGTGGAGACGCTGCTTGCCGGATTCCAGCTGGACTCGATTCCCCTCCTCGAATCGGCATTCAGGGATGGGATCGGGATCAACAAGCCGGCCTATATCGACCTGAAAGGCTTCGATGCTTTCAAACACCACAAGAGATGGCTGCGGGAGACCTACCCTGGCTGCGGCCCGGGGAGCTATCCGCTCCAGGCGGGGATAGGGAATGCGAGGACCCACGAGGATTTCAATGCCCCTGAAAGGGTGAGCGTTTCCTGCAGCACGGCGGATCAGCGGTATGTGTTCCGTTACACGGCATCGGAGCCGACGCCCTGCAATCACCCGCTCGCGAGGATCGATCTCCTAATCAACGGTACGGTTGTCCGGCGCCTCTTTGATAACCTGACGGAAGGGAGTGTTTCGGTCAGCCTTGAGCAGTACAGGAATATGAAGGTGCAGTATCAGATTGCTGCCTGGGATACCGCCCTCAACTGCACTCTCTCGGAGGAGAAGGTCCTGACGGTGTCCTGATCTGATTCCCACGGGAGACCGCCAGCCGTAGTATCCCAATTTTTTTCTCCCTGAAAAAGATTCGCAGGAAGTGATCGACACCGGGGAGGAAAAAAAAAAATCTCTTCTGGAGATCCCCGGTCAAGCCTTAGGCGGCAGTGAATAATTTTTCCTGGAAATTGCACCGAGGTCTTCAAACCGGAATCCTCCAAAAGGCCGGGAGGGGAATTTTCGTCCATCCAAAACAACGAGAAGCTTTTTACCTCCTGTGGATATCATTGAACGAGGATCTCCATGCGATGCAAAATTGGATACAGCCCGAGTATCGAACGGTCCCGGCCGACCGATGCACTACACCATGCAATACTTGCTGAACAGCTGGGATTTGATACCATCTGGGTCGATGATCACTTCCTGCCCGTGCCTCATATGACCGAATGCGGATTTGCGTGGACCTGGATGAGCTCTGCCCTCCAGGCCACGGACCGGGTATTCTTTGCCACTGCGGTCACTGCCCCGATCATGCGGTATAACCCTGCCGTTGTGGCGCATGCCTTTGCCACCATGGGGGCGATGTACCCGGGACGGGTGGGGATAGGGGTCGGTTCAGGGGAAGAGCTGAACGAGATGGCAGTGGTGCGAGGGGAATGGCCCCATCCGGGAAAACGGCTTGAGATGCTCGAAGAGGCACTTTCCGTTATGTCGAAGCTCTGGACGAGCACCGTGCCTGCCAGTTTTACCGGCTCCTATTACACCCTCACGAACGCCTCCCTGTTCACCAGACCGGAGCAGCCGATCCCCGTGTATTTCAGCGCAATCGGTCCACGGGCATCAACGATGGCGGGGCTCCTGGGCGATCACTTGATCACTGTTGCAAGGAACCCCTCCGTCGTCAGGGACGTGATCTTCCCGAACTTCGAGGCCGGAGCACGAAAGGCGGGAAAAGATCCAAAGACCATGGAACGAGCCCTCGCGGTTCTGTATTTTTACGACCCGGACCATCGGGTGGATCCTGAAGCGATGAAGGTCTCTGCCTCGGAGGCGAAGATCGAGGTCGCTGGTGAGGGATCCCAGATGGAGCTCTGGCACAGCGCCGAAGATATCATCCAGCGAATCGAAGAGTGGAGACGGCTGGGATTCGATCACCTCATCTTCGGAAATTTCAGTGCGGATTGTGAGGCGGGTCTCAGGGTCTTTGAAGACGTCCTCCCGCACGTGATCTGAAGACGTCCAAAAATCCTTTTTTCGCTCCTGTAATACCCTGTCTTTCTTCCGGGAGGAGCGGCAGGGGCCCAGGAATATCCCCCCTACTGCCATTACAAGCGGCATACTGAATCACTCGCGGGTACGTTTATTCGCCTCTCTACGGATCAGGAAGGATAAGCTCCTGGGAAAAGGGGTGAAGGTGTGCCGGGTTGGGAGGCGGGATATTCTTGGAGAACTGCGAAGGAATTGAGGGTATTATCCAGGTCCCTGATCAGGTTGCACATGATCGGGCGTTGTTTCATCTGCTGGAATTCCACGATAGGCATAAGTGTATTGCATGCAGGTATTCGGCCATGAAGATCAAACTGACCAGTGTATTCGTGGACGACCAGGATAAGGCTCTCAGATTTTATACCGGAGTCCTTGGCTTTGTGAAGAAAACGGATATTTCAGCAGGGAACTACCGGTGGCTGACCGTTGTCTCAGCAGAAGAGCCGGATGGTCCCCAGTTACTGCTTGAACCCAATGAAAACCCGGCAGCTAAATCCTACCAGGAATCGATCTTCAGCCAGGGCATTCCCGCAGCGATGTTCTTTGTGGATGATCTGCAGAAGGAGTACCACAGACTCCAGAACCTTGGCGTGAAATTCACCATGGAGCCGATGAAGACACCCGGCTCGACTATTGTCATCTTCGATGATACCTGCGGTAACCTGATACAGATCACCCAGATGGACTAAGGGTCTGGAGACCAATATGGCGATCCCCCGTGAAGAAGTGAAGAAGCCCCATGAAGAGGATTCACTTTTTCCTATCCACGCCCGATGATGAATACATTTCCTCTTCCAGTGCTTCCTCACGATCTTCTTACCCTGTACAGAAAAACCGTCACTACAAGGAATGAATGCATACGTATCGCTCCCATTGCTCTCTTCCCTGAACGTTCAAAGGAATCCGGCACGGGTTATCAGTACGAACCTCCCGCTCCAAGATATGGTCCTTCGTGCGAACGATCAAGGGAAGTGGTTCAAAAAAATTATCATCGATCCTGATTCCTGTCCTTCTTACCTCTTACCCAAAAGGAGGAGCAATAGCAGATAAGGAGGAACGATACAATGAGACAATTTCTTTCTTTTTTTCTGGTAGTTGCCGCTGTTATTATGGGAATATCGGCTGCGGAGACCACAAAAGAGTTCCTTGCATGGATTTTACCTCTGTTGATATCATGGGCTCAGATGCCTGATATCAGTGCCCTCATCAACAAGGTTGCTGTGAAAGGAGACGGCCTCACCTGACGGCGGGGCCTTTCCGGAACTCATCAGAATCCTTTTTCGCACCTGCTCGGGATCACATTTCATGAGGTATTCTCATAGGAATGCTCATGAGGTATTCTCACAGGAATATCTCGCCCAGA
>Ga0116141_10001298_pt1 | contig 21227 bp, 18 predicted proteins | sample AD_UKC097_MetaG_FD_89744 | JGI IMG/M metagenome (GOLD analysis project Ga0116141, IMG submission 89744) | Active sludge microbial communities of municipal wastewater-treating anaerobic digesters from USA - AD_UKC097_MetaG | ecosystem: Engineered > Bioreactor > Anaerobic > Digestate | place: USA...
CTGACGGAATCGGGCGCCAAGGGGATGGGGTTCGCAGCAGCCGGTCGACGGGAATCACCGGGGCAGCGGACTGGCTCAGGGATCCGGATTCTGATTCGTTAGGATACCCCCTTTCGGAGCCCCTTCATGAGCGATCGATCGCAGCCCAGTCCCCTGCCGCCCGAGCCCCGGCCGGCCTACGTCGCGGAGCGGTTCTCGGGCTGGTTCCGGCGCTCGCTGTCGGCGCTCGACGCCCGCCCGCCGGCCCCGACCGAGGACCTGCCCGCGCTCGACGACTGGATCGCCGCGCCGCTCACGCCGGCGCGCGTCACCGAGGCGGTCGAGCGCGCCGCCCGTGCGGCCCGCACGCAGGCGGCCGCCTCGATCGACCCCGAGACCGGCGGCAACGCGGTCGGACGGGCGCTGCGGCGGGTGCGCCAGCGTCTGCTGATGAGCCTGATCGAGCGCGACGTCACGGGGCGTGCCAGCCTGGAGGAGGTGTGCCAGGCGATGACCGCGTTCGCCGCGGCCACCACTCGGGTGGCGCTGACGCAGGCGGGCGCCGAACTGCGCGAGCGCTTCGGGCGACCGCTCGACACGCACGGCGCGCCGCAGGATCTGCTGGCCGTCGGCATGGGCAAGGGCGGCGCCGACGAACTGAACGTGTCCTCCGACCTGGATCTGATCTTCGTGTTCCGGGAGGAAGGGGCCACCGAGGGCGTGACGCCGCCCGGTGAATCGGCCCCGGCGCCCGCGAGCCGGATCGCCAGCAGCGACTTCATGCACCGCCTGGCGCGCCGCGCGATCGCGCTGCTCGCCGAGGTCACCTCCGAGGGCTTCGTGTTCCGCGTCGACACGCGCCTGCGCCCGAACGGCGACTCCGGCCCGCTGGTCGCCTCGCTGCCGATGCTCGAGGACTACTTCTACTCGCAGGGGCGGGAGTGGGAGCGCTTCGCCTGGCTCAAGGGCAAGGTGATCGGCGACTCCGGCCTGGCCGGCGCCGCCGCGTGCACGGCCGACGAGCAGTCGCTGGCGTCGATCGTCACGCCGTTCGTGTTCCGCCGCTATCTCGACTTCCGCGCGATCGACGCGCTGCGCGACCTGCACGGCATGATCCGCAGCGAAGTGTCCAAGCGCGATCTGCGCGCCAACGGAAGCATCGACGTCAAGCTGGGCCGCGGCGGGATCCGCGAAGTGGAGTTCATCGCGCAGCTGTTCCAGATCGTGCGCGGCGGACGCGACCGCGACCTGCGCGACCGGCGCACGCTCCAGACCCTGGCGACGCTCGGCGAACGGGGCGTGCTGAGCACGGACGACGCCTCCGCCCTGGCGCAGGCATACCGGCTGCTGCGCCGCACCGAACACGCGCTGCAGTACCGCGAGGATGCGCAGACCCACCGGCTGCCGGCGGCGCCGGAAGAGCGCGCGCTGGTGGCCGAGATGCTGGGCCTGTCGGCCACGGCGTTCGAGCAGGCGATCGAGGGCGCGCGGGCCGACGTGCAGCGCGTGTTCGACGCCCTGCTGCGCGCGGCCGCGCCGGATGCCGGCAGCGACGCGGCGGCGGCTCCTGCGGCGCGTCCCGACGCCGCCGCCGCGCCGTCCTTGCTCGAACAGTCCGACACCTTGCGGCACCGGCTGGAGGCCCTGCGCGGATCCGGCCGGTACCGCAACGCACGTGAAGAGACGCGCGGCGCCATCGAAGTGCTGCTGACCCGGGCCGCGGCGCTCGAGGACGTGAACGAGGCCGCACTGTCGCGGCTGATCGACCTGATCGAGACCGTGATCGGGCGCCCCGCCTACCTGACCCTGCTGTCGCAATACCCGCAGGCGCAGGCACGCGTGATGACGGTGCTGGGGCGCGCGAAGTGGGCGGCCGACTTCCTGATCCGGCATCCGATCGTGCTCGACGAACTGCTCGACGGACAGCTGCTGCAGGAGGCCGACTATGCGGCGTGGGAGCGCGGCCTGCGTCAGACGCTCGCCCTCACCACGCATGCCGGCGCCCCCGACGTCGAGCGCCAGATGGACATCGTGCGCGAGGCGCACCACGCGCAGATCTTCCGGCTGCTGTTCCAGGACATCGAGGGTCAGCACACCGTCGAGCGCGTGTCCGATCACCTCAGCGAACTCGCCGACCGCGTGCTGTCGATCGCCATCGACCACGTGTGGCCGCTGGTGCGCAGCCGGCACCGCGAGGTGCCGACGTTTGCGGTGATCGCCTACGGCCGGCTGGGCGGCAAGGAGCTCGGCTATGCGTCCGACCTCGACCTCGTCTTCGTGCACGAGGACGACGACGAGCGTGCAGGCGAGGCCTACGCGCAACTGGCGCAGCGGCTGTCGGGGTGGCTGTCGGCGCGCACGTCGGCAGGCATGCTGTTCGAGATCGACCTGCGCCTGCGGCCCAACGGCAACGCCGGCCTGCTCGTCACCAGCCTGGATGCGTTCACGAGCTACCAGCGCGACTCGGCCTGGGTCTGGGAGCACCAGGCCCTGACGCGCGCGCGCTTCGCCGCCGGCGACCCGGAGATCGGCGCGCGCTTCGAAGCGCAGCGGCGCCTGATCCTGGCGCAGGAACGCGACCTCGACGTGCTGCGCCGCGAGGTCGTCGCGATGCGCCAGAAGATGCACGACGGCCACCGCAACCGCAGCGCGCTGTTCGATCTCAAGCACGACTCGGGCGGCATGGTCGACATCGAGTTCCTGGTGCAGTTCCTCGTGCTGGCCCACGCGCACCGCCACGCCGCGCTGCTCGACAACGCCGGCAACATCGCGCTGCTGGCGCGCGCCGCGCAGGCCGGTCTGATCGACCCGGCGCTCGCCGATCAGGTCGCCGCTGCCTACCGCCGGTTCCGCAAGCTGCAGCACACGCTGCGCCTGAACGACGCGCAATACGCGCGGGTCGAGCCGGACCTGGTCGCGGGAGAGCGTGCGGCGGTGCGGGCGTTGTGGGGGGCGGTGCTCGGCTGACGTCTGACGTCTGAGGTCGGTGCGGGCGAAGGCGCGGGCATCGGGGCGGGCCCAGGGGCGGGTGCTGGCCCCTGCTGCGCAGGGGTACCCTCGGTGCTCGGGTGACTGGCCGTGCGGCGAAACTCGCGGCGCGCCCTACGGGCGCTCTGCTCGAACAGGTCGCCGCAAGTTTGAGGTACGAAGCGCGCTGCGCGCGCCGGCCAGTCACCCTGCGCGCCTCGGCTGCGCACACGCCCCTGGGCCCGCCCCGATGCCCGCACCTTCGCCGAGACGCCTGCTTACTGCGGAGAACGCGGTGTGGCGGACTCCGCGCGTAAGTACCTGTCTGCACATGCCATGACCGTTGAGGCCGTGACCGTCGATGGCGCTTCTGCTTCTGCTTCGGCTTCCGTTGCCGTTGCCGTTGCCGTTGCCAGCATGCTCGTTCATCCGCGCATGAGCGCAACGGGCGTGTGCCGTATCACGTCAGGCGCGATGGGACACGCGATCAACGGCCTCGCTCGCATCACTTCGCGTTGATCCGCGCTGCGCCGAATCGGCTCGGCCCCTCGTCGCACGCCTCCAGTGCCACTCGGCGCGGCAGGCGGTGGTGGGGCGGGTGGGGATGTGTGCGGCGCCGAGCAGCGCAGGCTCGGGCTGGGCGCGCGCAGCGCGCCTCGTACTTCTGATTTGCGGCGAGCTGTTTGAGCGCAGCGCCCGAAGGGCGCGAAGCGAGTTTCGCCGCACCAGCCCGAGACGAGCAGCGCAGGGCAGTCGGCCAACAGGCCGACCGCCGCCCACATCCCCACCCGCCCCACCACCGCCTGACGCGCTCACTGCTGCATCACATACGTCCCCGGCGCATCCCCCAGCACCGGATACCCCGCCTGCGCTGCGCCCATGGCCGGGGGCGCGACCGGCGCGCCGGAATGTCGGGCGAGCCAGTCCACCCAGTGCGTCCACCACGATCCCTCGTGGCGCTCGGCCGCCGCCAGCCAGGCGTCGGGGTCGACGTAGCGGTCGTCGCTGGCCTGTGTGCGGACGCGGTACGCGCGCCCCTTGCGGCCCGGCTCCGACACGATGCCGGTGTTGTGACCGCCGCCGGCGAGCACGAACGTCACCTCCGTGTCGCTCAGCAGGTGGATCTTGAACGCCGACCGCCACGGGGCGACGTGGTCCTGCTCGGTTCCGACCGCGAAGATCGGCACGCGCACGTCGGTCAGCGCGATCGGCCGGCCGCCCACCCGGAAGCGGCCCTCGGCGAGGTCGTTGTTCAGGAACAGCTGGCGCAGGTACTCGGCGTGCATGCGATAGGGCATGCGCGTGGCGTCGGCATTCCACGCCATCAGGTCGTTCATCGGTCGGCGCTCGCCCATGAGGTAGTCGTGCACCATGCGCGACCAGATCAGGTCGTTGGAGCGCAGGGTCTGGAACGCGCCGGCCATCTGCGTGGTGTCCAGGTAGCCCTGCTCCCACATCATGTCCTCGAGGAACGTCAGCTGGCTGTCGTCGATGAACAGGGTGAGCTCGCCCGCCTCCTTGAAGTCGGTCTGGGCGGCGAAGTACGTGACGCTGGCCAGCCGGTCGTCACCGTCGCGTGCCATCGTCGCGGCCGCGATCGACAGCATCGTCCCGCCCAGGCAATAGCCGGTGGCGTGGATCTTCCGGCCGGGCACGATGGCGCTGACGGCATCGACGGCCGCCATCACGCCCAGCGTTCGGTAGTCGTCCATGCCGAGGTCGCGGTCCTCGGGCTGCGGATTCAGCCACGAGATCATGAACACGGTGAATCCCTGCTGCGTGAGATGACGCACCAGCGAGTTGCCCGGGCTCAGGTCGAGGATGTAGTACTTCATGATCCAGGCCGGCACGACGAGGATCGGCTCGGGCCGGACTTCCGCCGTCGCGGGCGCGTACTGGATGAGTTCGATCAGCCGGTTCCGGTAGACGACCTTGCCGGGCGTGACGGCCACGTCGCGCCCCGGCACGAATGCGTCCGCCCCCGCCGGACGGCCGCCCGCGACCGCGCGCTGCCAGTCCTCGATGAAGTTCTGCGCGCCGCGCAGCAGGTTCCGGCCGCCCTCGGCGGCGGTCTGCGCCAGCACGTCGGGGTTCGTCGCCAGGAAGTTCGACGGCGAGAACACGTCGAGCGCCTGCCGCGCCATGAACTGCACGAGGTTCTCGTGCCGGGCGGTGACGCCGCGCACGTCGGTGGTCGCGTTATGCCACCACTGCTGGTTCAGCAGGAAGCCCTGGTGGATCAGGTTGAACGGCCAGCGCTGCCAGCCTTCGGAGGCGAAGCGCCGGTCGTGCGCCAGCGGCTCGATGCAGCGCGCGCCGTGCCCGTCCTGACCGGCCGCGCAGGTGGCCGCATAGGCCGCGAAGCGCAGCGCCTTGCGCATGGCCTTGTGCGCCAGCAGCATGCGCTTGCCGGGCGATGCCGCCAGGTGGATCGCCCAGTCCATGGTGGCCTGCGCCATTGCCGCCGGCGACACGCCGCCGGTGAAGCGCGCGGTCGCCGCGTGCAGGGTGCGATCGGTGACGTCCCACAGCGCCGTCGCGGCGTGCGAATCGCGCTCAAGAGGCAGTCCGACCAGCGGATGCGGCGCGCCCTCCGGCAGGGGCACCGTGGCGGACCGCAGCGCCGGTTCGCCGTCGATGGGCCTGCCGGCCGCGCGTGCCGGTGCCTGCGCGGCGTGCGCGGATGCCGGGGGCGGCGTGACGTCCGTGGAGGCCGGGGCGGGTGTCGCTCCCTGGCCGGCGTCGGGCCCGCGCGCTGCGCTGCGGCCGCGACGCGGCAGGGGGGTGACCTTGGAATGGCTCATTCGACTCATGTTCTTGCGTGGACCCGTGACGCAGCGCCTTACACCCGGCCGCCGCATGCCGGTCTGCCGGTCTGCCGGTCTGCCGGTCTGCCGGTCTGCCGGTCTGCCGGTCTTGCGGGCTTGCGGGCTTGCGGGCTTGCGGGCTTGCGGGGCCTGGAGTCTGAGCGCGCCGAGTGCCGGGCGCATTGATTTCGCGCAAGGCCGGGCGGCGGACCACGCGCTCCGATATCATCAGGCGCACACCATGCACCGAGGCGCGGGCGGCCCGCGCCCGGTGTCCCCAACCCCCGCGCAGGCCGGGCCGGAGGCTCCTCGGCGCGCTGTGCCACGAGGAGCCTCGCATGTCGGCAGCGCCGGCGCACTGCAGCGAACGGGAACCCTGGGACGCGATCGTCGTCCGGGTCCTGAAGGCCAACGACGTCCGGCTGGTCACGTGCGTCCCCGACAAGGTGCTCGCGCCGCTGATCCGCCGGCTGCGCGCCGATGCGTTCTTCACCGTGCTCTTCCCGGCACGCGAGGAGGAGGCGGTGGGCATCGTGTCGGGCGCCTACATGGCCGGCATGCGAGGCATCGTGCTGATGCAGACCAGCGGCTTCGCCACGCTGGCGAACTGTCTCGCGTCACTGACCGTGCCCTGCCAGATCCCGCTGCTGATGATGGTGTCCGAGCGCGGCACCCTGGGGGACTTCCAGCTCGGCCAGGCGATCGTGTGCCGCACGATGCGCCCGGTGCTCGAGACCCTGGGCATCGAGCACTTCGCGATCACGCGTCACGACGAGGTCGAGTTCGTCGTCGATCGCATGATCCGCCAGGCGTTCGCCACGCAGGCCGCGGCGACGATGATCCTGTCGCCGCTGCTCACCAGCCGCGACCCCGCGGGACGCTGAGGAAGAGACCGTCATGAACGCCGTCTTCGCCGATCCGGGCAGCCGCGCGCAGTCGCGGGAGATGAGCCGCACCGACCTCACCCGGCGCCTGGTCGCCCGGCTGCACCGCGAGGAAGCGGTGGTCGGCGGCATCGGCCACACCAACTTCGACCTGTGGGCGAGCGGGCAGCGCCCGCAGAACTTCTACATGCTGGGCAGCATGGGCTTGGCGGCGCCGATCGCGCTGGGCGTGGCGATCGCGCAGCCGCAGCGCCGGGTGTTCGCGCTGGAGGGCGACGGCTCGCTGCTGATGCAGCTCGGCTGCCTGGGCACGATCGCCGCGGTCGGCCCGCGCAACCTGGTCGTCGTGGTGTTCGACAACGGCATGTACCAGATCACCGGCGGGCAGCCGACGTCGACCGCGCTGGGCACCGACCTGGTCGCGGTGGCGCGCGGCTGCGGCATCGCACGCAGCCTGTGGGCGCGCGACGAGGCGCACTTCGACACCCTCGTGGCGCACGCGCTCGAGGGGGATGGCCCCCTGTTCATCGCCGCGCGCACCGACGACACGCCGCCCGCGGGCGTCACCGAACGGGACGCGTCGCGCATCCGTGCACGCTTCATGGACGGTCTCGGGGTGGCGGCGATGCCGCGCGGGCGCTGACCGCGCGCGAGGGATGCCTCGCGCACCGCGCCACGCAACGCAACGCAACGCAACGCAACGCAACGCAACGCCACGCAAACGCAACGCCAATCCGCGCCACGCGCGCCCCCGCGACCACGCCCCCCATATCACCGCCTTCGAGGAAGCCACGCTATGCTCATCGACCGCTTCGCCGACTACGCGCGCGAAGAACGCGCGCGCCCGCTGAGCCCCGAGGTCGCCCACCATGCCAAGCGGGCGCTGATCGACTGGTTCTCGGCCCTGTTCCCCGGAGTGGGACAGGCGCCGGGCGTGCAGCTGGCCCGCGCCCATCGCCGCGAGCTGGGCGTCGGCCGCTCGAGCCTGCCCGGCATGGGCACCACGGCGTTTCCCGGCACCGCGGCCTGGATCAACGGCAGCGTGTCGCACGCGGTGGAGTTCGACGACATCTTCCGTGACGCGGTCTACCACCCCGGTTGCCCGACCATCGCCGCGGCGCTGGCCGTCGCCGAGGACCGCGACGCCCACGGCGCCGATCTCCTGAAGGCGATCACGATCGGCTACGAGATCTCGACGCGCATCGGCGTGGCGATCCAGCCGTCGCACTACCGCTACTTCCACACCACCGGAACGGTCGGCTGCTTCGGCAGCGCAGCCGCGGTCGCCGCCCTGCACGAGGACCCGGCCGGCAACGTGACCCGGCATGCGCTGGCCACCGCCGCGACCTTCGCGTCGGGCCTGCAGCAGGCGTTCCGCTCGGACGCGATGACCAAGGCGTTGCACGCCGGCCACGCCGCCTGGGTGGGCGTGACGGCGGGCTGCGGCGCGGCCGATGGCATCACCGGCGCGCTCGACGTGCTCGAGGGCGAGGCAGGCTTCGGCGCCGCCCTGTCGGACGGGGCCGACTGGGCCCGCGCCGTCGACGGCCTGGGCGAGCGCTACAACATCACGGCGATCACGCAGAAGAACCACGGCTGCTGCGGACACACGTTCGCCGCGATCGACGCGATGCTTGCGCTGCGCGCACAGCACGGACTCTCGGCCGCGCAGGTGGCCGCGATCGCGGTCGACACCTACCGGACCGCGATCGACGTCACCGGCAACTTCGCGCCGCACACCGCGTTCGAGGCCAAGTTCAGCCTGCCGTACGTGGTGGCGCATGCGCTGCTGTACGGCGCGGTGCGCCTCGATGCGTTCGCGCCCGCGCGACTGGCGGACGACGGCATCCGCGCGCTGATCGGCCGCACGACCCTGCACGACGATCCGGCGCTGAGCGCACGCTTCCCCGGCATGCGCGCAGCGCGCGTGCGCGTCACGCTGACCGACGGCCGCGTGCTCGAGCACTTCGCGCCTTATCGCAAGGGCGACCCCGAGGCGCCGCTGTCGGATGCCGACATCAACGACAAGTTCGCGGAACTGGCCACGCCCGTGATCGGCACGGCCGCGGCGCGCACGCTGCTCGACCGGCTCTGGAGCGTGGAGCGCCTCGACGTGCGGGCGCTCGGCCTGGCGGCCCTCCCCGGCACCGTCCCCGCCGGCTGACTCACGCCTCCGGCGGCAGCCCCATCGCGGCACGCATCGCGCGCCGCTGCTCGGCCACCACCGACCACATCCGCCCGCCGGTGAGGCCGCCGTCGACCACCATCGCATGCCCGTTGACGAAGGCGGCGTCGTCGCTCGCCAGCCACAGCGCCGCCTCGGCGATGTCGCTCGGCAGGCCGGCGCGCTGGATGGGCTGACCCTTGGCCAGCGCCACCTTCATCACGTCGACCGTGCGGTCCGCCGCCTCGTCCGACAAGCCCAGCGCCTTGCCGAAGATCGGCGTCGCGATCGCCCCGGGGCAGATGCAGTTGACGCGCACGCCCGACTCGCCCAGCTCCATCGCGACCGAGCGGGTCAGGTGAATCACGGCCGCCTTCGCCGCGCTGTAGACGTGGCCGGCGTACCCGGCCTGCAGCCCGGCGACGCTGGCAGTGCTGACGATCGACCCCGCCCCCTGGCGCTTCATCACCGGCGCCGCATGCTTGATGCCCAGGAAGACCCCGCGCAGCAGCACGGCCATCGTGTCGTCGAACCCCTGCGCGGGAATCGACGCGATCGGACCGTTCACGCCGCCATATCCGGCGTTGTTGAACAGACAGTCGAGCCGCCCGAAGCGCGACTGCGCCAGCGCGATCGCGCCCGCCACGTCGTCCTCGCGCGTGACGTCGGTGCGCACGAATGCGGCCGACGCCCCCAGCGCGCCGGCCAGCCGTTCGCCGCGCGCCTCCTGGAGGTCGGCGATCACGACCTTGCAGCCTTCGGCGACGAAGCGGCGCACGCTGGCCTCGCCGATGCCGCTCGCCCCGCCGGTGATCACCGCCACCTTGCCTTCGAGTCGTCCCATGCCGGTCTCCCTGGTGTGTCGAAGGGAAGTCACTTCTTCGCCTGATCGTGCGCGCGCGCCCGCACCGCCTCCCGGCGGCGCTCGATCTCCTCGGCGCTCACCGAACCGTTGGCGGCGCGCGCGCGCTCCCGCTCGAGCGCGATCCCGTCGCCGAACGCCAGCGCGTAGCCGTCGTCGATCACCTTCTTGTACGACACCAGCATGGCAGGGATCACCGAGAGCATGTCGAGGGCCAGCGCGCGCGCCTGCGGCATCAGCTCCTCGGGCGGCACGACCCGGTTGACCAGCCCCCATTGCAGCGCCTGCTCGGCCGACAGGAAGTTGCCGGTCAGCGACAGCTCCTTGGCGCGGTGAATGCCCACCATGCGGCTGAGCTTCTGCGACAGGCCCCAGCCCGGCATCACGCCCACGCGCGCGTGCGTGTCCGCGAAGCGCGCCTGCGTCGACGCGAGCAGCACGTCGCAGGCCAGCGCCAGCTCGAAACCGCCAGTGATCGCCACGCCATTGATCGCGCCGATCACCGGGCCGCTGAAGCGGGCGAGCGACTGCACGGGATCCTGCGTGCGCACCGCGTCGTTGGTCGACCCCAGGCCCGCCGCGCCGCCGCCCGCGCCGCCCAGCTCCTTCAGGTCCAGGCCGGCGGTGAACGCCTTGCCCGCGCCGGTCAGGATCAGCACGCGCACGTCGGGATCGGCCTCCAGCGCATCGACGGTGTCGGCCAGCATGGCGCGCAGCTGCTTCGACAGCGCGTTCATCGCCGCGGGGCGGTTGAGGGTGACGACGGCGTAGCCCTGCGGATGCTTCTCGACGAGGACGACGGGTTCGGGGGGGGTGCTCATGGGGATCACTCCGGAAGGGTCGGGAGGGTGCGCGCGGGGCGGATCCGCCCCGCGTGCCCAGGGCGGGCTCAGGCGTGGGCCACCCGGCCCAGCGCCCAGCCGGTGCGGCCGGCCAGCCAGAACGCCACGACCAGCACCAGCAGCACGAACGGCAGCGACAGCAGATTCAGGATCGACCAGCCGTTGACCAGCAGCAGCGCGCCCGACGAGGCCGACGAGGTGACCATGGTCGTGAACACGCACAGGTCCATGAACCCCTGGACACGCGCCTTCTCGGTCGGGCGATAGGTGGTCGTGAGCAGGGTGGTGCCGCCGGTGTACATGAAGTTCCAGCCGATGCCGAGCAGGAACAGCGCCAGCAGGAACTGCATCAGATCGACGCCGCTGAGCGCGATGCCCACGCAGACCAGCATCAGCAGGCAGCCGGTCGCGATGATCGGCAGGATGCCGTAGCGGGCGATCAGGTGGCCGGTGAACAGGCCCGGCGCGAACATGCCGATCACGTGCCATTCGATCACCAGGGCGGCGGACGCGAACGGATGGCTGCACACTTCCATGGCCAGCGGCGTGGCGACCATCAGCAGGTTCATGATGCCGAAGCCCAGCGAGGCCGTCAGGATCGCCACCCAGCAGGCGGGCTGGCGCAGGATCTCGCCCAGCGGGCGCGCCGGGCCTTCGGCCGTCGACACCGGCCGGGTCGGCAGGCGCAGCAGTTGCGCGAGCAGCAGCGACAGCAGCGCAAATCCGGCCAGGGTCAGGTAGGTGCCGGAGAACTGCGACGGCAGCCAGGTGCGCGACCACTTCGCCACCTCGGGGCCGACCACGCCGCCGACGATGCCGCCGGCCAGCACCAGCGAAATGGCGCGCGCCTTGAACGAGGGCTTGTACTCGTCGGCCACGTCGGCCGCGGCGAACCGCAGGCTGGCGCCGAACGCGCTGTACAGCCCCACCACGAAGGTCGCCAGGCACAGCAGCAGCAGGCTCTTCTGGCCCATCGCGTACCAGCCGAGCACGGCGCCGAACATCGCGACGATCGACCCCAGCGTGTAGCCGGCGCGCCGGCCGAACCGGTTCATGAAGGCCGCCGCCGGCATCGCCCAGACCGCGCCGCCGACCACGTAGCCGGTGACGGCCAGCGTCGCCATCGCCTTGTTGTCGGTGAGACTCATGCCGGCGAGGCCGGAGACTGCCACCAGCGTGACGTTGTTGATCAGCATCAGCGCCTGCATGCAGGCGAGCAGGATCATCTGGGGGCGCAGGGCATTCAGCATCGGACGAGTGTAGCAGCGGGGTCGTGACGGGGATCACATCCCGGACCGCTGCTGCGACGCCGCCCGGGACCAATCGTTCCACTGTCCGTTAAAATCGCGGGTTCAACCCAATTCTGCGTATTCCTGAGGAGCTCCCCATGTCGATGGCCGACCGCGACGGACTGATCTGGTTCGACGGCAAGATGGTCGATTGGCGCGATGCCAGAGTGCACGTGCTGACCCACTCCCTGCACTACGGCATGGCGGTGTTCGAAGGCGTGCGCGCGTACCAGACCGACAAGGGCACGGCGATCTTCCGCCTGGCCGAGCACACCCGGCGCCTGCTGAACTCCGCCAAGATCTTCCAGATGAACGTGCCCCACACGTTCGAGACGCTGATGCAGGCCCAGAAGGACTGCGTGCGCCTGAACAAGCTCGACTCCTGCTACATCCGCCCGATCATCTGGATCGGCTCCGAGAAGCTGGGCGTGTCGGCCAAGGGCAACACGATCCACACCGCCGTCGGCGTCTGGCCGTGGGGTGCGTACCTGGGCGAAGACGGCATCACCAAGGGCATCCGGGTCAAGACCTCCTCCTTCACCCGGCACCACGTGAACGTGTCGCTGGTGCGTGCCAAGGCGAGCGGCTACTACATCAACTCGATCCTGGCCAACCAGGAGGTCACCGTCCACGGCTACGACGAGGCGCTGCTGCTCGACACCGAAGGCTACGTGTCCGAGGGCTCGGGCGAGAACGTGTTCATCGTGAAGAGCGGCAAGCTGTACACGCCCGACCTCGCGTCGTGCCTCGACGGCATCACCCGCGACGCCGTCATCACGATGGCGCGCGACGAAGGCATCGAGGTCATCGAGAAGCGCATCACGCGCGACGAGATGTACTGCGCCGACGAGGCGTTCTTCACCGGCACGGCCGCCGAGATCACCCCGATCCGCGAGCTCGACGACCGCAGCATCGGCGAAGGCCGCCGCGGCCCGATCACCGAGAAGCTGCAGAGCATGTTCTTCGACGTGGTCGCCGGCCGCAACGAGAAGTACCGTCACTGGCTCACGCCGGTGGCCAACTGATCCGGAGCCCCCGAACCATGGCCGAAACGCATCCCGCCAGCGCCGCCGCGGTGGAACTCGACGGCAAGGACCTGCCCGCGTTCTGCCCGAACCCCAAGATGCCGATCTGGAGCGGACATCCGAGGGTGTTCATCGACGTGACCCACGCCGGCGAGGGGCGCTGCCCCTATTGCGGCACGGTCTACCGGCTCAAGCCTGGCGCGGTGGTCAAGGGGCATCACTGAGCGCGCATCCGATCCGCGACTGAGCGACAATCCGGTTTCCGGCGACCGTCCGCAGCCGCTGCAGACCATGCGCACCCTGATCATCGCGCCCAACTGGATCGGCGACGCCGTCATGGCGCAGCCGCTGGTGGCGCTGCTCGCGCGTCCGGGCGCCGACGACCGCATCGACGTGCTGGCCCCGCCGCACGTCGCGCCGGTGTTCCGTGCGATGGAGCACGTGCACGAGGTGATCGTCGCGGCCAACGCGCACGGGCGCCTGCAGTTCGGCGCACGCTGGCGGCTCGCGCGCAGCCTGCGCGGGCGGCGCTACGACCGCTGCGTGGTCCTGCCCAACTCGATGAAGTCGGCGCTGGTGCCGTTCCTGGCCGGCATCCCCGAGCGCATCGGGCACCGCGGCGAAAACCGCTACCTGCTGATCAACCGGATGCACGACGCCGCGCCCGGCGCCCGCCCCCCGATGGTCGAGTTCTACGCCCGGCTGGCGTTCCCGCCGGGCACACCCATGCCGCCCCAGGTGCCCAACCCGGTGCTGCGGCACGACGTGCAGCGCAAGCGCGAGGTGCTCGAGCGGCTCGGCCTGCAGCTCGACGACCCGCTCGTGGTGCTGTGCCCGGGGGCCGAGTACGGGGAGGCCAAGCGCTGGCCGGCGCGCCACGTCGCAGCGCTGGCCGCCCTGGTCGCGATCGAATGGCCGGAAGCCACGATCGTGCTGCTGGGCTCGGCCAAGGAGCGCCCGATGGCGACCGAGATCGCCGCCCTGTCGGGGCACGAACTGCACAACCTCTGCGGCGAGACCACGCTCGACGAGGCGATCGCCCTGATCGGCGCAGCCAGTGGCGTCGTCTCCAACGACTCCGGCCTGATGCACGTCGCCGCCGCGCTGGCGCGGCCGCAGGTCGCCGTGTTCGGCTCGAGCGATCCGCGCCACACCCCGCCGCGCTCGCCGCGGGCGCGCGTCGAATGGCTGCACCTCGAGTGCAGTCCGTGCTTCGAGCGCACCTGCCCCCTGGGCCACCTGAACTGCCTGAATCAGATCTCCCCCGCTGCGGTGTTCGACGCACTGAAGAAGGCGATGCGATTCGAAACCGCAACAAGACCCCCCCGATGAGCGCCCAACCCGAATACATCCTCACCCTCTCCTGCCCCGACACCACGGGCATCGTCTACCACGTCACCGGGTTCCTCTACGAGCGCGGCTGCAACATCATCGACTCCGCCCAGTTCGGCGACGACTCGACCGGGCTGTTCTTCATGCGGGTGCATTTCTCGGCGCCCGACGGTTTCGACCAGGCGCGCCTGCACGACGAATTCGCCGCGGTCTGCGCACGCTTCCGCATGGACGCGAAGATCCACGACATGCGCGTCAAGCCGCGCGTGCTGCTGATGGTCTCCAAGTTCGGCCACTGCCTGAACGACCTGCTGTTCCGCTGGGCGTCCGGTCAGCTGAGCATCGACATCCCGGCGATCGTGTCCAACCACACCGAGTTCCAGCCGCTGGCGCACAGCTACCGTATCCCGTTCTTCTACCTGCCGGTCACCCCGGCGACCAAGGCGGAGCAGGAAGCCCGGGTGCTCGAGCTGGTCGAGCGCGAGCGCGTCGACCTGGTCGTGCTGGCGCGCTACATGCAGATCCTGTCCCCGCAGCTGTGCGAGGCGCTGAAGGGCCGCGCGATCAACATCCACCACAGCTTCCTGCCCAGCTTCAAGGGCGCCAAGCCGTACGCGCAGGCGCACGACCGCGGCGTGAAGCTGATCGGCGCCACGGCGCACTACGTGACGGCCGACCTCGACGAAGGCCCGATCATCGAGCAGGACGTCGAGCGCGTCGACCACGCGATGACCCCCGATACGCTCGCCGCGATCGGCCACGACGTGGAGAGCGTCGTGCTCGCCCGGGCGGTGAAGTGGCACGTCGAGCGCCGGGTGCTGCTCAACGGCCACCGGACGGTGGTCTTCCGCTGACGCCCTGCGACGTCGCGCGCGCTCGTCGCGCGTCGGCGTCACCCCCCAGGAGACCCCGATGCGGTGCCGCGGGCGCGCCGCCGAAAGATATTGTCCGAATATAATTTCGGCTTCCTCCCAGAATCTCCGACATGAAACGTGCGATCGTGTTCGCCACGGCCGAAGCCGCCGAAGAAGCCTTCTACGATGCGATGCAGCGCGGCGACCTCACCGCGATGATGTCGCTGTGGGCGGACGACGAGGACGTGGTCTGCATCCATCCGAACGGCGCGCGGCTCACCGGCGTGGCGGCGATCCGTGCGTCGTTCGAGACGATCTTCGCGGGCGGCGGCATCGACGTGCGGGTCTCCGACGTCCGCGTCCACCAGGGCGCGGTCGTCGCCGTGCACAACCTGATCGAAAAAGTCCTGGTCGCGGGGCGCAAGGGCGCCGAGGTGGTCGAATGCGTGGCCACCAACGTCTACGTGAAGCACGCGGCGGGCTGGCGCATCTTCCTGCATCATGCGGCGTCGGCGGCCGAATCCGCCCCCGGCAGCCGGGCGTCCGGCGGACCGGTGGTGCTGCACTGAGTGCCGCCGGCGGCGCTCGGGCGCGCGGCGACGCACTTCAGGATCCGCACCGATGAGACCACTCGAGCGGCGCATGCCGCCGGCACTGCATTCCCATGGCCCGGGCGCGCACCGGTTCGCGCCCGCGCGCTGGCTGCCGGGCGGCCATGCGCAGACGATCTGGCCGGCGGTCGTCGCGCCGCGGCCGCGGGTGGCGTACCGCCGGCAGCGCTGGACCACCCCCGACGGCGACTTCATCGACGTCGATCTCGTCGGCACGTCCGCACGCGCCGACGCCCGGCCGCTCGTCGTGCTGTTCCACGGCCTCGAGGGCAGCGCGCAGAGCCACTATGCGCGCGCCCTGATGGCCGCGATCGACCAGGCCGGCTGGCGGGGCGCGGTCGCGCACTTCCGCGGCTGCAGCGGCGAGCCCAACCTGGCGCCGCGCGCGTACCACTCGGGCGACTCCGACGAGATCGACTGGATCCTGCGCCGCTTCGCGTCCGAGCACGCCGGTACGGCGCCGGTGCTGGCCGTCGGCGTATCGCTGGGCGGCAACGCGCTGCTGAAGTGGCTCGGCGAACGGGGCGAGGATGCCCGGATCGTCGCGGCGGCCGCGGCGGTCTCCGCGCCGCAGGACCTGCTCGCCGGCGCGACCGCGCTGTCGCGCGGTTTCAACCGGGTCTACACACGCAACTTCCTGGCGACGCTCAAGCGCAAGAGCCTGCACAAGCTCGAGCAGCACCCCGGCCTGTTCGACCGCACGCGCATGCTCGCGGCGCGCGACTTCTTCGGCTTCGACAACGACGTCACCGCACCGATGCACGGCTTTCGCGACTGCTACGATTACTGGGCGCGCTCATCGTGCAAGCCCTGGCTCGCCGGCATCCGCGTACCGACGCTGGTGCTCAACGCGCTCAACGACCCGTTCCTGCCCGCGCACGCCCTGGCGACGCCGGCGCAGGTGTCGGCCGACGTCGTCCTCGACTATCCGACGCAGGGCGGGCACGTCGGGTTCCTGTCGGGCGCACTGCCGGGCCGCATCGACTGGCTGCCGCAGCGGCTGCTGCAGTTCTTCCGCGCTGCGACCGACACGGCCCCCATCCCCGGGCGTGACGCCGCGCCGCGGCACCCTCCTCCCAAGACCGGCCAGCCGGTCCGTCACACACCCGAAGGCGATGTCCGATGATCGATGAACAGGTCCGCGCAGCAATGGTCAAGTGGCCCGACGTGCCCGCCGTGTACGGCTGGCTCAGGCTCGACCGCCGCGGCCAGTGGTGGCTGATCGACCGCGGCCGCCCCGGCTTCGACGAAGCGCTGCACGGGCTGGGCAGCCCGATCACCAGCCCGCCGATCATCGACTTCATCGGCCGCAACTACGAGCACGACGCAGCGGGCCGCTGGTTCTGGCAGAACGGCCCGCAGCGGGTGTTCGTCGACCTCGACCTCGCGCCTCTGATCCTGCGGGTGCTCGGCACCGGACGCGACGCCACGCTGGTCACCCACACCGGCTGGCCCATCGAACGCATCGACCGGGTGTCGATGACTGCCGACGGCGACGTGTTCGTCGACACCGGCATGGGGCCCGGCGCCATATACGACCTCGACCTGGGCACGCTCGAATTCGACGAAGACCCGGCGGCCGGCCCCGACGGCGCCGCCGGCGTGTGGCTGGCGGGCCGACGCCATGCGATCGTGCCGCACGATCCGTCGCAGCCCCCGACCTTCGTCACACGGCCGCGCGCCGGCTGATCGTCCGGGCTTCGTCACGCGGCGGCCCGCCGTCCGCGGCCGGCGGTCAGCGCGCCGCGCGCTCCTGCTGCCGCGCCGTGTGCAGCGCCTGCAGCTCGCGCATGCGGGCGTCCACCTGCGAGGCCGCGTAGAAATCGAGCCCGCCGGCGCGCTGCGCGAGCTTGAGCTGCTCGAGCGCGCCGAGCCAGGCGCCGCCCAGCGCGTATTCCTCGGCCACCGCGCGGTGCGCCTCGGCGGTCTGCCCCAGGCCGTTGTGGGCGCGGGACGAGAGCCGCCACAGCACGGGGTCGGAGCGGTACAGCGCGAGCTGGTCCTTCAGGAACACGAGCGCCTTCTGGTACTCCTTCAGTGCGAGCAGCGCATCGGCCTGCAGGTAGACGAGCGCACGCGCCCCCGAGAAGCGACCGGCGCCCGCCTGGGCGACCGCCAGGGCCCCCGCCGGGTCGCCGGCCTGCAGCTTCACGTCGGCCGCCAGCCGCTCGAGGTAGGGATGACCGTCCGGCACGCGCTTGCGCGCCTGCGCCAGTGCACGCTCGGCCGCCGCGAAATCGCGCTGCGCGAGCGCGGTCGACGCCAGGCCGTACCAGGCCGCCAGTTCGTCGCCGGACGTGCGCTCGGAGATCTGCCGCTCGAACATGCGCCGGGTGTCGCGCAGCGCGTCGACACCGCCGGCGGACTGCGCGCGCAGCTTGGCCCGCAGCAGACGGAACTCGAGGCTGTCGGCACGCTGCCGGTAGCGCCCCTCGCGCACGCGGGCCTGCATGTCGGCGATGCGCTCTCCGGTCATCGGATGGCTGCGCATGTACGCCGGGGCGGATCCCTCGTAGAACCGGCTCGACTGCTGCAGGCGTCCGAAGAACGCCACCATGCCGTTCGGGTCGAAGCCCGCCTGTCGCAGGGTGTCGAGCCCGAGGCGGTCGGCCTCGCGCTCGGCATCGCGCGAGAACGACAGCATCTGCTGCTGCTGCGCGCCGCCGGCCATCGTCGCGATCCCGCCGATCGCCATCGGGTTGGAGCGGGCCGCGAGCGCGCCCAGCACGATCGCAGCGAGCGTCATCAGGGAGGTCTGGCGCTGCGCCGACAGCATGCGCGCGATGTGCCGCTGCGTGACGTGCCCGATCTCGTGCGCCAGCACGGAGGCCAGCTCGGACTCGGTCTGCGCGGCGATGATCAGGCCGCTGTGCACGCCGATGAAGCCGCCGGGCAGCGCGAACGCGTTCATGGTGGCATCGCGCACCAGGAAGAACTCGAACGTGTGGCCTGCTGAGACCGAGGTGGTGAGCTGCGCGCCCAGCCGGTTCAGGTAGTCGGAGGCTTCCGGGTCGTCGGACACCGACGCGTCCCGGCGGATGTCGAGCATGATCTCCTCGCCCAGCCGCCGCTCGGCGGCTGGCGACAGGTCCTCGCCGCCGGCATCGCCCAGCCGGGGGAGGTTGTCGGCCTGACCGAGCGCTGCGGGGGGCGCCACGGCCAGCGCGAGCGCCGTCAGCGCGGCGCCCAGCCGGCGCGCGAACGGACCGGAGCGGTCGGGGGGAACGGCAGGGAAACGGCAGCGCACGGTGATGAAACGCCCGACAGGGGTAACCCGCTGACCGCGAAGGGCGGCAATCGAGGAGGTTGCTATGATAGTTCGTCAACAGGTCGCCCGATGAGCCAGCCCCTTACCCCTGCCCTCACCCATTTCGACGCCGCCGGACAGGCCCACATGGTCGACATCGCCGACAAGGCGACGACCCGGCGCGTGGCGCTGGCGCGCGGCAGCATCCGCATGCGGCCCGACACCTTCGAGCTGATCCGCTCCGGATCGGCAAAGAAGGGCGACGTGCTCGGCGTGGCGCGCATTGCCGCCATCCAGGGCGCCAAGCGCACCGCCGACCTGATCCCGCTGTGCCACCCCATTGCAATGACGCGGGTGAGCATCGACTTCGCCCTCGATGCGCCCGCCAGCGCGGTGCACTGCACGGCGCGCGTCGAGTGCGTCGGCCAGACCGGCGTCGAGATGGAAGCGCTCACCGCGGTGCAGGTCGGCCTCCTGACCATCTACGACATGTGCAAGGCGGCCGATCGCGGCATGGTGATCGACGACGTGCGCCTGCTCGAGAAGCACGGCGGCAAGTCGGGCAGTTTCGTCGCCGACACCTCCCAACCCTAGGCCCGGCACACACCATGAATCCGGCGGACAACACTGCTGGGGCACGCCGCGCGCGCCGCCCCGGATGGATCCTCCTGACGGTGCTGCTTCTCGCCGCCGTCGCCGCGTTCTTCGGCTGGCGCGCCTGGTCCGAACGGACCGACGCCCCGGCCTACCGCACCGCCAAGGTGGTGCGCGGCCCGATCACCGCCGCGGTGTCGGCGTCGGGCGCACTGAACCCGGTCACCTCGGTGCAGGTGGGCTCGCAGGTGTCCGGCCAGCTCAAGGAGGTGCTCGCCGACTTCAACAGCGAAGTCCGGCGCGGCCAGGTGATCGCCCGCATCGATCCCGAGACCTTCGAGTACCGCGTGCGCCAGAGCCAGGCCGACCTCGACGCCAGCCGCGCGCAGGTGATGACCGCGCAGGCCAACATCAGCGCGGCGCAGGCCAGCGTGTCGCGCGCCGGCGTCAACGAAGCCGAGGCCCGCCGCGACCTCGAACGCAAGCAGATGCTGCTCGAGCGCAACTTCATCTCCGGGTCGGAGGTCGACAAGGCACGCGCCGTGTTCAACGCCAGCGTCGAGGACACCCGCAGCGCCACGGCGCAGCTCGCGGTCGCTCAGGCGCAGGCCCGCACCGCCGAGGCCACGGTGCGCCAGCGCGAGGCGCAGCTCCAGCAGGCGCGCATCGACCTGGAGCGCACCGCCATCCGCGCGCCGGTCGACGGCGTGGTGATCAAGCGATCCGTCGACGCGGGGCAGACGGTGGCGGCCAGCCTGCAGGCACCGGAGCTGTTCATCATCGCGCGCAACCTGCGCGACATGCAGGTCGACGCCGCGATCGACGAAGCCGAGATCGGCCGCATCCGCCCCGGCCAGCAGGCCACCTTCACGGTGGACTCGTTCCCGGGCCGCACCTTCTCGGGCGAGGTGCGCCAGGTGCGCAAGGCCGCCACCACGGTGCAGAACGTGGTGACCTACGTGGTGGTGGTCTCGGCGCAGAATCCCGACCTGGCGCTGGTGCCGGGCATGACCGCCAACGTGCGCATCACCACCGACACACGCGACTCCGTGCTGAAGGTGCCCAATGCGGCGCTGCGCTTCCGCCCGCCCGACTGGCAGGAGCCGCCGCGCCAGGACGCACCGGCCAAGGCCGCTGCAGCAGCCGACGCGACACCCGCGGTCGCCGCCGTGCGGGCGGCGCTCGACCGGGCGTCGGCGCTGCTGCCGTCCGCGCATGCGCAGGCCGGTGGCGGCGGCACTCAGGGTGGCGGCGCGATGGCCCGCTTCCGCGAGCGCATCGACCGCGAGCTCGCTCCGACCGAGGCGCAGAAGCGGCAGCTCGACGACATCTTCGCGTCGATGCGCACGAAGTTCGCCGCCGTGCGCGAAGCGCCCGAAGGCGAGCGCGGCAAGCTGATCGAACGCCACCGTGCCGAGCTGCGCGCCCGCATCAACGACATCCTCACGCCCGAGCAGCAGAAGAAGTACGCCGAGATCCTCGCCGAGATCGGCGGCCGCCAGGCGACGCGCGGCCGGGTGTTCGTGCTGGGCCCGGACGGCGCGCCGAAGGCCGTGTCGGTGCGCACCGGACTGACCGACGGCAGCGCCACCGAGGTGTCGTCCGACGCGCTCAAGGAAGGCGACGAAGTGCTGATCGGCCTGGCCGGCCCGTCGAAGACGGCCCGGCCGGCGGCGGGCGGCCCGCGGATGCCGTTCTGAGCGGGGCGACCACCATGGCCCTGATTGTTGCCGCCGACCTGGTCAAGACCTACACCATGGGCGACCAGAC
>Ga0116141_10001305_pt1 | contig 21169 bp, 22 predicted proteins | sample AD_UKC097_MetaG_FD_89744 | JGI IMG/M metagenome (GOLD analysis project Ga0116141, IMG submission 89744) | Active sludge microbial communities of municipal wastewater-treating anaerobic digesters from USA - AD_UKC097_MetaG | ecosystem: Engineered > Bioreactor > Anaerobic > Digestate | place: USA...
CGCGGATGCTCCCCGCCTTGTCATGCTCCCCTTCCAGGCGGCTGGAATACATGCGGCGAAATGAGTCCATATGTCGTTCGGCATTCATGCTTAAAAATGCAGAGATCTGCATATAGCCTGGGTAGACGCGACGCATTGCGCCCTTGTACCGCAAAGGGACAAGACCAATCAGATTTTTTTCAAACCACTCAATCGGTTTTTCGGTGGCTAATTTATTGACCACGCTCGGGTTGATGCGACAATCGATGGGGCCGGCCATCAAGGTCATGCTGAGTGGCTGATTCGGATTGTTTTCCGCCGCCATGACAGCAACTGCAGCGAGGGTGCCGACGGTGGGCTGGCACACAGAGACAAGATGTGTTTCTGGCCCTAGCCAGTCAATAAAGTCAATCAGATGCTGAATAAATGTATCCATATTGAAAATGCCTGCCGACAAGGGGACATCGCGGACATTATGCCAATCGGTTATGTAGACATCATGATGCTGCAACAAAGTGCGTGCGGTACTACCCAGTAATGTTGCAAAGTGACCAGAGATGGGGGCGATTAGTAAAACCTTAGGGCCCGGATTGGCGATGTCTTTTTTGAAGTGCAATAAAGTCGCAAAGGGTGTGATATGTGCTGCTTCTTCATGCACTGCAATGGTGCCGCCATCAACCTCAATCTGATCAATTCCAAAGCTTGGCCGCTCGTGGGTGAGTCCAGCCAAGGCAATGGCCTCGCACATGGCTGTGGCTTTACGTATCGCAAAATTATCCGGTAGCCAAGTCATCGCCTGGTGCAGCCAGGGCGCAAGCATGCGAGCTGTTGTGCGCATCGGGTACCCCGCATCAAAAGCGGCTTGGTACATTTGATAGTGTGGTGCAGTGGTGGTAAGCATACGATATCCCCTTAGCAATACGGCTAAATGTTTAGCAACTAAGTTTGTAGTCAGGTTTGAGTATAAGCAAAATACATGCGTATCAATGTTAATTTAGATAAAGCTGCCATATTTGTTACAAGAATATGTTCAATCGTGTCATGGTACGCGCTTTGCTTGAGTTTTGTAACCAAGGCGTTGGGGGATCAATAGCTGCACCTGATCGGGGCGAATCCGTTTCTGGTTTCTGTTGGTGTGTCGGTGCTTGGTTTAAACGCGTTATGATGTGTTTCATGAGTGCTTGAACAGTCGAGGTATTTTTCTCCTTAAATGAAAGTATATGGGTGATGAGGTTTTTATGAAAACGGCAAAATCAGCTGATGAGTTAAAAGAGGTCAGGGCAGCCAAGGTAACTAAGACTGTCGACGTAAAAGCAGCAAGTGCGCAACCGGCGCCTAAAGAGGTGCAGGCTGATGTGGCGCGTTCATCCAGCCGCATTGAGCGTCACTCTGAGGTGGCAAAGCCTGTGGCAGGGGAATCAGGGAAGAGTTCACGACAGGACGCGCTGGCTACATTAACCATCAGCAGTAAAAACTATTCCTCATGGTCTTTGCGTGGTTGGCTCTTGGTTAAATTTGCATCGCTGCCGATGAAAGAAAAACTGGTGGCAACAGATGATGCGTCGGCCAAGGCGGAACTGCTCTTGCTTTCGCCTTCTGTCTTGGTGCCAAGGCTTGAGCATGCGGGTATTTCTGTGTGGGATACTTTAGCCATTGCAGAGTACCTTCATGAAATCAAACCCAAGGCAGGTTTATTGCCTGCCGACCCTGTCGCAAGGTCGCATTGCCGGTCAATTTGCGGGGAAATGCATTCAGGCTTTTCTGCCCTGCGCTCAGCCTTGCCGATGAATGTGAGCGCAGTAATCAAAAAGTTCACCGTTTGGTCGCGCGCTAAGGGCGATATTGAGCGAATTACCGAGATATGGCGTGATTGCCTCAACCGCTATGGTGGTCCGTGGTTGTTTGGTCCGCAGCGCAGCATGGCAGATGCAATGTATGCGCCTGTGGTGATGCGATTTTTAACCTATAACGTGACGTTAGATTCGCAATGTGCCGCGTATTGTCAAACCGTGATGTCAATGCCGGAGATGCAGGAATGGGTAGCTGCCGCCAAACAAGAACCGATGGATATTGAAGAGCTGGAAGTTGAGTTCTAATACGCCAGTATGAGTGGACACTGACTTTGCAATCAGTATTGAGTTGGTTGCGGTATATTTTTCTTTAGTGGCTGAATTTTGAATATACCGAAAGATTAATAATTTATGTCCGAACATGCTTGGCAAGTATTTAATCTTGAAGATCTGCAAGAAAATGTCGAAGGCAAGGAGCCGCGGTTCATGGAGTTTTTGCGAACGTCGCAAATGTCTTGCGCCATGTACCATTTGCCTGCAGGTGCTTTGGATATGCAGGCGCCTCATCTGGAAGATGAAATTTACATTGTCATTGGCGGGTTAGCCAGGCTGCGCATGGGAGATAGTGAGCGTGAGGTGCGGCCAGGCATGGTGCTGTTTGTGAGCGCGACAACCGAGCATTCTTTTTTTGATATCGAGAAAGATTTGACGCTGCTTGCCATTTTTGGTCCCGCACCGTTATTTTTAGAGGCCATGCGGGAGGGTATCACTGGCTAACTTTTCCCAGGTTGGTTTGGTTGGTTTTTCTCAGCGCTGTTTGGTTTATTGTTGCTTAGCTAACTGCCGCGTCTGTACCGTCTGCACTAGATAACAGCGCATCAACAAATTCTTCTGCGCGAAAAGGTTGCAGGTCATCAATCCCTTCGCCCACGCCGATAAAGCGTACAGGTTTGGGGCATTGCCGCGCAATGGCGGCGAGGACGCCGCCTTTGGCTGTGCCATCCAGCTTAGTGAGTACGAGACCCGTGACCTGAATGGATTGGTCGAACGCCTTGACCTGTTGCACAGCGTTTTGGCCGATGTTGGCGTCAAGCACTAGCAGCACTTCATGCGGGCCGGTGGCATCTACTTTTTGAATTACGCGGCGGACTTTGGCGATTTCTTCCATCAGATGCAATTGCGTCGGCAAACGTCCCGCAGTGTCGGCTAATACGATGTCAATGCCACGTGCCCGTGCCGCATTAATGGCATCGAATACAACGGCTGCCGGGTCGCCAGAGTCTTGCGCGATGACACTCACGTCATTGCGTTCTCCCCAGGTTTTAAGCTGTTCTCTGGCCGCTGCGCGAAAAGTGTCACCGGCGGCTAGCAGTACGCTTTTGCCCTGGCTTTGAAAGTGCTTGGCGAGCTTGCCGATAGATGTTGTTTTACCTGCACCATTGACTCCGGCAATCATGATGACGAAAGGTTTATGCGTGCTGACATCCAGTGATTTTTCCAGTGGTGCCAGCAGGTGAGTCATGCGTTCGGCAAGCACCTCGCGTAATTGGGCAGGGCTTTCGAGCTGGTTTTTTTTCACGCTGGCTTTGAGTTCATCAAGCAGCCATTGTGTTGCATCGACACCGCAGTCGGCGGTCAATAAGGTGGTTTCTAAATCTTCCAGGAGTTCTGCGTCGATGCGACTGCGGCTAAAAAGCTCACCCAGGGGCGTGGTGAGCGCGGCGCGTGTGCGTGCCAAGCCTGTTTTGAGTCGGTCTCGCCATGAGCGTTTAGGTGCCGATGCTGTTTGGGATGTGTTATCAGCAGGGGCGGGGACAGCTGGCCCAGGTGTTTGGGTTGCCGTGGTTGGCGCTGTTGCAGTCAAAGAGCTGGCTGTTTCGGCAGCCGCTGTTTGTGCAGGGATTTGCTCAGGTGTAGGTGTCCCAGGTGTAATTTTGGGAACATCCTTTTTTTTGAAGAAACTAAACATAGGGGGTGTTGTCAGAGGCGGAAGCGATAAGATGTCGCGTGACGGCTATTTTAACAGAGCAGTTTTGCATGCAACTCGCCGAATGAAGGCATACTGAGCATTTTAGATATCGCTGATTGATGATTGATGCTGATCGACGCAAGTAACAGGTTTGTTTTTGGGGTTTTAGTTTTCTCTTGACTTTTTTAGGCATTCTTTTTTTGGATATGAAAAGACTTTTTAAGTGTCGTGCTGTTTTGCTGTTTTCCGTTGTAGCCGCCGTATTGTCAGCGCCGACTTTTGCTGATTCGACGGCAACGCCCACTATCTTTGAGACAACATTGGCGAATGGATTGCGGGTGATTGTTAAAGAAGATCATCGTGCGCCAACGGTCGTGCACATGGTGTGGTATCGGGTGGGCAGCATGGATGAAACAGATGGCAGGTCAGGTGTGGCACATGCGTTGGAACATCTGATGTTCAAAGGTACCAAGCGACTGCCTTCGGGTGAGTTTACCAAGCGCGTGGCTGCAGCCGGCGGGCAGGACAATGCCTTTACATCAAATGATTACACCGCGTATTTTCAGATCGTGCCGAAAAAAGCGCTGCCCGAGATGATGCAGATGGAGGCCGACAGAATGACGAACCTGGTGTTTACCCCGGCGGAGTTTGACTCGGAAATAAAAGTGGTGATGGAAGAGCGGCGCCTGCGCACGGACGACAATCCGCAAGCGCAGGTGTTTGAGGCGGCGCGCAGCATGGCGTTCATGGCGCACCCGTATCGTCGTCCCATCATCGGCTGGATGAATGATCTGGAAAACATGACCTGGCAAGACACTCGGCAGTGGTATACCCAGTGGTACACGCCGAACAATGCGTCTGTTGTGGTCGCAGGCGATGTTGATCACAAGGAGGTGTTCCGCCTTGCGGAAAAGTATTATGGCGTGCATAAAGCCCATGCTTTGCCGGTGCGCAAGCCACAAATCGAACCAGAACAAAAAGGCATGCGGCGCGTGGTGGTTAAAGCCGAAGCCAAGTTGCCTTATGTGGCGATGCTGTGGAAAGTGCCGCGCCTGCGGGATGCAAAAAAAGATCGCGAAGCTTATGCCTTGGAGGTCTTGGCTGCGGTGTTGGATGGCAACGATACCTCGCGGTTGAGCAAGCATTTGGTGCGCGGGGAGCAGGTGGCGCAGTCGGCAGGGGCGGGTTACGATGGCGCGGTGCGTGGTGAAGCAACCTTCGTTATGGAAGGGCAGCCTGCAGAAGGTGTTCCGCTGGCAAAGCTAGAAGCTGCGCTGCGCGGTGAAATAACGCGCATCCAAAAAGAAGGTGTTGCACCCGAAGAGCTCAATCGCATTAAAACCCAACTGGTCGCTAAACAGATCTATAAGCGCGATTCACTCATGGCGCAAGCAATGGAAATTGGCGGTGTGGAGGCGGTTGGTTTGTCATGGCGGGATGTTGATTTGATGGTTGAGCAAATCAAAAACGTGCGTGCTGAAGAAGTGCAGGCCGTGGCCAAAAAATACTTTAATGACGATACGCTCACCGTTGCGGTGCTAGATCCTCAACCCGTGGCGACAGCGTCAACGCCGCCGAGGCAGCAACAGACACCAGCAACATCACGCCGTCATTGACGGTCTGTGACTAATCATTATTTTTTATTTTCTATCCCATGATGTTCAAATACTCTTTCCATTTTTCACGTTTTAGCCCTGCTGGGTTGGTGCGGGGTTTTAGTTTGCTATTCTTTTTTTTCAGCTGCATATTGGCAACGGCCGCGCATGCTGGCGTGAAGATAGATCACTGGACGACGCCCAGTGGCACGCGAGTGTATTTTGTTGAAACGCGCGGCTTGCCCATGCTGGACATTCAGGTCGATGTTGCCGCCGGTGCCGCTTATTCACCTGCTGGGAAGGCGGGCGTGGCGAATCTTACGCGTGGCTTGCTGGATGCTGGCGCGGGCGACTTGAATGAAGAGCAGTTGGCTGAGCGCTTGCTCGATACCGGTGCGCAAATGGGCGGCGGAGTGAGTGACGACAGGGCGAGCGTGGTGCTGCGCACGTTGTCTTCCAAGCCTGAACGCGAGGCCGCTTTAGGCATCCTGCGCGCCGTGTTGTCAGCGCCGACTTTTCCGCAAGAAGTGCTGGCGCGTGAAAAGCAGCGCAGCATCGCCGCCATTCAGGAAGCCGATACGCAACCGGCCACGATCGCCGCCAAGCGGTTTACTGCGGCGATTTATCCCGATCATCCGTATGGAGTGAGTCCGACCGTGGACACGGTAGCAGCCATTACGCGGCAGGATCTGGTGGATTTTTATCAACAGCGCTACAACGCAAAACAAGCGACGATTTCCTTGATTGGCGATGTGTCCAGAGCGGAAGCTGAAGCCATCACCGCGAATTTGTCAGCCGCCTTGCCAGCGAGTCCCGCCAATTCGACGCAAGCGAGCCTGCCGCCAGTGGTTTTACCCAAAGCGCAAACCATCAAATTGCCGCATTCTGCCGCGCAAAGCCATGTGCATATTGGCCTGCCGGCCGTGCGGCGAGGTGACCCCGATTACTTTGCCTTGCTGGTGGGCAACTACACCCTGGGCGGGGGCGGATTCGCCTCGCGCCTGATGAAGGAGGTGCGCGAAAAACGCGGCTATGCCTATAGCGTGAGTTCGTATTTCTCACCACAATTATTGCCGGGGCCGTTTGATATCAACCTGCAAACCAAGCGTTCACAGGTGGATGATGCCGTGAAAGTGGTGAATGATGTGCTGGATCAATTCATTGCCCAGGGGCCGACGGAAAAGGAGCTGATCGCGGCGAAAAAAAATCTGGTTGATGGCTTGGCCTTGCGCACGGATAGCAACGCCAAATTGCTGGGTTATTTATCGACCATTGGGTTTTACAGCCTGCCGCTCACCTATCTTGATGATTTTCCGGCACGCGTGAACGCGGTCACGAATGCGCAAATTCGTGCGGCGTTTGCGCGCCATGTGACGCGCGAGCATTTGGTGACGGTGATTGTGGCGGCGGATTAAATGGCGGTTGTTTTCAACATATCAGGCCGCGATGCGTCATGAGTCAGGTGCGGATTACGGGGGGCGAATGGCGCAGTCGGCGCATTCAGGTCATGGACGCACCCGGTTTGCGGCCAACACCTGATCGCGTGCGCGAGACGCTGTTTAGCTGGCTGGGACAGGATCTGACAGGTTTGTCATGTCTGGATATGTTTGCAGGCAGTGGTATTTTGAGCTTGGAAGCCGCCTCACGCGGGGCGGATTATGTGGCCAGCGTGGAACAGTCGAGAAAGGTGTTTGAACAACTGCAAAAGAATGTCGCCATCTTTGATTGTGATCGCATCGAACTGTTTTTGCGCGATGCGTTAAAATTTGCGCCCCCAAGCGTGGATGGGCAGGAAAACCATAGGCAGTTTGATGTGATTTTTCTTGACCCGCCTTACGGGAAGGGCTGGCTGGCGCGCATGGCGCCCCGGCTGGATGAACTGGCAGCGCCTGCTGCGCGATTATATGTGGAAGCTGAAGCGCCGCTTGAAACCCTGGGGCGCTGGTCAGTGGCTCGTGCGGGGCAGGCAGGCCAGGTTTACTTTCATCTGCTGGAGGCTTTATGAGCACAAACATTGCGGTTTATCCGGGCACGTTCGACCCCTTCACGCGCGGGCATGAAGACTTGGTGCGGCGCGCGGCGCGCCTGTTTGGCCGGGTGATTATTGGTGTTGCCGAAAGCCGCAAGAAGCAGCCGTTGTTTTCTTTGGCCGATCGTGTCGCGATGGCCAAGGAAATTCTGGGTGACGTGAAAAATGTCGAGGTGTTCGGATTTGATGGTTTACTCATGAAATTTGTGTATGAGCACAACGCCAGCATTGTGTTACGTGGGCTGCGTGCGGTGTCAGACTTTGATTACGAGTTTCAGATGGCGGGCATGAACCGCAATTTGTATCCGGATGTGGAAACGGTTTTTCTCACTCCGGCCGAGCAATACATGTTCATTTCATCCACCATGGTGCGTGAAATCGCGATCTTGGGTGGAGATGTGTCCAAGTTTGTGCAAGCGCCTGTGCTTGCGCAGTTAGCCAAAAAAACAATGGCTTGAAGGAAGATAAATGTCTTTATTGATTACCGACGAATGTATTAACTGCGATGTTTGCGAGCCGGAGTGTCCGAATGATGCGATCTCGCAAGGTGAAGAGATCTACCAGATTGATCCCAATAAATGCACCGAATGCGTTGGGCATTTTGATACTCCGCAGTGCCGTGAAGTATGCCCGGTGGATTGCATCCCGAATGACCCGAACCGGGTTGAAACCAAAGACGAGTTGATGGCCAAGTTTTTGCGCATTACGACCAAGTAAAGGGCTTGATTTTTTTGCCAGGCGCTTGGCAAGGTGGTCGTGAGTTATCTGGCTTGGCAAGTTGCACAATAAAATGTGGTGCGCTGTGCTTGTTTGATTTCCCGGATGAGTTGGCCGCAGATGCGGCAGGGCTCGCCGGTGCGGCCGTAGGCGAAATACTGTTGCTGAAAATACCCCGAGCTGCCGTCGGAATGAATGAAGTCACGCAGGCTGCTGCCACCCGCTGCGATGGCGGCAAGGAGCGTTTCCTTGATGATGGGCACGAGGCGCTGCAAGCGGGCGAAAGAAATCTTGCCTGCAGGCGTACGCGGGTTGATGCGGGCGCGAAACAGGCTTTCGGATGCATAGATGTTGCCGATGCCGACAATGCGGTGGCCATCCATGAGCGCTGGCTTGATGGCTGTTTTGACGCCCTTGAGATGATTTTTAAGCCACAACGCATCAAAGGCCGGGTCAAGCGGCTCGATGCCGAGCTTGGCTAGCAGGGGATGCTTGCAAACATCGCCCGTGAGCCACAGCACCGCACCAAAGCGACGCGGATCGCGCAGGCGCAGGGTGGTGTTTTCAAACACCAGATCGACGTGATCATGCTTTTGCGGCGGCGTGCTCGGCGTGTCCGATTTTTCATTGGGCAGCAGGCGCAGGCTGCCGGACATGCCCAGGTGAATGAGCAGATGGCCGACACCAAAATCCAGCAGCAGGTATTTTGCGCGGCGGGTGATGTTGATGAGCGTCTGGCCGACAAACTCAGTACGCGCAGTGTGTGGCAAGGGGTAACGCAGCGTGGGCGCATAAAAGTCGGCGCTGGCAAGACGGCGGCCAATAAGGGCTGGTGCGATACCGCGGCGGGTAACTTCGACTTCGGGTAATTCAGGCATGCGGAATGAAGGACGAAACTGATAACATCGCCGCATTGTATGCGAGCTGTACTGTGAGATGACTAGGACTTATACGCATGAAGACGAGAAGCAAGTTAACGGATGAATTAATGAGTGACCAAACAACGATTTGTGTTTGGCGCGCTATGCAGCGAACGTTGTCACAAGTTAAGCAGGTGATTGGATCGGCAGTCATGGTGGCTTTGTTTGTTGGCAGCACGTCTGTGATGGCGGCATCAGCGAACGTAATAGAGCCGACGTCTGCGTCCGAGCCTGCAGGTATGAGTGATGCTGATGAAACAGAGGCGGCAAGGAAACTACGCGGCGAGGCGCAATGGCCAAAAATCGCCCTGACAGACAAATTGTTGTATGAGTTTTTGCTGGCAGAAATTGCCGGTCAGCGCGGTGAGTCGGCATTGTCGTCAACGCTGTATTTTGATCTCGCTAAAAACACGCGTGATCCGCGTATTGTGCGGCGGGCAACGGAGATTGCTCTATATGCCCGAAAATATCTAACGGCGCTAGAAGCTGCGCGCATGTGGGTTGCAGTTGATCCGCAAGATAAAAAAGCGCAACAAATGTTTTCTACCTTGCTAATGGCTAGTGGCCGAGTGGATGAACTTGCAGAAAATTTGTCGCGCGAGCTGAATGACGCAGGCGTGCGAAAAGGTGAATTGCTGCTGGAAAAGCAGCGAGTATTTGCCAGCTATCCGGATAAAGCAGCGGTTAGAAATCTGTTTGAAAAACTGACCAGGCCCTACATTGCCGCACCTGCTGATTTGCCTGAAGCGCATTGGGTGCGGGCTAAAGTTGCACAGGCGGCTAATGATAAAACCAGTGCGTTGCGTGAAGTCGAGCAAGCGCTGGTTTTGCGTCCTGAGTGGGAAGAGGCGGTGTTGCTCAGAGCCAGTTTGTTGACGTCAGGCGACGCACAGCGTGATTTTCTGAAACAATATCTTGCCAGCCATCGGGAATCCCAAGCCGTGCGGCTAGCTTATGCGCGTGCTTTGGTTGCGGGTGCGCAGTATGACGCTGCGCGGGATGAGTTCAAGACGTTATTGAAACGTACTCCCGACAGTCCCGATGTGCTCTATGCCGTGGGCGTGCTTTCGCTGCAGTTGAATGATATGACGACAGCAGAAAAAAACCTGGAAAAATTTGTCGCGATCGGGCAAGGAGACGTGAATTCAGCACGGTTCTATCTCGGGCAGATTGATGAGCGCGCAGAGCGCTACGATGAGGCGTTGGTTTGGTATCGCAGTGTGGTGAGTGGTGATCAAAAGTCTGCAGCGCACGTGCGTGCGGCGCAGGTGTTGGTGAAGCAGAAAAAATTGGATGAAGCATATGAGGAGATTGTTATCGCGCGCGTTGGGGCTGAAGATGATAGTCGGCTAGCGATTGCAGAAGCCCAGCTGCTCAGGGAGCGTGGTCGCCATCAAGAGGCGTATGACGTATTAAAAACAGCCTTGACTGCGCAAACAGAAGATCCTGATTTGTTATATGAAACGGCAATGGCTGCTGAGAAGATGAACGATGTTGTCATAATGGAGAAGCATCTGCGCCGCGTGATTGAACTCAAGCCGGACGATGCGCTGGCCTATAACGCACTGGGGTATTCGTTGGCAGATCGCAATATACGTTTGCCAGAGGCAATGCAGTTGATAGATAAGGCCTTGGCAATTACGCCCGACGACCCGTTTATTCTTGATAGCAAAGGCTGGGTTTTGTTTCGCCTGGGCAAACCGCAAGAAGCTTTGCTAATGCTGAAAAAATCGTATGCTATCCGCCAGGATGCCGAAATTGCAGCGCATCTCGGTGAGGTGTTGTGGTCAATCGGTCAGCGTGAAGAAGCGCTCAAAATTTGGCGGGAGGCAAAGAAGATACATCCTGACAATGAGGTGCTCATTGGCGTGATGAAAAAATTTGTACCTTGATAAAGCATGATGGAAGCCGGGTGTTGAAAGTATCAATGGCCACGTTGTTTCGTTATCACCGACTTGCTCGGTTGCGTGCACGATTAACTGAGTCGTTTTTTACGCGAGGCGTTGTTTTTAGTTTATTGAGTTTGACCGCTTGTGCGCCGTTGCCTGTTGCACAGGATCGGGCAAGCAATGCAGACAATGGAGACAATAGGGCGATTATTTCCACTGAGCCTGTGACAGCGGATGATGCCCTGAAGTCCAGTTCGTTGCTCGGTCCGCCGTTAGAAGCTTTTACTGCACAAGGTCGGCTTTCTTTGCAAAATGGCAAACGGCAAGATCATGTGCGTTTTCTTTGGCAGCACACAGGCAGCGACGATGTGGTGTTATTCATGTCGCCCTTGGGTCAAGGTGTGGCAGAAATCAGGCGTAGCGCAAATTCAGCGCAACTGACACAGCCGAATCAACCGCCGGTGATTGCTGATAGCTTGTCCGCCTTGGGCGAACAAGTGTTTGGTATCCCCTTGCCACTGGATAGTCTGGTGGATTGGCTGCGTGGTGCCCGGCCTGAATTAACGGGTGAAGAAGCAGGCTGGCATGTGACCGTTCTGGATACCACAATACTGCCGGTGGAGATCCCGACATCCACCGCGCTTCCTGGGCTTAATAACGAAGGTTCGAGCGTTATATCAAACACCAAAAATGACTTGATTGCGCCGTATCACCAGCGCCGACTTTTGCGCAAAGTGCGCGTCACGCGTGAGGATGTCGTTTTGCAACTGATTGTGGATTCGTGGGATGCCGGTCAATGAGCCTGACTAATTTGATGGCCGCTAGCCAATCCCCCATGCCCTCGTATGCCTCATTGCCTATGGATCTGGATGGTGTGTGCTGGTGGCCGGCGCCGGCCAAAATCAACTTGTTTTTGCATGTGACCGGGCGGCGTTCAGACGGCTATCACACCTTGCAAACAGTGTTTCGATTTCTGGATCACGGCGACAGTATTGCTTGCGTGCCGCGTGAAGATGGCCAGATTGTGCTCAACACGCCCTTACCTGGCGTGGCAGATGAGCAGCATCTGGTGGTGCGTGCAGCCTATGCTTTGCGTCATGCAGCGGCAGCTATTCATCCTGCTGCCTTGTCTCTGGGGGCGAATTTATCGGTCGTTAAGCGCTTGCCCCAAGGCGGCGGTTTGGGGGGCGGCAGTTCAGATGCAGCAACCACTTTGATTGCGCTGAATCATTTATGGGGTTTAGGGTTTGACCGCACGCAGTTAACGCGCATTGCGCTGCCACTCGGGGCAGATGTGCCCATTTTTATTCACGGCCACACGGCTTTTGCAGAAGGTGTCGGTGAGCTTTTTACGAATGTCATTCCACAACCCGCATGGTATTTAGTGCTGATGCCACCCGCCGTTGTGCCCACAGCGCAGATTTTTACTGCAGCTGAGCTATGTCGCAATACCCCTGAAATTACGCCCGAGCAATGGTATGACGGCTTTGGCCATAACGATCTGGAAACCATTGCCACGGCGTTGTACCCCGCGGTTGCTGAATGTTTGACCTGGTTGCGCAGATTTGGAGACGCGCGTATGAGCGGCTCAGGTGCTTGTTGTTTCGCAGGTTTTTCTTCATACACGGCCGCTGAGGCGGCATTGCAGATATTGCCTGAGACAATGCAGGGGTTTGTTGCGAAAGGAATTGATCAGCATCCGTTGATTTTGATTTGACAGCTGGCGCAGAAATGACGATAATGCGCGTCCTTTCGGCACACGCCTGCATCTTGGAATTGGTCATCGTTTGCGCTTGAGCTGCAACCGCAGTGACCACAAAGCGTTAGCAGAGTTAATAATTTTTTGACTTTGCTGCACTTTGTAAAAAACGCCAGATGCAGTGTCATTGTGGCGTTAGTGTGGTGTAAATCATCCACGTATTGGGGAGTCGCCAAGTTGGTTAAGGCACTGGATTTTGATTCCAGCATGCGAAGGTTCGAATCCTTCCTCCCCAGCCCGAATCACGACTGGCAGGCGGTTTCCTGCCGCAGCCCATGAGCAGATGGATATGTCCTACGAAAGCCTGATGGTTTTTACTGGCAACGCCAACCCCAAGTTGGCAGCCGATGTGGCCAAGCGCCTCAACATGTCACTCGGGCGAGCCAACGTAGGCCGCTTTTCAGATGGCGAAGTTAACGTCGAAATCCTGGAGCATGTGCGGGGTCAGGATGTGTTCATTCTGCAATCAACCTGTCAGCCAACCAATGACAATCTGATGGAATTGATGGTCATGGTGGATGCCTTGAAACGCGCATCTGCTGGCCGCATTACCGCTGCCATTCCCTATTTCGGTTATGCCCGGCAAGATCGTCGGACGCGTTCAGCGCGCGTGGCGATTACTGCAAAAGTGGTTGCTAATATGCTGCAAGCCGTGGGTGTCCAGCGGTTATTAACGGTTGATCTGCACGCCGACCAGATTCAAGGCTTTTTTGATATTCCCGTTGATAACATCTATGCCGCGCCGATTTTGCTGGGCGACATTTGGAAGCAGCAGCATGACAATCTACTGGTAGTCTCTCCTGATGTGGGTGGGGTTGTCCGGGCGCGTGCATTGGCCAAACGGCTGGACTCTGATCTGGCGATTATCGACAAACGCCGCCCCAAGGCTAATGTGTCGGAAGTCATGAATATTATTGGCGATGTCGCCGGACGTACTTGCGTCATCATGGATGACATGGTGGATACGGCAGGCACGCTATGCAAAGCCTCGCAAGCATTAAAAGAGCAGGGCGCGAACAAAGTTATCGCCTACTGCACGCATCCGGTTTTATCAGGGAGTGCTGTGGCACGGATTGCCGATTCTGAAATTGATGAGTTAGTGGTTACTGACACTATTCCTTTGTCACCTGAAGCCGCTGCATGCTCGCGTATTCGGCAAATTTCAATTGCCGAGCTGCTGGCAGAAACTATGGTGCGGATTAGCAATGAGGCATCCGTATCCTCTTTGTTTATGGATTAGTTTCAAGCTAGAAATTTTTATCCCCTTGCCTGGTCGCGGGCGAGGATTTTGTCGTGTAGTTTGATCAGGAGTAAGTCATGCAACTAGAATTTAACGCAGCAAAACGCGATGGACAGGGCACTGGAGCGAGCCGCCGCCTGCGTCGCACGGGTCGCGTCCCCGCCATTATTTATGGTGGTACAGGCAAACCACAACAGATTGATATTGATCATAACGAACTGTATCAATTGCTTCGCAAAGAGGCGTTTTACTCTTCCATTCTGACTGCCAACATTGATGGCGTCAAAGAAACCTGCCTGCTGCGCGATGTACAACGCCATGCGTACCGTCAGGTCATTTTGCATGCTGACTTTCAGCGTGTGGATGCAACCCATAAACTACACCAGAAAATCCCGCTCCACTTTATCAATGCTGATATTGCCCCTGGTGTTAAATTAGGTGGTGGCATTGTGCAGCACGTAATGACTGATTTGGAAGTGCGTTGTTTGCCAAAAGATTTACCCGCTTTCATTGAGGTGGATCTTAAGGATATGGTTGCCGGCCACTCCTTGCATGTGTCGCAACTGAGTTTGCCTGCTGGTGTTGAGGCCATGGTGCATAAAGGCGAAGATCCGGTGGTCGCAACGATTCTTGCTGTGCGTGGCAAGGATGAAGATGAAGCCCCGGCTGCTGAGGCAGCACCCGCCGCCGCACCCGCTGCCAAGAAGTGATTTGACTCGGGGTCACCGCGATGCCTGCTCCGGTGAGCCCGCAGTTACGCTTGATAGTCGGCTTGGGCAATCCTGGCGCCGACTATGCCAAAACCCGGCATAACGCCGGGTTTTGGTTTTGTGAGCAGCTCGCGCGCGAACTGAATGTGGTGCTTAACCTTGAATCACGCTTTCATGGGTTGGCAGGCAATTCACGCGCCGATAACCTTTGGCTGCTCTTGCCACAAACCTTTATGAACCGCTCTGGCCAGCCAGTGCGTGCGCTTACGCAGTTCTATCGAATTAAGCCGGAAGAAATGCTGGTAGTGCATGATGAGCTTGATATACCTCCTGGCCAGATGCGTTTGAAATTCGGTGGCGGTTTGGGTGGGCATAACGGCTTGAAAGACATTACTGCACATCTGGGCACGCAAGACTATTGGCGGTTGCGTATCGGCATTGGGCATCCGGGTGATAAAAACGAGGTAGCCAATTACGTGTTGAAACCGCCGCGCAAAGAAGAGCAAATAGCGATTGATACTGCGCTTTTAACTGCATTGAAAACCTGGCCATTACTTGCGCGTGGAGAATATGCCGCAGCCACGCAGCACATCAATTCAAAACCGGCAATACTGAAGAAAGAAAACCCATGAGCCTTAAATGCGGCATCGTCGGCTTGCCTAATGTAGGCAAGTCCACCCTGTTCAATGCCTTGACCAAGTCTGGCATCGCGGCAGAAAACTACCCTTTTTGTACCATCGAGCCGAACGTTGGCATTGTCGAGGTGCCGGATCCTCGCCTGGCTGCCTTGTCGGCGATCGTTAAGCCCCAAAAGATCCAGCCGGCAATTGTCGAGTTCGTCGATATCGCCGGGCTGGTTGCTGGCGCCAGCAAAGGCGAGGGGCTGGGCAACCAGTTTCTCGCCAACATTCGCGAGACGGATGCCATTGTGCATGTCGTGCGCTGTTTTTCGGACGACAACGTGGTGCACGTCGCGGGTAAGGTTGATCCGCTGTCCGATATTGAAGTGATCGATACCGAGCTTGCATTGGCCGACATGAGTGTGGTCGAAAAGGCGCTGGCACGCAACAAGAAGCTCTCTAATTCAGGCGATAAAGACGCCAAACTGCTGTGTGCCGTGCTGGAAAAATGCCTCCCGCATTTAGACCAGGCCAAGGCTGTGCGATCGCTTGGTTTGTCAGCAGAGGAACAGATATTGTTAAAACCGTTTTGTCTGATCACTGCCAAGCCAGTACTGTATGTAGCTAACGTGAAAGAAGGTGGATTCGAGAATAACCCCTATCTGGATGCCGTGCGTGCGCATGCGGTCAGCGAGAAAGCAGAAGTTGTTGCCATCTGCGCCGCCATAGAAGCGGAAATTGCCGAGTTGGAAGACGATGAAAAGCAGATGTTCCTGGCTGATTTAGGTTTGGATGAACCCGGCTTGAATCGCTTGATTCGCGGTGCCTATAAGTTGCTCGGTTTGCAAACTTACTTCACCGCCGGTGTTAAGGAAGTTCGTGCATGGACGATTCATGCAGGTGATACCGCGCCACAAGCCGCAGGCGTAATCCATACCGATTTTGAAAAAGGCTTCATCCGCGCGCAAACGATTGGGTTTGATGATTTCATCGCTTACAAGGGCGAGGCGGGCGCTAAAGAAGCCGGCAAGATGCGCGCTGAAGGTAAGGAATATGTGGTGAAAGATGGCGATGTCATGAATTTTTTGTTCAACGTATAAGCGTCAGGCGAACAAGCCGCCGTATCGTCCAGAAATGGATTCAAACCAGCGCCGACTTTTCGAATATCACCTATCAAGACGTTTGTGGTCCCTTTGGCGAGCAGGTCAAGCTGTTTTGAAAAGAATGCTTACGCTGAGCCTGATACGCTCATAAGCGTAGCCCCCAGTATTTTCCGCGCCTACTATCCGGCTTTTCTCTGTTTAACGTTCCATGAGCAAGGGTACAAAGAGGCGTGGTCAGCGGCTCAACATAAAAACTCGGCGCTAGTGATACGGTGGACGATGCCGTTCATCGGGGAAGATGCTGTTTATAATCAACCATTGATTATCAACGCATTTTTTTGACGCTTGCACACCTACTGATGCCCCAGGATCCTGTCGATAAAAGTCTGATGCGTATGGAGGCGCGGCGTTTTGCTTCCCGCTGTGAAAGCCAGATAGCACGTATCTTTCAGACCAATAGTTTGCAAGAAGCCGTGCGCTTGGCTAATCAAATTCAGTTGTCTTATCCGCTGAGCGAAGAGTCTGTTGCACGTGAGGCACTACGGAATATGAACTTGCAAACGGGTGATCGTCTGGAGGCGATAATTCGGCAGCAATTGCAAGGTTATGCGCGGGTGGAGCCTTATCTGCGCGATAAATGGCGGCGCAGTCTAACCGATTCCTGGAGCCATCTGACAGGCTCATTTTTCCATTTGCGTGCCTGGGCTAACAATCGGTTAAGTGTTATCGAGCAGCAATTGCCTGAGTAGACTTGAGGCTATTTTTGTGTAACCAAGGCCGGTTTTGATGGCAGATGCCGGAAGCGGTTGTGTCGCAAGTATCTTTAACGGAGCCTTTGTTCCACATGCACGGCAAGCTCGGGAGGCAATCCAGGCAGGCTGCGTGCTTTCAGGTAAGCTTCGTGCGCTGCGGCGCTTTGCCCGTCAGTTTCTAATGCAATACCTAGCCCAGCCCACCAGCGCGCTTCAGTTGGGGCAAGCTGAGTAGCCAGTTGGTAGTGCTTGGCAGCTTCGCTCGCTCGCCCAGCGCGGTTGAGCAGGGCAGCTAGAAAGCCCTGGTACTCAGCATTTTTTTCTCCACTGGCAGCTTGCTGTTGCATCAGATCCAAGGCGTCGGCGGCTTGGTTCCGCTCGACAAACAAGCGCGCGAGTGTCAGGGTTGACGTCATACGTGTGGCAGGTAGTGATATGCCTTCAAGCAATACGGGCTCTACTGCATTCCACTGCTGGGCAGAAATCAGCAGGCTTGCTAGTGACTGACGAGCCGCAATATGTTCAGGGGATAGTGATAAGGCCGTTTGATAATGCGTGATGGCTTCTTCTAACCGTCCTGTACGCTGCGCTTCACGTCCTTGTTGATATAAAGCATCTGCTTGTTCTGTGGGGCTGGCAACATGTTCTTGCTTGCTGATGCGAGGTGAGATGAGGGCAAGTGACTCATGAGGGCCACCTGGTGACATGGAGGTTGAACTATTGGTATTTGTTGTTGGTAAATCGTCTTTGCCAGTAACAGATGGTGTCTTTTTTAGCGGTGCTTGCGTATCTGCCCGAAGGTGGTTGGCGGAAGATAAATTCAGTGGTGGTGAAAGTGGCTCAGCTGTGCTTGGCAGTACGGTTTTTTTCGTGGGTGCGGGCGGTATTGCAGCAGAAACTGCTGGTTGGGGAGGCGCTATTGGGACGGATGTTAGTGGAGTAGCGGCTACTGTAGCAACATGGTTTGGTGTGGCGGCAGATGGCGGGTGCATCGGTGTTGACGCTACTGCAACCAGTGATGATTCAATGTGCTTGGTACGGTCTGCTGAAGGCGATTTTTGCCATTGCCACCAAATGACAAGACAAATAACGATGAGCATCAGCATAAGGAGGAAGCGCAGTCGCCATGGCGAAGCGACTTTTTGTCTTGCTGCAAGAGGTGTTACTGCTGTGGGTAGGGCGTAACGCTCGGCATCGCTGGCTCGACGCGCATCCAGGTCGCGCAGCATTTTATTCACTAGGCTCATCGTATTTTCACCAGGTTCTCCACCACGAAATTTTTCTTGTTCCTTCCGTATCGCGTCCGGCTTGCACGACATGATTTTTAGTGACTGCGGGTTTGCCTTCGCCAAAGGCGAGCAAGAGCGCCTTGTGTGCCAGAATATTCACTAAGCGCGGTGTGCCAAAAGATAAGTGCCACAGTATTGCAGAAGTGTTTCCTACAAATAGATCATTTCCCCGATATCCGGCAACGCGCAGCCGATGGCTCAGATAATGAGCGACTTCTTCGCGATGCAGACCGGGCATGCGATAGTGCAACACAATACGTTGCCGCAATTGACGAACTGCCGGGTTGGCTAGCTTTTCGTCGAGTTCGGGTTGGCCGAACAGAATGACTTGAACCAGCTTTTGTTTTTCTGTTTCCAAATTTGACAGTAAGCGCAAAGTTTCCAGACTTTCCAGCGGCATGCATTGTGCCTCATCGAGTACGACAATCACTTTTTTCCCGTTGGCTGCTTGCTCTAGCAAATGCCGATTGATGAGTTTGATCAACTGGAAGCTGGGATCATGTAGTCCATCTGTCAGTGCCAGATTCAATTCTTCGGCAATGGCACCGAGTAATGCGCGTGGATCCAGCATCGGGTTGGGCAGGTAAGCGATGACATGGTTTTCGTCTAGTGTTGATAGCAAGCGACGGCAGAGCAGCGTCTTGCCAGTGCCGACTTCCCCCGTGATTTTGATAAATCCTTCGCCGGCGGATAGGCCAATCAATAAGGTATTGAGTGCTTCCTGGTGAGCGTCGTTGGAATAAATAAAGCTGGTGTCAGGCGTTATCCCAAAGGGAAATTCGGACAGACCAAAATGGTTGAGATACATGGCCTGACCGTTATGGTGCAGCTTTCATGGTGGGTTGATAGGCTTGCAAACGCTCCTGCACTGCTTTGATGTCCTGTGTCCAGCTTTGGTCGTTGCGAATGATGGTTGGCTTGATCAGAATGACTAGTTCGCGTTTGATCATGCCACTATTCTTCTGTCCGAGCAGATTGGCAACAATGCCGGTTGCACCTGGTAGCTGCGAGCGATCAGAGCTTTGCTCTTGACGCATTAAACCGCCAATGGCAACAATATTGCCATCCTGGATACGGACGATGCTGTCGGTCTCGTTAATGTTGCTGGTGGCCAAAGGCAAGCTGAAAGAGCCCAAGGTGCCCATGTTGACGGTTTTGTTTTTCTCATTGACGACACTCACCATCGGATGTACATGTAAAACAATATTGCTGTCGTCGTCAATCTGCGGTGTGACATCGAGGGAGATGCCGGAGAAGTAAGGTTCTAATGTCAAGCTTGGGGTGACGATGGTGCCTGTTGTAGTTGTCGTGGTTGATGTCGTCAGGTTGGTAATAAAGAGTTCATCTGTGCCGACTTTGAGCACGGCTTTTTGGTTGTTGACCGTTGCAATGCGCGGGCTGGAAAGTACGGTGACACTGCCTTGTGTTTCCAGGAAATTAAGCAGTGCCGAAAAGTTTGCGGACTGGAAGGCAAGGCCTAGAAAGCCCTGACCCAGTGCTGACGCAGCAACGAGCCCTCCTGTACCTGCTAGCAAGGTACTGCCATTGGCAAAGAGCGTATCTGAACGGCCAACAGCATCGATTGCATCTGACGGGATACCACTGATAGCCTGCCCTGGCTGAGCGCGCAGAATACCCCCAGGTTGAACAACACCCGCAGAAAAGCGATTATTTTTGCCGTTGAATGTTGACCAGTTAATACCTGATTGATAGCCCTCAGAGAGCGCAACATCAACAATCTTGGCTTCGATCATGACTTGTCTGTCGGCGATCAATTGCGTTGCTTTGAGGTATTTTTCCACGTTCGCCAGCTCGCCAGGCATGGCGCGTACCACGACCACGCCCGAGGCGGCATTGATGACGACACTGCGTCCATCAGTCGTACCCAGTATGGCCGTTAAGGCTGTTTTCAAATCACCCCAGAAGTCACTGTCGGTGGTCATGCTGACGCGGCTGGTATCGTTGCTGCGTGAGCTGCTTGCTCCGTTTTCGGCACTGCTACTACTGGCTTGACCTGATTGCGTGTCACCCCCGCCGCTTTTGCCGCCGCCAGTAGTGATCGAATTACCTGTGACCCGCAGATCACTAGAGCCTTGTCTGCGACTAGCAAGAAAGTTGATCTGGAAAACCCGTGTTTTCATCGTGTTGGCTTCAATGAAAATACGTTTTCCTTGTACTCGGTATTCGTATCCGAACAATTCGCGAATTGTATCCAGGGCCTCGAGAAGGGTGGCATTTTTGAGGGTGATGGTGATGTTGCCATTAAGGTCCGGCGGTAGCAACATGCTGTAAGGTGTGCCTGAAACAAGTGCCATGAATACTTGATTGGCAGGCGCTTCGATAACCGATAAATCAAACCGCGGCTCACTGGGGGGGCGAATTGGTACTTGCACAAGGCTAGGCATGAGTGCCGAATCAGGTATCACTGGAGCAGCTTTGCGGTTGGCAGTGGCTTGCAATAGCTCGTCATTGATTGCATTCATTACAGCGCTGTTTTTATTTTGCGGTGTAGCGCAACCAGCTAAGGTCGTGAGTAAAAGCACTAAGCTTAACCAACGGAGAGGTGGTGTCATTTTTGAGTGGTTCCTTTCGGACGGCTGGCCCGATACCGGACAGCACGAGATGGTGAGGCGAGTGTCTTTTTGGCTGCAGGCAAGAGTTGTAGCGTTTCTCGTCCTTGGGCATTTTGCAACGAAACGGTATTTTCAGTGATGCTCATCACGCGCTTCTCGCCTATTTGATCGCCCACTCGGACGGTTTGTCCGGCGATGATGGCAGTGGCGTGTTTGCCTTTACCTTTACGTACGA
>Ga0116141_10001308_pt1 | contig 21153 bp, 15 predicted proteins | sample AD_UKC097_MetaG_FD_89744 | JGI IMG/M metagenome (GOLD analysis project Ga0116141, IMG submission 89744) | Active sludge microbial communities of municipal wastewater-treating anaerobic digesters from USA - AD_UKC097_MetaG | ecosystem: Engineered > Bioreactor > Anaerobic > Digestate | place: USA...
AGGTCCTGCATGTCGCGGTAATGGCGCTCGAGCTTGACGCGGATCGCGTCGAGCTGCTTGAAGACCTTGGGCATGGCCTCCTCCAGCGACGGATACTGAGCCTTGCGCACCGCCTCGGTGACCGAGCGCGCCTTGGCCCATTCGCGCGAGCCTTTGACCGTGATCTGCTGCGGCGTGCGGATGCCCGCCACCACGTCTTCGCCCTGCGCGTTGATCAGGTATTCACCGTAGAAATACTTGTGCTCGCCGGTTGACGGGTCGCGGGTGAAGGCCACACCGGTCGCCGAGTTGCCGCCGGAGTTGCCGAACACCATCGCCTGGACATTCACCGCCGTGCCCAGCAGGCCGCGGATGTCGTTCAGCTCGCGGTACTTGATGGCGCGCGGGTTGTTCCATGAGCCGAAGACCGCGCTCACGCCGAGCGTGAGCTGCTCCATCGCGTCAGTCGGAAAGTCGCAGCCTTTGACCGCCTTGACCATCTTACGGTAGCGCGCCACCACCTCCTGAAGGTCTTCGGCCATCAGCTCGGTATCCAGCGTGTACCCTTTGGCATGCTTCACCGCATCCAACTCATGCTCGAACTGATGATGTTCGACCCCCAGCACCACGTTGCCGAACATCTGGATGAAGCGGCGATAGGAATCCCACACGAAACGGGGGTTGCCGGTACGGGTGATCATCGCCTCGACCGTGTCGGGATTCAGCCCAAGGTTCAAAACGGTGTCCATCATGCCGGGCATGGAGGCCGCGGCCCCGGAACGCACCGACACCAGCAGCGGATTCGGGCCTTTGCCGAACGTCTTGCCCGTCGCCTTTTCCAGGCGTTTGAGCGCGTCCAGCACCTCGGCGCGAATCAGCGCGTGCAGCGCCTTCTCGCCGATTTCATAATATTTGGCGCACGCTTCCGTCGTAATGGTGAACCCCGGAGGCACCGGCAGGCCGAGACCGGCCATATCCGCAAGATTCGCGCCCTTACCGCCCAGCAGCGCCTTCATCGAGACGTCGCCCTCGGACTGCTTCGCACCAAAGAAGTACACGTACTTCGCCTGCCTCGCTTTCGCGGCCGCCTTGGCGGGAGCGGCCTTCTTCACTGATTTTGCTCGCATGGTTATTTTTTCCCTTTTTTGACAAACCCGGCAAGTATACCACAGACCGAATGCGAGTCAAACCTCGCGACGGCTCACGAGCCGGGATGCACGCAGGGCTCGTTGCGCGCGCACATGGGGCACGTCGCCGGCTCCCACACCTCCGGGGCCATCTGCAGCAGCGAAAAGGTCGGGTAGTCAAAGCGTGCCTGTCCGGCGCTGCGGTCGACCAGCACCAGCACGGCCACCACTTCCGCGCCCGCGGCCTTGACGATATCGATGGTCTCCTGCACGCGCCCGCCGCGCGTGATCACATCTTCCGCCACCACATACCGCTGTCCCGGACGCAATGTGAATCGCCGCATCACCAGCCGTCCCTCCTGCTTCTCCGCGAACACGCAGGGGGTATCCAGCGTGCGCGCGACCTCGTGCCCCACCAAGATGCCGCCCAGCGCCGGCGAGATGACGCCGTCGAGCGCGCCCAGGTCCAGCTTTCCCTTGAGCCGCGCCACCAGTTCCTCGCACAACCGCCCCGCGACGCGCGGATAACGCAGCACATTCGCGCATTGGAAAAAGCGGTTGCTGTGCAACCCGGAACGCAGTTCAAAATGTCCGTTGAGCAGAGCCCCGGTCTCTTCCAGAACCTTCAATACCTCAGCATCGTTCATCGTCTTGTCCTTTCTCGTTTCCATCCATGACACGGCCGTCGCGGATCGCCACGCGCCGACCCAGGCGCTGTGCGCACGCTTCATCATGCGTCACCACGACCAGCGTCGCGTGCTCCTCGCGATTCAACTCCAACAACAGATTCATCAGCTCACCGGCATTGCGCCGGTCCAGCGCACCGGTCGGCTCGTCGGCCAGAACCAGACAAGGCCCCATCACCAGCGCACGCGCCACCGCGACGCGCTGGCGCTCGCCGCCCGAAAGCTGGCCCGGGAAATGCCCGCACCGTTCGGCCAAGCCCACGCGCTCCAACAGCGCGCGGGCCCGGTCGGCCCGCTCCTCCGCCGCATCCGCGCCCCACGCCGGCACCAGCACGTTTTCCAGCGCCGTCAACTGCGGCAGCAGGTGGTGCGACTGAAACACAAAGCCCACCTCGCGGTTGCGGAAGACGCAGCGGGCGCGCTCATCCAAGTTCGCCAAGTCACGGCCGTTGACGCGGATCTCGCCGCTGTCGGGCCGGTCGAGCGCGCCGATCAGTTGCAGCAGCGTGGTTTTGCCTGATCCGGACGGCCCGGTCACGGCGACGCTCTCCCCCGCCGCCACATGCAGCGTGAGACCCCGCAACACTTCCACCGGCACGCCGCCGGGCATCGCGAACGTCCGCACCGCCTCGGTCACCCGCACATCCGCGCCACCGCTCATTGACCGCCCCCTTCCACACACACGACCGTTTGGTCCGCCACGCACACGATCCCGCCGCGCGGGCCGACAGTCAGCCCGTACACGTCATCGCCGACGGCCACGCGTGTCACCGCGTCTTGCGGCTCCGCCAGCACGCACAGGTCGCCGCCGGACAGCGCGAAGAGACGACCGCCCGCAAACGCCAGCTCGCCCACCTCGGATGTGCCGAGCGCCACGCGTCCCGTGACCCGTAACGCGTCATCCTCCAGGCTACAGAAAACGATCTCGCCGTCCGGCGTGCCGGTGGCGATCTCGCCGCCGAACGCCACCACAGGCGTGGCAAACGCCTCGCTCTGCGCGACAGCCGTCCGCGCCACCACCTTGAGCACATCCGGATCGACCGCCACCAGATGCCCCTGACGCGTGCCGCCGACCAAGCGTCCGTCCGGCAGGGCCAGCAGGCCGCCCGCCATCTGGTCATCCGTCCCGACCTCGATCTTACCGCGCGCCGTCCCCGTGGTCGCATCGAACAGATACACCGCGCCGTCGCAATTGCCGTACGCGATCCGACCCTGCCACACCACCGGCTCGCCGTCGCACCGGTTGGTTGGTTCGCCGCGCCAGAGCACCGCGCCGTCGCGCGTCCGCAGGCAGAAGAGCTGTCCATCCGCCTGCGACACCAGCCATACGGCCGGCTCGCCATCGACAACGCCGGTGCGCGGTGCGCGCAGAAACAGTCCGTCGGTCGTGCGCGACCAGACCGCACGCCCGTCCACGACCCGCAGCGCCGTCACCTCACCTTTGCGCGACGCCACAACGGCCGCCCCGTCCGACACCGCGGCCGCCGCCTCAAACACCTGATTGGAGAGGGCCGCACGCCATTGCACCGAGCCGCCGGCTGCCAGCGCCGTAACGCCGCCCGCCTCATCCGCCACGATCCAGCCGTCCCCCGCCGCGCAAGGCGGCGTCGGCCGGGCCGTAAACCGCACGCGCCAGCGAGCGACCGGCGGTGCGAGCGGATCGCGGGCCGGGTTCGGCGAAGAGTGGGGAGCGCGGGCGTCCTCGCCCGCATGGTTCGCCCCGCCGCAACAGCAGCCACCTTGCGAGGTCGGCAGCATGGTGCGCGGCGTCGTCCGGAACGTGGCCCACAGCGCACACGCGCAGGCGGCAGCAAACACGGCCGGCAAGAGCCCGCGAATCGGCAGCGGCCACGTCATGGGGCAAACCTCCACGTAAAGATCACATGCCCGTTTGCCGCGCCGCGCGCTGTGCCGCGCTGCACGGCCCGTTCCAGCACCGCCGTCGATTCACTGGCGGGCGTCAGCAGCAGCACGTGCGACACCGCGCCCGCATCATCGGTTTCCACAAAAAACCGGCACTCACCGCTGCGTGCGGACAGCGGACCGGAGGGTGAAACGAAAGAAAAGCCCGCATCCCTCAAGGCCCCGTTCACGCGCGCCACCACGCCCGTACGCGCCGCCGGCAGGGGTCGCTCGAACGGGTCTCCCGGAAAAGCCGCCACATCGATTTCCGGCAGCGCCAAAGCCAGCGGCTCGACTGCGGCAGGCTGCCAGACTCCGGGAAAGCGCGCCCCCTGCTCGAGAAAGACCGGCGGCTTCAGTGCGTCGACCACGTCAAACACACCCAACTCCATGTCGGCCGCCACGCCGGGCGCGCCCCATGAGGCGCGCATATTGGCGAGCGCCTGCGCGGCCTGTTCCGGGGCCAGCACGACATACGCGGCGCGCGGCTCCGGAAAAGGCGCGAGAACACGCGGCTCAAACAACACGGCATTAACCGGCAGATTCGACCACAACAGGGCCGTCATCCCGAGCAGCGCGAACGCCTGCCACCAGAAACGGAGCGGCCGCCGCGCCGCGCGCGCCCTGAACCGCCCCCCGTCCAGATTGTTCCGAGGCTTACTCATTCCGGTTTTTCCGCCACATTGACCTGCCGCATGCCGGCCTCGCGGGCCACGTTAACGAAACGGATCACATCGCCGTGCGGCACCCGTTTATCCGCCAACAGAAGAAGTTCGCGGCTGCGTCCCAGCGCCATGCGGTTTCTGAGCCGTTCGGACAGCATCGCCATCTGCTCCTCATCCTGCGACGCATAGCGGTCGTCATCGAAAAAGATGAGCGACTCCTCGCCGCCCGGCGTATCGCGCGCGACAACAATCATGAGCGCGGTCAGCGAGCGCCGCGCCCCCTCGCGTAGCGGCGCGCGCGGCAGGTCGAACGCCACGCCCGGCGTGACGGCCAACTGTCCATGCACCGCCAGCAGCATGACCGTCAGAACCAGCGCATTGATCCACGGCACGGCGGCCAACAGCGTCTGCGCCCACACGCCGCCGAAGCGGTAGATGTTGCGGTGCTTGCGGATCTGTCGGCTCCAGCTTTCTCTGCGTTCAGACATCATCATGGCGCCATCCTTACAGCATTGAGCGGTCCTGCTTGGTGAAATAAGCCACGATTTCGGAGGCGCAGGCTTCCATGTCCAGCACGATGCGCTCGATGCGCACCATCAACATCATGTACATCACATGGCAGGGCACGGCCACCAACAGGCCGGCCACCGTGGCCACCAGCGCCTGCATCAGGCCTGCCGTCAAGTCCGTACTTTGCACGACCGGCGCCTGCTCGTTCAAGGTCTGCACGATGCGGATCACCCCCAGCAGCGTACCCAGCAGACCCAACAGCGGGGCGACCTGACAGGTGATGGCGAGCGAAGCCAGACGCCGTTCCAAGCGTGAGATCTCAGCGCGTCCGGTGTTATCCACCGCCTCGCGTAATGCGTCATGCGATCCTTGCCGGTGGCGGATCGCGGTCAGCGTCACGGCCGCTACCGGACCGGGCGTCTCTTCGCAAATCATCATCGCCTCGTCGATGTGGCCGTTCTCCAGCACGTTGCACACGCCTTTGAGAAAGTCACTGTAATCGATCTGCGCCCGCCGCACGTGCAGAAGCCGCTCGAAAAACACGGCGACCGCAGCGACCCCGAGACCGACGATCAGCCAGAAGACCGGCCCGCCCTGTACCATCATGTTCATGAGTTTCCAGCCCTTTTCCCGCGCAGCCGCTCGATACGCTGACGCGCTTCATCCGCACCCGGCACGCCCGACTGCACCACCCGCTGCAAGACGCGGAGCGCCTGCTCGGGGCGACCCTTCTGTTCATAAAGTTCCGCAACCGTAAAACCGGCGCGAACAAAAAGGCCGCTGCTATGCTCGTCAAACCAGGTCCCGCGCGTGCGCTCGTTTAAGAAACGGATGATCACCTCGGCGTAGTACTGGTCGATCGCATCATCGATCTGCTTCAATTTTTCTAGGCAGCGGCCGACTTTGAAGTGGAGTTGGAGCGTTACCGAAGGCGTTTGGCTGTTCTGGGCGAGCATCTGCCGGTAGGCTACGAGCGCCTCGCGGTAACGCGTGCTGTTCCCGGCGCCCATGGCAAACAGACCGTCCCCTTTGCGCAGCAGCGCCAGACGCGCCCATTCGCTTGCAGCGGCCTGGCTGATGACCTGGTCGAGCAGCAGCACCGCCTCGTCGTAGCGCGCCAGCTCCATCAAGGCATCCGCCTGCACCAGCAGCGCTTCCGGCAGGCGCACGCTCTGAGGATGGGCGCGCACCATACGTGTGACCAACTCGATGGTGCCGGTGAAATCATTCGCCGCGAAAGCCGCGCGCGCCGCCCACACCAAGGCGGCATCTGCCCAGCGGCTGGTCGGCCAGCGGGCCGCATAATCCAGGAAAAAGCGCCGCGCCTCCGCATATCGCCCACGGTTGAAATCAAACTTGCCCAACCACAGCATCATGTCCGAGAGCCGGGGCGATTCGGGAAAATCGAGCAGGAACGAGGCGGCGGCAGCCCGCGCCTCCTGATCGCGCCCAAGCCCGTACAGGCAAAGCGTCATCATGAAGCGCGCCTCGTCGCGCCGCTCCGGCGCGTTCTCCGTCACCGCGGCGAAATCCTGCATCGCCGCCTCAAACCGGTAGGCGCGATAGTGCGCCTTGCCGCGCCCCATCCAGGCATCCGCACGTACCGGCTTCTGCGTGTACACGTCCAGCACCGATGTGTAGGTCCGCACCGCGCCGTCGGCGTCACCCGATTCCGTCTGCATCGCGGCCAGACTGAGCAGAGCCTTGGGCGCGACCGCCCGGTCGGGATACGTGTCCGCCACCAGCCGGTAGCGCGCGCGGGCCTCGTCACCCAGTCCGGCCCGCTGCAGGCAGTCAGCGCTCTGGTACAACGCCCGGTCGGCCAGCTCGGCCTGCGGAAAATCGCGCGCCAGCGCCGCATACACACGCGCGGCCTCCTCGCAGCGCCCGTCGGCCAGCAACGCATCGCCCTGTTTGAAGAGGCACTCGGCCTTTACGGCCGGATCGCCAGCCTGTTGCGCAGCACGCTGAAACGCCCCGCCGGCCTCGGTAAAACGGCCAAGCTGCATCAGCGCCCAGCCGCGTCCTTGCAACACATCGGCATCCAACGAGGACGAGGGATAGGTCTCTAAAAAAATGCGGTATTCGGCGGCGGCCCGCTCAGCGCGCCGGGCCTGCAAGAGCGCGTCAGCCAGCTTGAGATGCGCGCGCATCGAGGCCGGATGATCAGGGAACTCGCGCACCAACGTTTTCACCAGCTTCTCGCCCTCATCGATCGTAACGGCATCGCCGCACAAAAGGTCTCCCAGGCGGAACCCGGCCAGGCGCCGCGTTTCCGGCGCCTTGGCCCGATCATAGGCGGACCGGGCATACGCCACCGCCTCGTTGGTCTTGCCGCCGGCCAGCGTGAACACGCTCATTTCGACCAGCGCCTGCACACGCGCCGCTTCAGTCGCCCGCTCATTCATGGCGAGCTGATTGAACAGCATGGTCGCTTCGGCGCTGCGTCCCTGACGCATCAGGATCCGCCCGCGCAGCAAAGCGCCGTCATGGACGGCGCTACCGGACGCGCCCAGATCCGCCTGCATCTTGATCACCTCGACGGCCGCATCCGCACGACCGGCCTGGTCCAAAGCGGACGCCCACTCCAGCGCGTTTTCCGCGCGCGTCTGCACATTGGTCGAGCCGCGGTCAGCCTCAGCAAAAAGCTCGAGCGCACCGGTCAGGTCGCCCGCCTCGCGGCGCGCGCGCGCCGCCAGCCGCCGCAACGCATCGTCGTACGCCGTCCCCGCGCCGGCCGCAGCCTCAGCCACGCGCGAGGCATCGCGCGGCCGCCCGGTCTTCAACATGGCCTGCGCCTGCCAATAGGCCAGCGCGCCAGAAGGCAGCACCTGCCGTGTCGCACTATCCACGCGCTCCAGGCGCGTTAGAATGTCATCGTAACGGCCTTGTCCCTGCAGCGCCTCCAACAACGTCAGCAAGGCTTGAGCAGGCGCCTCGCCGATGTCCAACGCCTTTTCGGCGTGCGCCTGCGCGATCAGGTAGAGCTGATCGTGCAACGCCGCGCGCGCCGTTTCCAGCTCGCCTGCCGCCGCGGTGCAGCACCAGCCCGCAAGCGCCGCCGCCGCCATCTGTCTGATTATGCATGGCACGTCTGTATGTTCCCCTTCACGGCTGCAACGGGACCACCGCGAACAGATGCGGCACCGGCTTGCGCGCCGCCCACGCCTGACGCTCCAAGCCGTCCACCTTCTCGATCACCTCGCTGCGCCGCCCCCATGCCTTAAGGTACTCCGGCACCTTGCCCTCGTAGTAGCCGGTCTTGGCCATCTTCGTTTCCGCGTACACGCGCACCGCCTCCAGATCATCGGGATCTACCTTGCGGTGGCGCAGGAACCAGCGCACCGCCGCATAGTTGCGCAGCACGGTTTCGGCCGAGCGGCGCGCCTCGTTGAGCCGCGCCACAACCTGCGCCTGGCGGACCTGCGGCACCGCGTCGTTGAAGGCCAGATTCACACCCTTCGCGAATGCCTCGGCGCTGAACCGGCCGACTGTAGCGCCATCGATCCGCAGCTCGTACTGGCCGGACGCCAGCCCCCGCACGGCCACGATCTCCTGATTCAGCTCGCGCTCGATGGGCACCCAATCCAGCAGCAGGCGCGCGGCCGGATCAACCGGAAAAGGCAACGCCTGTTCAAGCACCGTAAAGGACCAGCCACCTTCACGCTTTTCCAGCCCAGTGACGGTCGCGTTTTCACTCGCCACGACCCGGCCCGCCGCGGCATCGATCGTGACACTGGAGACCAGCGCCGGCGCACCCTGCGTCTTGAGAAACAGCCAGGCCATCATCAGATGTCCCGGCGCACCGGGATGAACGCGATCAGGCCCGACAATCGTGAAGGCAGGATCCAGTCGCTGCCGTTCGAGGTTGAAGGCCGTCATCGGCGCATGAAAGTCGACCACCGCGCCATTGTTCCGCGCCGCCAAGTCATGGACGATCGCCGCGCAGCGCGCCAGCCCGTCGTTACAGCCTGGCTGGTTGTTGTTGCGGTCGTTGACACCGGTCTGATCGAACGGCGACGGCGTGACGAACAGCAGGCGCGGCTCACCCGCCTCTGCCTTGAGACGAGCGGTCAGACGCTCCATGTTGGCGCGGAAATTCTCCAGCGCGCGCTGCTGGCCGGCCCGCTGCTGCTCACTGGGCTCCGCCACATACAGGCCGCGGCCCACATCGTTCATGCCGAACATGACGGCGACCGCGGCTGGACGCTTGCCAATCACATCGTCTGCCAGCCGACCCTGCGCGCCGCCCGCCGAATCACCCGAAATGCCGGCGTTGACAAAACGCACCGTGCGATCGGGAAAACGCGTGAGATAATAGTCATAGACGTAGCTGTGGAAACGTCCGCCGTGCGTGATGCTGTCGCCCAAAAAACAAACCGTCTCGCCGTCCTTGAACAGTTCGGCGCGTGCGGCGAACACCAGCAATGCGCCGACCATCCCGAAAAACAACCGTTTCATGCGTGATCTCCGTTCGGCCGCGGCACGCCATATGCCGCTCAACCGTCAACACGGGGCGTATTTTGCCATGTTCTCGCGCCCCGGTCGATAGCAAAGCCGACAACCCGGTTAAGCGGGCAGGCCCTGAAACGACAGGCGCTGGAAAATACCTTCGCAAATGTGTGTTTCCAACCGTTTGATCCACGCTTCATGGCACACACCCGGCGGACAGAACCGGGCGCCCCACCCCTGCTTGGTCAGCGCGTAGATCACGCACTGCGCCTGAATCTCGCTGGCCCACAGGGCGAGTGCCACCGGATCATCCTCTTTGACGCCCATGCGCAGCAGACGCAGAAAACACCGGCGCACCGGTTTCGCGAACTTTTCCTCAATGTCCTGAGTCAGGTCCGACGGCACGCACTCCTCCAACCCCATCAGACGCGCCACCCACAGCTCCGGCGGCTTGCGCGCCGCGCAGATCTCCAGCGAACGCGCCACCCACGCACGCATCGCAGCCTGCCACGAGGCCGCATCCTTCACCGTGTCGGGAAGCGACATCAACGGCTTGCCGGTATTCTCGAAGAGCTCGGCGACCACCGCCTTATAGAGTTCCGCCTTGGAACGGAAATAGTAGTTCACCAGCGCGACATTCACCTTCGCCTTGGCACAGATCATCCGCGTGGTCGCATCCCGATAACCATGTTCGGCAAAAATTTGCGTGGCCGCCGTCAGGATCTTCTTCTGTGTGCTGATGCGCGCGCTGTCCATCGAGACCTTCTTTCGCAGTTGAAACGGCATGCGCCGAAACCCCGTTGTGTTAAACAGGTGATTAAACTATTCGTTTGTCTCCGAAATGTCAAAAGGAAACGACACGTCTCGCGGTTTCGCGGTCTCGCGACTATTACGACTTCCTGTTGAGCACGGACCGGACATCGATTATTCTATACTCATGTCTGTAGGATCATCTCGTTTCACCGGTTACGTCACGGATTCTCGCCGCCTCGACACGGCGGTGGCGGAGATGATCGTGCGCCACCGCATGCTGCACGCGGTCGCACACTTGGGCGTGGCGGTCTCCGGCGGCGCGGATTCTGTGGCCCTCCTGCACCTGCTGATCCCGGAGTGCCGGGCGCGCGGCATCGCGCTGACCGTCCTCCACCTGCACCACGGGCTGCGCGACGAGGCGGACGGGGACGCGCTCTTTGTCGAAGCCCTCGCCGCCACTGAAGGGCTGCCGTTCGTGAGCCGCCGCGCGACGCTCGCCGCGCGCCCCGCCGACGGCCGCTCGCTGGAAATGGCCGCGCGTGACGCGCGTCTGGACTTCTTCCGCCACGCCAGCGAAGAGCAGTCGTTGGACGCGCTCGCCACCGGACACCACGCCGACGACGTGGCTGAAACCCTGCTGTTGCGACTGGCCCGCGGCGCCGGCGCTGCGGGCCTCTCCGGCCTGCGCCCTCACACGCATCTCGGCGGCTGCCGCATGATCCGTCCGCTGCTTGCGATCGCGGGCGAGGCCCTGCGCGCCTGGCTGCGCGCACGCAACCTGACGTGGCGCGAGGATGCCTCGAACCGCGACCCCGCGATTCCGCGCAACGCGGTGCGCCACACCGTGCTGCCGCATCTCGAGGCCTCCTGGTCTGCCGACCTGCGCGCGCGACTCTGCCAGTCGGCAGAAACCCTGCGCGAGGATGACGCCCTGCTGGACACGCTCGCCGAACAGCAGTTCGCCGCGCTCGCCGGCGGCGGCGGTGCGCTGCCCGTCGACGACCTGCTGCGCGAACCGCTGGCCCTGCAGCGCCGCATTCTGCGCCACTGGCTCTACCGGCACGCACGCCCTCAAGCGGCGGGTTTCGGCACCGTGCAACGCCTGTTGGCGCTCTGCCGCGAGCCCGGCGACTGGCATGCCACCTTACACGGAGAGACCATTGTCCAATGCCACAACCGCCAGCTCGCCTTTCTGCAGCCGCAGCCCGAACGCGCGCCCCCCCCGCCCGCCGTGCTGGCGATCCCCACCGTCCAGCCGCTCCGCTGGGGCGCGTTCGACATCATCGCGACCTGCGGCACCGGCATTTTCAGCCTGGCCAACGGTGTCGGCCATTTCCCGGCCGCCTGCACGCTGAGCGCGGCCGCGCTTGAAGGCTGCGTCCTGACCGTCCGCGCACGGCAGCCGGGCGACCGCATCGCGCCGACCAACCTGCACGGGTCAAAAAAAATCCAGGATCTCTATGTCGATGCCAAACTGCAGGAAGCACAGCGCGACACCGTCCCGCTGATCGCCTGCGGCGATGAGATCGCCTGGGTGCCCGGCTACCGCGTGGCGCGCCGCTACGCCGTGCCCGCACCCGACGCCCCCAGCGTGCGGATCACGGTCCATGCGCGCGACATCATTTCAGCAACAGCTCAGCCGCCTGATCCAGCCGCCAGTTCTCGCCCAACGCCCCCTCGAGGCTGCGCCAGACCCGATCCTCCGCCCGATACACCCCCAAGTTGAACGCGATCTTTCCGCCCGCCTTGGGCGCGACCCCCAGCGCCTCGAACGGAATGGCCCACTCCGCGCGCCAGCCGCTCTTCCAATCGCCCTTGGTTTTCCCGTACGGCTTGGCCGCGAAACGCACCGCCGCCTTGACGCGCGCCGCTGCCTCGGCCGCCACCCCGGCATCCGTCACGCTGTGCAGCGCGCCCCCGGCGAAGCCGCGCAACACAAAGGTGCCCTGAGCGCCGGCGATGCAGACCTCCGCCCCATCATCCGCGCCCCATACCTCATCTTTGCGCAGCAGGCCGATGTCAAACAGCACAGTGTTGACAGCCACGTACAGACAGCGGTCGTCATAGGCGAACTTTGCGAAGGCCGGTGCGCCGCTCGCGCCCCAGCGCGAAGGCAGGCGGTCGACGGACTGCATCGACCCCGGCCACTCGTCATCGCCGATCTCGCCGTCGATCACCGGCGCACGGGCCACGCGTGCAGCCTCGAACGGCCAGGAGCGGCGCGCCGGCGGCGGACTGGCCGGCATCGCGTCGCCGATCGCATAGCGCACCGGCGTCTGCCCCTCCTTCGCCCCCCCTTCGTACAGCGTGTTGCCCGCCCAGTTCGTGACGGCGTGGGGCGGCGTGACCGAGATCGGTCCGCCCGCGAACAGCGTGTTGCCCGTGAAGGTGCAGTCGACGGAGCGCGGGAACGAGAGCTTCATGCGGGTATCCGACAGAAACACATTGTCGCGGATCACCAGCCGCGCCGCGATGTGGTTGTGGACCGGCACCGGCACGCCGACCGCGACGTTGCGTTCGATCACGCAGTCGTGCGACCCTTCATCCAGATAGTAAGCTGAGGCCCCGTATCCTTGGCCGATTTCGACCACATCGCGCACCACGTTGCGACGCAGCACCGAATGGTTCAACATGCCGTAGATCGCGGCACCGTCGTGCAGCTCGCGCATGACGCGGTAGATCAGGTTTTCCTCGATCACATGCCCGCCGCCGCTGGCTGTCATGCCGCTGTACGGCGCGTCGTGAATCTCGTTGCGGCAGATGTGAAAGCCGTTCGTGGACGACTCGCGCGACGCGTGCGAAAACTGAAGGGCCACCGCGCTCGGCTGATAACGCCCCACGTGGTGGATGTGGTTGCTGACAATCGCACACCGGTCACCGCCGCAGCGGATGCCGCAGGCGCCGACATCATGGATCCGGCACCGCGCGATGCGGCAACCCGACATGGCCCACGCCTTCACCGCCTGTCCGCCGACGTTGCAGATGTCGAGCTGCTCCAGCGTGCAGCCGCTCGCGTTCACGAGCGTCACGGCGCCTTCGTACTCGCCGGCCGAAAAACCGCCGGGCTTGAGCGGCGTCGTTGTGGCCTGCACCGCGAAGTTACGCAACGTGATGTTCTCGGCACGGACCTTGGCGCTGCCCGCGATGCTGATCACGCGCTCCAAGGTCGGCGCGACAATGCGCACCTTCGTCATCTCATCGCCGGGCAGCGGCCAATACACGAGGCGTCCCGCCGAACGGTCCAGATACCATTGGCCGGGACGGGTCATGCCTTCCCGCGTGTTGAAAATCACAAACTTTTTGACACCGAACGCACCCGCCGGATGGCGGGATGGCGTGGTGAAATGCAGGGTGCGGCGCGCGACATCGTTGCTGGCCACGCCGACCAGCGAATCATCCCACATGTGATAGACGCGCAGCTCCGCATTGCGCACGTCGAGCGAGGCGGGCAGGTCGGCGGGCCGATAGACCAGCGTGGTCAACTCCGCAGGCGTCGGCTTGCGTTCCCAGCCGCCGCCGACCGAGGAGAGCCAGCGGGCATTGAAGACACTGTCGTGCGTGAAGGCCCCGTCTTCCGGCATGCGCGCGCGTTCGGGCAAGCGCCCGTCCACGACCAGCGCGCGGAAATCCCACTCCCCCTCTTTGACGCCGGGCAGATCGGCGCACCAGAACCGCTCGCCGTCGCGGCGCCAGCCGGTCACGGCCCGGCCGCCGTAGACCGTCGCGCGTCCGGCTTCCTCCGCCTCGAGGGTGAGCCCGTTGTCCCGCGCGTCCAACTCGAGCGGCGCTGTCAGGTAATAGTCGCCCGGCAGCAGCACGATGCGGTGCGGCCCCGCGCCGGCGGCGCGCGCGGCGTCCCGCGCCGCCTCCACCCGCGCCAGCGGCTGCTCCCGCGTGCCCGGCGCGCCATCTCGGCCCTGCGGCGCGACAAAGAACTCAGCCCCGGCCGCTACCCCTGCCAGCACCGCACACGCGGCGCACGTGATCCGTATTTTCTTCATGTGTCCTCCCAACCCCTGCACCCCTATTTGACCACCCGTTCCGCCGTGTAGCGGCCCTCAATCGCAAGCGTGCCGTCCGCCCGGGCCTCATGCCGGTAGCGTCCCTCCACCACCAGCGCATGCTCACCCGCCGCGGTGAACGGCTTCGTCCACACCAGCTTCTCGCCTTGCCTGAGCCGGCAAAGGCCGTCCGCCGTGAACGACCGGGTGTAGACGGCTTGGCCGAGCGTGTAGCGCCAGACACCGAGCAGCGGATGCTCGCCGACAGGGACGGATTTCGGCGGCGGTTCCGGAGTGAAATCCGCGGCAGTCCGGCGTTGCAGCCGTTTCAACGCCGGCCAGGCTTGCGGTTCCGTCGAAAAGTTGATGACCCGGATTTCGCGCGGCTCGAGCCTGAACGTCAGCGCCGCGCCGCTGCGGACGGTGGCGGGCAGGCCGCGCGTGCTGTCTTCGAGCGGCGAACTCACGTGATAAACCGCCGGTTCCGACGGCAGACCGAAGGCACGGTCCAAGGTGACGCTGTACGCGCGCGTCTCATCGGAAGGATTGTGCACCGACAGGTAGCCCGCTCCCCCGCGCCAAGCCGTGTAGCCGTACACGTCGCCGGCGCCCGGATTTCCGCCATGCATCCGCGCGCGGCCAAACGCCGGAAACACCGCCTCGGCCCACTGCAAGCCCTCTGCCAGAACGTCCCAGTCATAGTCGGCCAGCCGCGACGGCTTGATGTAGAGTTCGACAAAGCCGGAGCCGCGCGACAGATGCATGTAGAGATAGTTCCGGAACACCGCTTTCGGCTCGCGGCTGTCGAGTTTCTTCGGCTCGTGGTTGAAGATCGCGCACAGCGGGAACTGCGCCTGCTGCCGCACCCAGAATTCATGATACCGCTCGTCGCGATAGACCAGCTCTTCGGTGCGCGAACTGCCGCCTGCTGCATCCCCCGCGTTGATCATCCAAGATGCGTCAACGTGCATCAGCCACCACGGGCTCAGCCAGGCGCCGTTGGAGATCAGGATGAAGACCCGCGGATTGACGGCGGCCTGTTTCTTAAACATTTCGATCAGCCGTTCCGCACCTGCGGTGAGATAGTAGATTTTCGCTTCGTCGTACACGCCGTCATTCAGCCGGACATCATCGGAGGAGAGCTTGTCCACCCCAAGTTGCGGCAATTCCGGCAGCCCGTAACGTCCGCCGCGAAGCTCGAAGTCGCGCTTGTTGAGGTGGCCGAAGATGCCGTCCAGCTTGAAGAACCCGACCCCCTGCCGGGTCAGTTCAACCATGCGAGTCTCCAAGGCCTGCATATAGACCGGGCCAGCCATCGACATCCAGTTGTCCAGGGCTTCGTAACCCTGTTGGCGCAGCTTGGGCACCTGCCGCTGCGCGCCGAACAGACAGCCGGGGCTCAGCCAGAGGCCGAGGTTGGACGCGGCCCTGCGGACCGCCGCCCGCGACGCGGCGAAATCAGGATCAAATTTACCGTTCACTTTCCAGACGCCGTCCGACCAATCCGACTGAACATCCTGCCAGCCGTCGTCGATCACATACGCGCTGAGCGGCCGGCATCCGCGTTCAACCACCAGCTTCTGATGGATCAGCGCGACGCTGTTGGAGAAGGCGGCGCGGTCCACGCCGCCGCCGCTGTCGAACCAGGTGTTGAATTGCACCTGCAGCCGCAGCGGACGGACCCGCACGCGCTCGATATAGTCGAAAAAGGCGTCCTTCACAAAGGCGGGATCGTCCGCCACACCCATGACCGAGGCATGCGCCGCATACGGCACGCCGGCAGCGAGCCGGCGTCCCCACAGATAACCGGCGGTCAACACGCCATTCCGCACACGGTTGTCGGCTGCCGGAAATTCCACGCCCCAGAAGGTCGCGCTGCGCGCGCCGTAGAGCGGCTGTCCCAGTCCGGGGCTCCATCGCCCTGGCGCGTTCGCGGTGATCGCGCGCTCGGTGTACGGCTGCACCGCGTCAGGCAGAGCCAGCACCTCGACATCCACCCGTTCGAGGACCAGCGGTTCGCGGCTCGTCACCGTCAACCGCTTGCGAAGAACAGGTTGTCCGGGTGCCGCCGTGTAGACGAGCGTCACGGTGATGCCGTGCGCAGAATGCTCCAGCGTAGCCGTCAGTTTACCCGCGCTGTGCACGGTGGACGCCACGCGAAAGTCTTGCGCGGTCAGCGTGTACGCCGTCTCAGGCCGGTGCGTGCCCTGCGAAAGGCGCAAGGCAAACTCGGCCGATTCGCCGCACCGCACCGTCGAGCCAGTCCGTTTATTGACGATCTCAGTCGTGCGGAACACGCCCTCGTCAGCCGTGAACGAGCGCCGCAGGAACGTGTTCTCCAGCGTCCATGCGCTCGGCCCGCCCCACAGCGGCAAACACCCTGCGGCAGCCAACGCAATCCCCATATTCCGTTTGATCACTTCCCCCCCTGTCTGGCTCCTGCCCCGTCGGCAACACGCGCCCGTCCTCATCCGCTTCAACACGCGCGGCACGAGGGACAGCGGCACGTCTCCAGCCGTATTTGCGGAACCGCCCTTCGCCGCCCCATGCCACCATCGGCATATTGATCGCAAGCGGCTCCTCACGATAGAACGTGCGCATCATCTGCCACTTTTCCGTTTGGATCGCCGAGAACCAGCTCCCGCTGTATCACTTTGATCTTCATGAGTATTGTACCGCCTTACTCTTGCGGTGCGCGGCTCAGCGCGTAAAGCCGCCGCTGGGTCGGCACGTAGAGCGTGCCGTTGGCGGCAACGGGGGACCCGCTGACCGGCCCGTCCAGCATGACTGTGGAGAGCACCTTTTTCTCGCGCGCGGCGGCGAGGACCGTGAACTCGCCGCGGCGGGTGCCGACATAGACCTTGCCGTCCGCAACCAGCGGCGAAGCCCACATCTCACCCTGGATCTCATGCGTCCAGCAGGCGCGACCGGTCGCCGCATCGACACAGTGGATCGTGCGCCCCATGTCGGCGGCGAAAGCCAGGCCGTTCCAGACTGCGGGCGTCGAGAGCGTGTGGCGCAGCAGCGGATAGGACCAGAGGCGGGCGGTGGCGGTGACATCGCCGCTGCCTGCGGCAGGATCGAGACAGAGCAGCCACGCCTCGCGCTTGCCCCACCAGATGTCGCCGCCGCCGGCCACATAGAGTCGGCCGTCGGCCAGGACCGGCATGGCGTGGATCGTGCTGGGGCTCTCCTTGCGGTTGGCGACAAACCGGTGGACCTGGCCTTTGGGGGCTGACGGATCGCAGTCGAACCACCACACTTTTTTCAGGGTCTGCACGCGGTCGGTCACCTGGGTCACCGGCTCGAAGGCATAGACCACGCCGTTCGGCGCGGCGTAGAGGATCAGCGTGCGGCCGTTGACGGTGATCAGCGCGGGGGACGACCAGGTACAGTGGAAGATATCCGGGCCGATCCGCTCGTGGTCACGCGCCACGAGCCTGCCCGTTTCTTTGTCGATCACGATCAGGCAGGGCGCATCGGGCGAGGCGATGTGACGATGGGTATCATCGACGCCGTTCGAGGTGTTGGCGTACAGAAACCGCCCGTGCAGCAGCAGCGAACAGTGGGCGGCATCGTGCTGGCGCACGTTGAGTTCTGCGATCATGTCATACCGCCACAGAATGTCGGCATCGTTCGCGGCGGTCGGGACCGGCGCCTTGCCGGCCGGCACGCTGTAGCCGGCTTCGTCCAGAAACGGCCCGCCGTTGCCGTTCGCCATGCCGGCGGCATCGAGACACATCACCTCGCCGCGGCTACTGACCGCATACACGCGGTCGCCCTCGACCGTCGGCGGCGAGCAGACGCCGCTGCCGGTCCAATCCCAATAGATGCTGGTGGTGATTTTCGGCACGACCAACTGCCAGAGCAAAGCGCCGGTACGCTCATCCAGACACATCAACACGCCGCGGTCGCCGACATGGCGCGGGTCGCGCGGCCGCCCGTTGTTGGTGCCGATATAGACACGTCCGCCAGCCACAATCGGCGTGGCATGGGTCTCCGTGCCGATTTCCGCGATCCAGCGCACGTTGCGGCCAGTCGCGGGGTCAAAAGAATCCGGCAACCCGGTCTCAGCGGAGACCATGTTGCGCGAGTAACGCTCACCCCACTGCGGCTGGTCGGCTGCGCGCGTCAGCGCAACGTTCAGCCCGGCCGCCAGCACCGCGAGGCGGGTTGCCAGGCGGAACGCGCGGCAGCACGCGCCGCAGCTTCGCCCGATCCGCTGATTCAGAGGGTGTTCAGCGCTCTTCATGCCAGCATGATAACACAGGCCCTTCTCCGGACGCGACGGCGATTTAATTCCGGGCTGGCGTGTCGCGCAAGCCCTCGCAGGCTTTGAGCAGCGCGGGCGTGCGCCAAAGGAAGGGGAAGCCTCGGCATTGCGCCGGCTTGACCGGTTGAATGCGGCAGGTGTTGTCCGGCAGCAGAAAGATGCAGGCGCCGTCCTCCCGCTCGGTGAGCGAGAGGTCACGCCGGTTCCAGGTCAAGCGCGTATACGACTCCGTGAAGGCATAGACGTCAAGGCCGAGAAACGCCGCGATGGTCTCTGTTTCGCCGGGCACGAGCGCGACGTAGCCCGGCACCCGGCAACAGGCGCCGCAGCAGCGGCAACGGAAGGTCGCGGGATCCGCCAGCATGGCACACTCAACCCCCGACGGCCGCGCGCACGATCGCCGCGACCGCCTCTTTGCTGGCCGGCACCGCGCGCACGCGCGTCGGCAGTTCGGCGAGGGCGTCGAGCAACGGATGGTGCGCCAGATCCAGACCGGTGGCCTGAATGATGGCCTGGCCGAATTTGGCGGGATGGGCAGTGGCCAGGCAGATCATCGGGATGCCTTCCTGCAGATGCCGCAAGCCGACCGCGACCCCGACCGCCGTGTGCGGATCCAGCAGATAGCCGCACGCTTCCCAATACGCCTTGATCGTCTTCAGCGTCATTTCGGTGTCGCCGCGGCCGGCGCGGAAACACGCGCGCGGCGCCACGTCAGGCGTCAACGAGCCGGTCGCCTTGAACGCCGCCATCCAGCGCGAGAGCCGCGCCGGATCTTTGTCCGCGAGATCATAGAGGTAGCGCTCGAAATTGCTCGCGACCTGGATATCCATCGACGGGCTCAGCGTCGGTGCCACCGCACCGGTGCTGTAGACGCCGGTGTTGAAGTAACGCGAAAGGATGTCGTTCTCGTTGGTGGCCAGCACCAGCCGTTCGATCGGCAGCCCCATGCTGCGGGCCACGTAACCGGCGAAGATGTCACCGAAGTTTCCGGTCGGCACGCTAAAGTGCACCTGTTCCGCACCGGTGGTTTCCTGGACACGGAACGCCGCATAAAAAAAGTAGACGATCTGCGCGAGAACGCGGGCCCAGTTGATGGAGTTGACCGCGCCCAGCCGGCAGGCGTCGCGGAACGGCAGATCGTTGAAGAGATCCTTGACGATGTTCTGGCAATCGTCGAAGGTGCCTTCGACAGCCAGGTTGCAGACGTTATCGTCCAGCACCGTGGTCATCTGGCGTTCCTGCACCGGGCTGACCCGCCCGCGCGGGTGCATCACGAAGATGCGGATGCGCGCGCGGCCGCGCATACCGTAAATCGCGGCGCTGCCGGTGTCGCCGCTGGTCGCCGCGACAATGTTCAGCTCGCCGCCCGTCTCGCCCAGCGCATATTCGAAGAGGTTGCCGAGAAATTGCAGCGCAACATCCTTGAAGGCAAGGGTCGGCCCGTGAAACAGCTCCAGCACGTGGACCGGACCGACCTTGACCACAGGCGTGACTTCCGGATGGCGGAACGTCGCGTAACTGCGCGTCACGATGCCGCGCAGGGCGGCGTCCGGGATGTCGTCCGCAAAGAGCCGGATGATCTCGAACGCGAGATCCTGGTAGCTCAGCGCGCGCCAAGCCGGCAGGCGGTCGCGGACATCGGGGATGGACGCCGGCAGATACAACCCGCCGTCGCGAGCCAGGCCGGTGAGAATGGTTTGCTTAAACGTCAGCGGCTCGCCGCCGCCGCGGGTGCTCACATAGCGCATGTTATTCAAAAAACTCCGCGAGCAGGTTTTTGATCGTATCGGCATCGATATCAAAGAGGCGCGCCGCATCGGTCGCCAGCGCCTTGGCGCGCTCCTGCGCCGAGGGGATCTCCTTGTAGAAGAAGTTCAGGCAGAGCGCCGCATTGGTCATGACCCGCGTCCGTTCACGCAGGCGCAGGTTTTTGGTGGCTTGTTCATTGGCAACCAGTTCATTGATCAATTCGCCGACGATCTCCAGATGCTTCTCATAGACATCCACCCACAGGATTTTGCGGCCGCCGACCGAAAGCGCTTTGGCATCCGCGCCGTCGACCGACCATCCGCGGGCTGATTTATATCCTGGGACGGTCTTGACCAGATAGTCGTGAAAATCCTTGATGCGGTTGACGCGGTCAAGCGCCACGGCGGCGGTGTCCTGGGCTTCGGGCGTCTCCAGCTCATCTTTCAGCTCCTTGACGGCCCGGATGGCGTCGCGGAACTGCAACTGTTTGAGCAACGGGCTGTTCGCGGCTTCCAACTCCGTGACCCGCGCCCGTTCCGCGGCGACCTTCTGGCCATAGGCTTCCTGCTCCTGCCGCTTCTTCTCCGCCTCAGCCTCCGCCTTCTTGCGCTTCTCGGCTTCGAGCGTCTCCTGGCGCTTGATCTCGATCAGCGAGGCCACATCGGTCTTGACGCTTTCCAGCGTGCGCTTGAGCTGCGACACCTTGCGAGGCACCTCGGCGATGGAGCGTTCAAACCCAAGGCCATTCACGCGCTCGACCAAGGCATTGTTAAGCTTTACCAGCGCTTCGGCGTCTTGGGCGGTCACGTTGGTGAATCGCTCGGCGCCGTGCGCCTGCTGCTCGATCTCGTAGAGCACCCGGTCGGCGAGGGCGGCGGCGCCCTTGACGGCATACGCCTCCTCATACATGCCGCGCACGATGGCGACCACGGGATGAACATCACCGCCCGCCTCAGACGCTGCGGCCTGCGCTGTTTGGCCGACCTGTTTCATCGCATCGGTCATCGCTGCGGCCATGCCGCCGGCACCCTCCGCCATCGACTTGAGCATGGCGAG
>Ga0116141_10001309_pt1 | contig 21153 bp, 22 predicted proteins | sample AD_UKC097_MetaG_FD_89744 | JGI IMG/M metagenome (GOLD analysis project Ga0116141, IMG submission 89744) | Active sludge microbial communities of municipal wastewater-treating anaerobic digesters from USA - AD_UKC097_MetaG | ecosystem: Engineered > Bioreactor > Anaerobic > Digestate | place: USA...
ACATGGCAGCAGATTTTCCATCTGGAATGCGACGTCAAATCCAGAAGCCGCAGGATTGTCGTGACGGTGACGGGAGATTAGAAACTCCGCAAAAACAGCCTCCCGCAGCCTCAAAAGACATGGATCAGTCGAGGCCGGCTTCCGCCATCTCGCCCCAGAACTGCAGTACGAGGGATGTCATTTTAGGCATGGCGACCCGCGTGGCCTCAGTGACTTCTTTGTGCGAAAGCGGCTGATCCAGGATTCCGGCTGCAAAATTAGTAATGCAGGACAGCCCCACGACCTTGATGCCCGCGGCGTTTGCCAGCATGGCTTCCGGCACGGTGGACATGCCCACCGCATCCGCGCCCCACGTCTTATAGGAGCGTATTTCGGCGGGGGTTTCATAGGTCGGTCCGGATGCAGCCAGATAAACACCCTGCTTGAGGCGGATATTGCACTTGCGCGCGGCCAGCGCCAGCTGGTCGCGCAGTTTAGCGTTATAGAGATACGTCTGATCGGGAAACCGCGGCCCCCAGATTGAGTTGGCCTTCCCGATGAGCGGGTGCGCGCACATGGCATTAATGTGATCCGTGATGACCATCAGATCCCCGACCTGGAAATCGGAATTGATGCCGCCCGCGGCATTGGTAACCATCAGGCGGGTGCATCCCTGCTTTTTCAGGACATAGATGGGCAGGGAAACCGGAGTCCATCCCTCGCCTTCATACCAGTGACGGCGGCCCTGGAACACGAACGTCTCCAGTCCGGCGTGTTCAGCCCAGATGAGCCGGCCGGAATGCCCGACCACGCCAGGCGCGCCAAGGCCTGGAATGTCTTCATAGGCAATGGTGGATTTCACGGTAAAGGCCTCTGCCACGTCACTCCAGCCGGATCCCAGAATCAGCCCGCAGGATGGCTTGGCTTCAGGCCATGCCTGTTTGATGCTCTGAAGCGCCCGTTCCAGTACGTCGTAGCTGATGGTCATGGTCTATTCCTCCGGCAGTATGAGTTCGTTAATAAAAGGGGGCGGGGACACAGGCGCATCAGAAAATATAAAGGCATCCATGAAAAGCTTTTCTGCTTCCGCCAGCCGGTTTGTGCTGTTGATGTGCATTGTAAGCAGGGGATCGCCCTTCGAAACCTGCTCGCCGATCTTAAGCAGGTCCGTGGCTCCGACCGCATGGTCCACCGTATCGGTGGTTTTCATGCGGCCCGCGCCGAGCAGCAGAACCGCCTTGCCGATCTTCTCGGCATCCACGGCGGCGATATAACCGTTTTTCGGCGACAGCATGGGCTGAATGGTTTTGGCTGTCGGCAGCTTTCTGAAGTCTTCCAGCGAAGAAACGTCCCCGCCATGCAGTTGAACCATTTCCTTGAACTTTTCCAGCGCCTCGCCGGACCGGATCTTTTCCTCCAGCATCAGCATGGCGGCATTTTCACCCGGCGCCAGGCCGGTCAGCGTCAGCATTTGCGCCGACAGGGCCATGGTCACAATCATCAGATCCTCTGCCCCTTCGCCCGAGAGCGCTTTGACCGTTTCTATGATTTCAACCGTGTTTCCGGCCGTGCGTCCGAGAGGCTGGTTCATGTCGGTGATGAGGGCTGCCATTCCCTTGCCCATGCGGGTGCCCACTTCCACCATGCTCAGGGCGAGTGCCTTGGCATTTTCGCGGGTCTTCATGAATGCGCCCTTGCCCCATTTCACATCCAGCACGAGCGCGTCCAGCCCGGCGGCCATCTTCTTGCTCATGATGCTGGCCGTGATGAGAGGGATGGAGGGAACGGTCCCAGTGACATCGCGAAGCGCATAGAGCTTCTTGTCGGCCGGAGCAAGCCGGCCGGTCTGGCCAATGATGGAACATCCGCACTTGTTGACGACGCCAATGAACTCCTCGACGCTCAAATCGGTGCGATAGCCCGGAATGGCCTCGAACTTGTCCAGTGTTCCGCCGGTGATGCCCAGTCCGCGTCCGGAAATCATGGGGACACCGCCGCCGCAGCATGCCACAAGAGGGGCCAGGATCAGAGACACCTTGTCGCCTATGCCGCCCGTGGAGTGCTTGTCCACTTTCGGGCGTTCGATGGCCGAGGTGTCGACAATATCGCCGGAGTTCATCATGGTCTCGGTCAGGACCGCGACCTCGTCGAAAGTCATTCCCTTGAGATAAATCGCCATGGCCATGGCGGCCATCTGATAGTCGGGGATGCTTCCGTCGGTGAAGCCGTTGATGAAGAATTCTATTTCCTCGCGTGAAAGGGCCTCGCCGTCTCGTTTCTTTTCAATAATCCATTGAGGTACCATATGCGCGCAGAGTAGCCGTTTCCCGCGCGGGTGTCAATGGAGTATCACAGCCAGCTTTTTCCGCGGGGCATCGGGCTGATCTTGAAAAAGTCCGCCAGCGTCTGCGCAATGTCGTAGAAGCCTTTGCGAATTCCCAGCGACCGTCCCGGCTGTCCTTTGCGATACACCAGCAGCGGCACATATTCGCGCGTGTGGTCCGTTCCCTTGAAGGTCGGATCGTTTCCGTGGTCGGCGGTGACGATCAGCATGTCGTCTTCCGTGAGCATCGGCAGATAGCCCGCCAGCCACTCGTCGGTCTGCTCTATGGATTTGGCGTAGCCCTCCGAGTCGCGCCGGTGGCCGTATACCATGTCGAAGTCAATGTAGTTCGCGAAGATCAGGCCATCCTTCTTCTCCTTTGTGAATTTCTCAACCTGTGCCTGCGACGTCACGTTGTTGCCGGTGTGAACTGACTCGGTGATGCCGCGATGGACGTAAATGTCCTCGATCTTGCCCACGGCGTAAACCGGAACCCCTGCGTCCTTCAGCCGCTCAAGAATGGTGGGCTCGGTGGGCTCGAAGGCATAATCCTTGCGGTCATGCGTGCGTTCAAATGCCCCCGGCTTCCCGATGAACGGCCGCGCGATGATGCGGCCGACGCGCAGCGGATCGCAGAGCTTGCGGGCGATTTCGCAGGCTTTGTAAAGCTCCTTCAGCGGAACAACGTCATTGTGCGCGGCAATCTGGAAGACGGAGTCGGCACTGGTGTACACAATCCACTTCCCCGTCTTCATGTGCTCTTCGCCCAGTTCGTCAAGAATGGCGGTTCCGCTCGCTCCCTTGTTCCCGATGGTTCCGCGGCCGGTCTGCTTCTCAAAGGCCTTCAGCAGGTCGTCGGGGAAGGATGGGTATTCCAGTGGGAAATTGGTGAATCCCGGATTGATTTCCAGACCCGCAAACTCCCAGTGGCCCGTGATCGTGTCCTTGCCGACCGAGACTTCTTCCATGGCGGCAAAGGATGCGATGGGCTTCTCAACGGCATTAACTCCGGCAATGGGCTTGCCCCCGGGAAAAAGTTTCTGGATGTTGCCCAGACCCATGGCCTCAAGCGTGGGAGCCTTTATGCCGCCGACAGCCTTGGCCAGATGGGGAAGGGTGGCGGCGCCGGCATCACCGAAATCCGCCGCGTCAGGCGCTTCGCCGATACCCACTGAATCCAGAACAATCACAATCGCTTTCATTCACGTTTCTCCTGTTTTAATCCGGTCAACATAGCCGCCCCGCGCGAATTTGTCAAAACCCCGCTCGCCGGCAGACTGTTTCATAGGCCTCGGTGTAGTTCCTGCCCAGATTGTGCCAGTCGAACTCATCCGAGGAGCGCTCCACCTTGTTGCGGAGAGATATGCGTTCACGGCGGTCCATCTGTGCGAAATTGTAGAGCCAGCCCGTAAGCTCGTTGACGGATTCATCTTCGGTTTTATCGCGGCGCGGGGCCACATAAAGCCCGCGCTCGGCCCAGTCCGGCATGCAGCGGTTGAGATAGCTTCCAAAGCCGCTCAGGTCGCTGGTGACGGCGGGCACACCGCAGGCCACGCACTCGAGCGGGGTATAACCCCACGGCTCATAATAGCTCGGGAATATTCCCAGATGGCAGCCGCGCACGAAGTTGTCGTATTCAATGCCGAGGAGGCCGTCGCTGGTGGAAACAAATTCAGGGTAGTAGATCACCTTCACGGGATCATCAGGCCGGTTAATCAGCTTGCAGGCCCGGATTTTCTGCAGCACCTCGTCGTCGTTCACAAGGTCATGGGTCACAAACGGGGGCAGGACGCTGGACGGCCATGCGTGCATGATGCGGCGCAGCCTCATGCGGGATGTCTCGTCCACCAGTGTTTCGTATTCGGGAATATGTCCCTTTGCCGCCGCCATCAGAAGCCTGCTTCCCAGCGAATCCTTGATGGATTCGCACGCGCCGTGCATTTCCTCGAGCATCGCCTGGCGGCGGAACACTTCGGCGCTGGCCGACTTGTAGGCCTGCCGCGTGATCAGGAAAAACACGACGGTGCGGTTGAGGCCGCTGAGCTTGATGCGGTAATTCAGGCGGGCCATCGCCTCGAGGGTCATGTCGAAGCCCTTGTTGCGGTATTCGTAGCGGCCGGCGGTGAAGAAATACAGCGTGTTGTCGAGATCGAACGTGTAGCTGGGGAAGAAGTGCGCCATAACGAACTGGTGGATCTTCTCCTTGTAGCTGCGGTGAAGGTTCTGGAATTCGTGCATCGCCACGAAGCGGCGCAGGTTCAGGCCGTTCGGGAGCAGCACGTCCGGCGCGCGGTCCAGCAGCGCCTCGCACTCGCGGCCGGTCACCTTGCTGACCGTCGTGAAGACATGCGCCCCGTGCGCGGCGGCACGCTCGATCATGACAGGGCCCATGATGTTGAAATGATGGGACTGCGCCTGCCAGTCGATGCCGGTCATGTGGGTGTAGAACTCAGGGTTGTTCATCGCAAGGTAGCGTCCGAGCATCGTCGCGTGCGTGGTGAAAACAATGCCTGCGCGGTTGCCGCGGCGGCGCAGCTCGGGAATGGCCGTGGCCGACATCCACTCATGGAAATGCGCAATAACAGGATTCTTGAGCGACTTGAGGTCGTTCAGCATCGTGTAGAACTCCGTCAGCACCCAGCCGAACAGCGCAACCTCGCTGGTGAGGCTGTCCTCCGGCGCCACGGGAATGCCGTGATGGTCCTGCATCATCTTGCGGATTTCCGGCAGGCGCGATTCAAACTGCTTGTATTCAAACAGGATCACTCGCGGCCGGCCGGTCACCAGCCAGTAGCCGGTATGCACCACGAACCCCTTTTCGCGCATTTTGGCGATCACCGGGGCGAGAGGGCCGTCCAGTTCTGTTTCCTCGAATTCCAGCGGCGATACCTCGGGATTATAGGGGCCCAGCAGGCAGTAACGCTGCCCCCAGGTGGACATGATCTCCGGGACCTTGCTTCGAATCACGGTATAAATGCCCCCGATTTTCTGGCAGACTTCCCATGCCGCCTCAAAAAGAAGCGGCCGCAGATTTTCCGCAACCGATGACGAATTCTTGTCGTGTGGCGCTTTCGCACTCATGTCTCGACCCCTTTCAAAACTTCCAATGGCTGGAACTTTTTGCAAAAAAACTTCCAATCATTGGAACTTTTCGCGCAGAAACTTCCAATGATTGGAACTTTTGAAATACCATGCCGCCAAATTAAGCGAAGCGGCCGCGCAAGTCGAGCAGGAAGCTTGATTAAGCCTACTGGGCGAAGGGCGCCACGACGCGGAAGAACCGGGTCGTTTCCAGAATATTGGTGAACGTCAGCGTATAGGGTCCGCCGGTGATGCGGGGCCCCCATGCCGTCCAGGGCGGCGCGGCCGTCGTCAGCAGATCGCCCAGCGTCTGTGTTTCATAGGTCACGTTGCTTTCGCCCGCCCATTGGATGGTGAAAACGCTGCCCGCCGAAAGCACCATGCTGGTGACGGCGAAGGTGTTGGTGTCTGGTGACTGCTGGTGGATGGTAAACATGTAATCCTCCACCTCTCCGTCTGAAGCCAGCCCGGTATAACTGAGGCCGCCGCCGCTGCTGAAGCGGAAACGCGCATAGGTCGGGCCCAGCGCAGCGGATGCGGGGACGGTGATGTTGAAGGGATTTGCGCCCGCGGACAGCGGATGGGATGCCGCTATGTTTTCACCGGCGTCGGACCAGTCTCCGTCCGCATTGAAGTCCATCCATGCATCCAGCAGGCCGCCAATCGACGCGGAAACAGTGGACATGGTTGTCTGCCCGCGAAACAGGGCCGACCCGAGAGAAACCCCGTCTTCGTCCGGCAGATTGGACAGATCATCCCCGTCTGCGCTGGGGGCGGGGAGTCCGTCCGGATCGCTGTCGGGCGCCGTCGCCCCCAGGTAATAGACCGAAGGAACCCGATGGCGCGCCCCGTCGCTTGCGAGAAGAGTGGGATAGGACGGGTCCGGCGCGTCGCCGAAATCGAGGACTTCGAGACGAACTTCATAGTCTTCCACTTCGCCATGGTCAATCCATCCCGTGTACGAAACCGAGGCGGTCGCGTTCGTGGTGAACCGCCATCGGGAATGCGGGCCGCCGGCAGCCAGCACGGGGGGCTGCGGCACAAGCAGGGTCAGGACGTTGAGTCCTGCGCTGAGCGGTGTGCTTGTGAACACTTGCTCCCCCGGATCGGCCCAGTCGTTGTCGCAGTTCCAGTCAATCCACGCGTCAAGAAAACCTCCGGTGGAAGCCACAACGGAAATGACCGGACTGGCACCAGCAACAAAAACCGACGGCAGCGTCACGCCGTCCTCGTCATCAATGCCCCCCGGAGGAGGCGGGTTGTTGTCGTCTTCGTCGGCGTTTGGCGCTGGCTGCCCGTCCGGCTCCCCGTCCACAGCGGTTCCGAGCATCACCCCCGGCACAATGGTGTGACACGCGCCGGCGTTCGCTGCGAGCGTCGGATAGACAGGCATCAGCGCATTGTCCATCGCGTCGCCGAAATCGAGCTGCTCTTCTTCCTCTTTTTTAATCGTGATGAGATAGTCTTCCACTTCTCCGTCGCGGGCCTGGCCGGTGTTGTTCAATGAATTGGTGTCGGTGGTGAAACGGAAGCGGGCACAGGTGTTTCCGATGGCGGCGTTGGTGGGGAAGGCGATTTGAGCATAATTCAGACCCTGTGTGGCCCACTGGTTCTGATGTTCGCCGAAATCACCCCAGCTGCCGTTGGCGTCAAAGTCCACCCAGATGTAGAGCCAGCCTGATGTGGAGCAGCTCACCGCCACGGTGCTGATCTGTCCAGCATAATTCAGCCCCATGAAGCTGACCCCGTCTTCGTCGGCAATACCCGCATTGTCATCGCCGTCCGCATTGGGAGACTGCTGTCCATCGGCTTCAGCGTCAATGGCGGATCCCATTTGTATCCCCGGGACGATGATGTGCCGCGCGCCGTCATTAACCAGCAGTGTCGGATAGTTGGGATCCGGCGCATCGCCGAAATCCTGTTCCGGCTCTTCCTCCTCTTCCGGGATGCTGTGAAACACCGACACATCGCTCCCGCGGAAGGGTTCTTCCGGATAAGGGGCCCCAGTATCGAAGTATATGGTATCCATCCAGGTGCTGATTTTCAGCGAGGTGCTCCGGTTCAGCAGAATATCCGCCTGCGTGGCCTGCGACTGCACAAGCACGCTGTAGCGGAAATCTATCGGGGACATCGTGGCGGGAACAATAAAGTCAAGCTGCCGGGTCGAGGACTGTCCGGGGAGGATGTCGCCAAAGTCCCAGGTCGGCACGAAATAACCGCCGGTCGGAGACTCAACACTTTCCGGTGACCAGCAGTACCATGCGGCCTGGTCTTCATTCGTGGCTTCAATGTACGGCTGCTGATCCAGATACGGCGGATACGGCCCGATGGGAGACGGAGAAGGCAGGTTGGTCGTGTCTGTGACCGCAAACGAGGCCGTCAGCTTCACGTTGTACAGTGTGTCCGTGTAAGGAGCTTCTATATACAGAAGTGATTCGCCATGGCTGTTCGTGCCGCCCATATATTCCCCGACGGGGGTGTTGTCATTCCAGACCGTTGCCTGAATGCTGAATGCCGTGATCGGCGAACCGGGTCCGGCCAGATAGGTAATGCTGCTTACAAATCCCGTGATGGCATTGACCCCCATCAGGCCGCCGAACAGGTTGTCGTGGAACTCATGTGTGCGATAATGTTCAACACCGCTGGCATAATCGAGGAACCACTGCCCGTTCGTGGCCGCTGGATCAACCGGAGGCCCGGTCAGTATACTTTGATCCGCGACGGGCGGCTTGGTGACTGGAAGTGAAGGCCCCCCGAATGCTGAAACCGCCGAGTACAGAAAACATGCCGAAAAGAGAAGAACAGTACTGCTTTTCATGACACAACCTCCCCGCGAAACGCACCCCAAACTGCATCCCGCTCTATTTGCAGTTTCTCCCCGTCGGGGCTTTGTGTCAATCAATTTCGTACACAAGAAAATCGCAGGGAATATCCCCGTTTTTCAGGGAGATTACGGCCTCGGGTTTGGCCGGAATCATGCGCTGGTATTCAGGACTTCCGGCAAGGATGCAGACCCTCCAGCCGTGCATCCGGCTGACCGCCGCGGCTGTTTTGCGGATGAACTCCTGATCCGCCTCCAGCCGTTCGCCGTAGGGCGGATTGAAAATGACCAGTTGCCGTCCGCCGTCAAACTGGGTTTCAAACAGCGACCGCTGCTTAAAGGAAAGCCTGACGCCTGCTGTGCGGGCATTTTTCCGGGCGATTTCAACCATGGCGGAGTCAATGTCCGCGGCCTGAATTTTCGGGCTGGTGCCTGAGATGGCGCCGCGCAGTTCGCCCTTCAAAACGCGAAGGGCATGAGCCATTTCAGAGGTAAAATTTGCCCACCGTTCAAACCCGAACTGCCTGCGCTCCAGACCCGGGGCCTTGTTGATCGCCCACTGCGCCGCTTCAATGGCAAGGGTTCCTGAACCGCACATGGGATCCAGAAGGGCTGTTTTACGGTCCCAGCCGGACATTCGCAGGAGAGCCGCTGCAAGAGTCTCGCGCAGCGGCGCTTCGCCGGCAGCCGTGCGATATCCGCGAATATGAAGCGATTCGCCCGACATATCGAGATAAACGGAGGCCTTGTCATTGGCCATGTACAGAAAGACGCGGACATCAGGATCATCCCGGTCTACAGACGGACGCTTGTTTTCAAGATCGCGGATGTGGTCCACAATCGCGTCCTTGACCTTGAGCGCGGCGAATCCACTGTGCGTCAACTTGCTGGCCCGCAGCACCGCGCTCACGGCAAAGGATTTCTGCGGGGTGAGATACTCCTGCCATGCGATTTCACGGATGCCCCTGTAGAGGGCGTTCTCGTCGGGGCAGGGGAACCGCGCCAGAAGAAGCTGGATGCGCTGGGCGATGCGGCTCTCAAGGCAGGCCCGCCAGCCGTCGCGCCATTCGCCCCGAAAAGGTATGCCGCCCCGGTTCAGGCGGACACTCGGGATTTTCAGCTCGCGCAGCTCATCGCAAAGCACATTTTCCGTGCCGGCGATGCAGGACGCAAAGAAATCATGAATCTGATCCATGACGCATCCCTAGCATAAAGAGTGCCGCCTCACAAAGTTTCTTTTGCAAACCACTTCTGAGTGGATGTGCAGATGCGCACCAGCATCAGCATGACCGGCACTTCGATCAGCACTCCAACCACCGTGGCCAGCGCCGCACCTGATGACAGTCCGAAAAGCATGGTCGCGGTGGCAATGGCAACTTCGAAGTGATTGGAGGCTCCGATCATGGCCGCCGGCGCGGCGTCTTCATAGGACAGTTTCAGCAGCCGCGCCATCCAGTAGCCCAGTGCAAAGATCAGATTCGTCTGGATGAAAAGAGGAATCGCTATCCACAAAATGGTCAGAGGATTGTTCAGGATCACTTCGCCCTTGAAGCTGAACAAAAGCACCAGCGTGATCAGCAGTGCGATGATGGTGACCGGGGTCAGCACATGCAGGAACTTCTCCTTGAACCATGTTTCGCCTTTTGAGGCGATTATCCATCGGCGCGAGAAATAGCCCGCCACCAGCGGCAGGGCAACGTAGATGCCAATGGACAGAACAAGCGCCTGCCACGGCACAGGAAGACGTCCAACGCCCAGCAGGAAGCCGCCCAGCACCCCGTAGAGCGCCAGCATCGTCAGCGAATTGATGGCCACCATAACGAGCGTCAGGCCGTCATTGCCCTTGGCCAGATAGCCCCACACCAGCACCATCGCCGTGCAGGGCGCGATGCCCAGCAGAATGCATCCAGCCAGATAGCTTCGCCAGAGCGGAACCTGGAGCATTTTAATCCCGTCCTGAAGGATCACCACGCCCGCGCCATGCTCCGCCCCGACCGGCAGGTCAAGCCCGAACGGCATTTTGACCAGATCAACGGCATCGGCACCGATGAACCCGCGGAACAGGACTCCCAGAAACAGCAGGGCGATGCCGTACATCGTAAACGGCTTGATGGCCCAGTTCACAAACAGCGTCAGCCAGACGGGTTTTCCGCTTTTGCCGGCCTTCACCACCGACGCAAAGTCAATCTTCACCATGATGGGGTACATCATGAAGAACAGGCAGATCGCAATCGGGATGGACACCACCGGCGCGCCCTGGACATAAATGGCCATTCCGTCCAGAGTTTTGGCCAGGTGGGGGGCGACCTTGCCAAGAATGATTCCGCCTGCTATGCACAGCAGCACCCAAACGGTCAGATACCGTTCAAAAATGCTTGTCATTTTTCTGTCCTGCATCATTTGCCTCCTGATTTTACAGCGGTAATATCTGCCGATAAAACGCAATCTTCAATTCCGGTTCCCGGGAACCAGGTGTGGATGAATTCCCGGCTCTCCGGTTTGGGTGTGACTTTGACGCTTGTGAAGCCGGTTTTTCTTAGAATGCGCTCCTGTTCAGCGATGGCCATGGCTCCCGATACGCATCCGCAGTACTGATCCATGTTGCGGATTGTATTCTCGGGCAGGGGTTTGACGGCCACTACATCCGAAATGGCCAGCCGCCCCCCCGGCTTCAGCACGCGAAATGCTTCCGCAAAAACCTGTTCCTTGTCTGGCGAAAGATTGATCACGCAGTTGGATATGATGACGTCCACGGATGAATCCGCCACGGGCAGATATTCGATCTCGCCCAGCCGGAAGGAAACATTTCTTGCGCCGCATTTCTCGGCATTGGCGCGCGCCTTGGAAATCATTTCGGCGGTCATGTCTATGCCGATCACGAGTCCGGAATCACCAACCTGCCGAGCAGCGAGAAAGCAGTCGAATCCTCCGCCGCATCCGAGATCCAGCACGGTTTCGCCGGGCCTGAGTGCCGCTATCGCCTGCGGATTTCCGCATCCAAGTCCCATGTCGGATCCTTCGGGAACATCGCGAAGGTCCTGTTCCGTGTAGCCAAGCTTTGCCGATTCCTGCGGCGCGGAGCAGCAGGAACAGCTCTTGCCTTCCGCAATGCCGGCATAGCGGCCGCGTACATTCTGTCTGATCTTGTCTTTATTTCTTGAGGACATGGTCAAGGCTCCTGTCGGGTTGGAATATTGGAATGGTGGGAAGACGAGGATATAAACTGCTTCCGGCTGATTTCATGGCTTCTCCATTATTCCAATATTCCATCATTCCATTATTTCCAGTTTCTCCGGCAGTGATTCGACAAACGCTCTGATTTCATCCCGCACGCGCCGGTAATGGGCGAGGGCTTCCGCCTCAGATATTGCGTCCTTCGCCAGCCTCGGCGGATCGTCGAATCCGGCATGCACCACTTTTGTTTTTCCCGGAAAGATCGGGCAGGACTCGTGGGCGTTGTCGCAGACGGTGATCACATAATCAAATTGTACGTCGGCCAGATCAGAAAGGTTCTTTGAGTGGTGTCCGGCAATATCCACTCCGGCCTCATTCATGACCTTCACGGCCAGCGGATTCAGCCCGTGCGTTTCAATGCCCGCGGAATACGCCTCAATCACATCGCCCTTCAGATGCCGAGCCCAGCCCTCGGCCATCTGGCTCCGGCAGGAGTTTCCGGTGCAGAGAAACAGGATTTTCATTTTTTCCGGATTTTGCACTTCGATGCCTCTTTTTTAAGGATTCGTTTAATCAGCCGCGCATCCGCCCGGACTTCCGGTGAATTTTCCAGTGATTGGAATATCTGCGGGAGTATTTTTCCAATGATTGGAGAAACGGGCATGGAGGGCAGCGAGCAGTAAACCCAGCGCTCCTGCTTGCGGGTTTGGATCAGTCCGGCGCTGCGGAGAACCGAAAGGTGCCTGGATACGGTGGAGGGGGCGAAGCCCAGCATTTCGACAATCCAGCAGATGCACAGTTCCCCGTGGCGGAGCGCGCACAGGATGCGAAGGCGGCCCTTGTCCGACAGGGCCTGAAAAACAGCCTCCGCCCCGCGAAGATTCATATTTCTATATTTAGCCATATAACGAAATATAGAACAGGGGACGCAGTGCGTCAACGCGAAAAATGAAGAAATTACTCCGGCTGGTCCGGCTGCCGTTTTCGCAGTTCTTCCTTGATGCAGTCCACAAAACTGCCTTCGTCGGAATACAGATTCCAGACCCGATCGTTCAGATTGGTCCAACCGGCCACAACGCCGTCTTTCCGGCTTGCAATGACCACCGTGTTGAAGGTGACCTTGAAATCATCTGCAAAGCGCTCATTCTCCGGCTCGTCCAGGTTCTTCACTTCGAGAGTGAAAAGATCCAGCGGATATTCCTCCTTGAATTCGTCCGCCGTTTTTCGGGTCAGGCGCTCAATCTCCAGGCATCCCTGGCAGCGGCCGGTGCGATGGAAATAGTACATCACGAGACCGCTGTCCGACGGTGCATTGGTTGGAGACTGCGCACAGCTGTCCGGGGAGGGAAGAAGCATTCCCGCAACGACGGCAAGGAGCAAGGCAAGCATTGTTCTCATGGAGCACTCCAAATCAGCCAGAGCCCGCCAAGAATGACCAGCAGGCCGCAAAGTTTTTTCAGGATGACGGCTCCCTTCGATTTCTCGTTCCAGTTCAGATAATGCTCAATCCATTCATAAGAAGTTCCCGCCAGCACAATAACTCCGCAATGGCCAAGGCCGTACATCAGCAGCAGGAATGCGCCATAGAGCCAGCGGGTGGCCGACATTTTGAAGGTGATCGCCAGCATCGGCGCCATGTAGGCAAACGTGCAGGGGCCCAGAGCCACTCCGAAGACAAGGCCCAGAATTAAGGCGGCCAGATAGCCCCTGCGCTTCATGTTCACCTGTTCCGGCGCCGTGAACTTGAGCGGGATCACTTCCATCAGATGCAGCCCGACCACAAAGAAGACAGCGGCTACAAACCAGTTCCCGTAACGTCCAACATCGCCCATCATGCGGCCCGCCAGCGCCGTCAGCACCCCGATCAGCGCAATGGTGATCAATATGCCGACTGAAAAGAGCAGCGAAATCTGGAAGGCGCGTTTGGTTGATATGCTGCCCTGTTCGTCAATGAACCCCACGATCAGCGGGATGCTGGCGAGGTGGCAGGGGCTCAGCAGGATGCTCAGGACGCCCCAGAGCAGGGATGCCCCTGCTGCAATGAGCGGGGTCCCTTCGATGGCATGGCTGAGTTGTGTGAAAAGCTCAATCACAGCGCATACCCGAGTTCTTTCCACTTCGCCAGAATCTCGTCGAGCGAGAAGAATCCTTCGTGCCGGAAAAGCTCTTCACCGTCAGGAGAGAAAAATATTTGCGTGGGGATCATTTGAATTCCGTATTCCTGTCCCGCGGTTTCATTTTTCCAGACATCAATGAATTCCACTTCCAGTTTCCCGGCATAGGTCTCCTTCAGCTCATCAAGAATGGGCGCCATCATTTTGCACGGGATGCACTTGTCCGCGCCCAGATCCACGAGACGGGGCAGGGCGGAGACGGGCGGCGTTGTATCAGCAGACTCCGGCACCGTGCGGTTCTGCCTGGCCATGATGACCCCGGCGACCGCCGCGGCCAGCAGGACGACAATGATAATTCTTGCAGAGGTCTTCATGGTTCAGTTCAAAAGTTTCTGGATGTCTTCCGGGGCAAGCAGTTTCCCCGCGCTTTTTACTTTCCCGTCCACCACAAGGGCCGGAGTGGTCATCACGCCGTACTTCATGATTTCCGGAATCTTTTCGACCTTTTCGATAAGCGCTTCAATGCCCAGTGCCTTAACTGCCGCTTCTGTATTGGCGTACAGCTGTTTGCATTTTTGGCATCCCGTCCCGAGAATCTGGATCAGTTTCATATGCGCTTTTCTCCCATCATTCCATTATTCCATTCCTCATCCCGCCACTGCTCCGAACAGCATTCCTGTTGCGGTTGCCATCACCACAACCAGCACCACATACACCAGCGTTTTCTTTGGGCCGATGATGGAGTTGATGACCAGCATGTTGGGGGGCGAAAGCGCCGGCCCTGCCAGAAGCAGGGCAAGCGCGGGACCCTGGCCCATGCCGCTGTCCATCAGGCCGCGCAGGATCGGAACTTCGGTTAGTGTTGCGAAATACATCAGCGCCCCGGTGATGGACGCAAAGAAACTGGTCCACAGCGGCCAGATGAATGACAGCCACCCGGGAACCGCCGCATCGGATCCGGCCGCATAGCTCCAGAATACAGAAGGGCTGTCTCCGACCAGCGCCTGAATCCAGCGGCTGGGGATGATGCCCGCATCGCTGGATTCCGGACTGCCGAGGAAAAATCCCGCCGCCAGCACGCCGCCCAGCAGAAGGGGCGTGATCTGTTTTGCGAAGCCCCAGGTCTGGTCGCGCCAGTCCTTCATTTCCCGTGTGCTGACCGATGTGATTACGGCAAGGGCGATGCATCCGGCGGTGAACGCAACAACAGGATGATCCGGAGCGAGGAGGACAGCGGCTGTCACGGCGACAATTCCGGCAGCCAGGTGCCGCGGCTTGACTCCCATGAACTTCCACAGCGTGAAAACCAGCAGGAGACCAAAAACAGCGGTAATGATCCACTTCGAAGCGAAAATCGCATGCCAGACGCCTGTGGCTTCAGACGGTTTGGCCCAGTTGGCAAACACGAGCACGGCCGCCATGCTGAAAAAATAAAGTGCGGTCTGCCAAAGCGGGCGGGGCGGCTTGTCATCATCGCCGATGAAGACATCCTGCGGTTCCGCATGCCTTGCGCGTTCTTCTTTAAGGAAGATCAGATGCATCAGCAGCCCGATCAAAATACTGAAGGCTACGGCGCCGACAGCGCGCGCCAGGCCAAGCTGCCAGCCGAGCACTCGCGCGGTCAGCACAATCGCCAGCACGTTGATCGCGGGGCCGGAATAGAGAAAGGCAATGGCTGGTCCAAGCCCCGCGCCGCGCATGTAGATTCCGCCGAAGATGGGGAGGACCGTGCAGGAGCAAACGGCTAGAATGGTTCCGGAAACCGAGGCCACGCCGTAGGAAAGAAGCTTGCGGGCCTTCGGCCCGAAATATTTCATCACCGCATTCTGGCTTACAAAAACCCCGATGGCGCCGGCGATGAAAAAAGCCGGTACCAGGCACAAAAGCACGTGCTCGCGCGCGTACCATTTCACAAGATGCAGCGCCTCCATCACCGCGCCGTCAAATCGCGCATAGCCGACAGGAAGATAGAATATAGCCAGGAACACTCCCAGAATCAGCGCCAGTTTCTTTGATTCAGTTCTCCAGTCCATCGTCAGCCTTTCTGTTCAGCAATCACATCGGCGAGGCAGTCAAAAAACTTCAGCACGCATGGACAGCGGAGAGAATAGTAGACCTGCAGACCGCTTTTCCGGTCCATGACCAGTCCGGCTTTCTTCAGCACGGAGAGATGCTTGGACACGGTGGAAAAATCGCCGCCGATCATATCCACGAATTCACACACGCACCGCTCGCCTCCGGAGAGTTCCTCAACGATGAGCAGGCGCGCGGGGTGGGCGAGGGCCTTCATGATTTTGGCGCGGCCGTCCAGTCTGCTTTTCCGTTTATTGTTCATGCAAATAAAATGCACTATTTGGCGAAAATGTCAAATACTTCTGGCGGCATTCCGCCGGTGAAGAAAACAGCCGAAAAGTCTAAAAAAACAACGAAAAAATGCCACAAAACGACCAAAAAGTGCCCAAAACGGCCTAAAATGCTGAAAAATAGCCTTTTTTCATTGATTTTTCGAAATATCCGCCAAGAAGCCATTGCGGCTATTGGGACCAATGTTTTTGTTCCGGGGGCAAATATCAGGCTGGACGCGCGGGGCTGTTTTTATAGACTGCGCCCATGAAGAGGATTTTATGTTCAGATGGTTGATGATGATTGCCGGAAGTGTTCTGCTCGCGCTGGCCGCGATGATGTTTCACAAGTATCCGCCGCTGCCGTTGACGCCGGAGACGCTGTCGGTGCAGCAGGCGGAAATCCTGCTCAGTGAGGATGACAACCATTATGTCCGCATGAGCGTTCAGCTTGATACGGATCATGTGATTTATCCCACCGCGTCTGTTCGCCCGGTTTACACCGGCCGGCCGACCGATCAGCGCTATCCGCTGGATCTCGCGGCGGGGCTGCCGTCCGATGCGTTGGCGTTTCTGGGTACAGTTGTGCATATCACCAAGCCGCTGGAAGCCGAGTATCTGCGGCTGCAGATTCTGAGCCGGAAGAAAGGGAAGGCAGATGAGGTGCTGCGCGAGCGCCTGCTGGCGCCCGTCCGAGGCAGCGGTCTTTCGCTCTGGGCTTTGTCGCCGGTTTTCAAAGCAGATGAAGCGGCAGGAAAATCATGGCTCCGGGCACAGGAGCATGAAGGACCGCTGACACGTCTGGCGGAACTCAAGAAAAACATGCCGTGGCCTGAACTGGAGCACGACCTGAAGGATATCCTTGCGGTGGCGGAAAAGGAGTACGGGCAGGAGATCCCGGAGGATGCGCTGCTGCTGATCACGGATTATTCATGGGATTTCAAGCCCCTCCGCTATTATCCCGTGGCGGAGGGCATGGGCGGCCGGCTGTTCGTCATGCTCCCGCACGAGGTTCTTCCAGGCACGGAGCCGTTTGACGTGACGGGCATTCTTGATCCTGATCCCTCGCATCTGTACGACGACTTCGCAACGGTGCTGGACGTCCCGGTGCCCGCGCGCATTGGCATCATCACCACCGAATCGGTCGAAACCTACAACCGGCGCAAGGCCGGCAGCGCAAAGGGCACTGCGGCGACAGGCTTGACGCTGCTTCTGGCCGGGCTGGGAGGAACCGGACTTAGAAAACTCTTCCGGAAAAATCGCGGCTGAACCGGTCCTAATTCTTGATGGAGATATCCATCGGCATGCGCGGCTGTCTTGGAAGTTTATCCAGCGCCCCGCGCATTTCGGTCGCGGAAACCGTGTAGGGTTTCTTGTTGGGCGCGTCGGGGTTCACATGGATGCCTTTCGCCCGCGGATCATTCAAAATGGCCTCGTAGCACTGCCAGACCCGCATTTCCATGAACATGGTTCTTGGGGGGACGGCATAGATGTCGGAATACACGATTGCTCCGGGGCCGATCCCGTCGCTGAATTCGGAATCCATATAGGTGAAGACCAGCTTCATGTCGGAACTTTTTACATTGCCGATGCCCTTTTCCTTCAGGGCGTCATCCATGGAGGTCAGCGTTTCGATGCCGAGTGGAACGAATACGCTGTCCCAGTCCTTCAGAAGCATGGATTTGTCCTTTGACCCGCCGCAGCCGGCCAGCAGCGCTGTCACGACAAACAGCCACACACGGTTCATTTTCATCTCCGGGCGCGGGCAAGCAGAGTTTGAGCCGAGATCCATGCGATGCCGAAGCAGATCACGACGCCCGCAAGGCCCGCAAGGCCTGTTGAAAGCATTTCAAACGATATGACCGGGATGGTGTAGTCCGGCATGACCGCCACGAAGGCCGGGGCGCTCTCATGAAGGAAGCTGTACTTCTCCGCCACCCATTCCAGCCCGTCGGGCAGAGAGGACGCAAACGGACTGATCATCAGTCCGAGGACTGCCGCCGCGGAGAGCGGGATGGCAACGCTGCCGCGGACTTTCTCTTCTGCGGGCCGGGAGGCCAGCGCATAAACCGCGGCGGCAGTGATCAGGCCTTCACCGATGCCGATCACCGCGTGGGTCGAAATCATGGCCGCAATGACCGTGGAGAAGGGGATGGTTCCGGCAACGCTGAGTTCAACGGAAACCGCAAAAGAGGCCGCCACAACGGATATCCATGCGGCAATGCCCGCGGAAGCAGCCGTGAAGATTCTGGTATTATTCTTTGCGCTCAGCGTGCTGTGAATCAGTCCGCCCAGCCCCGTGCCGACGATAGACATGTTGAAAATGTTTGCTCCGAGCACCGTGAGCCCGCCATCGGAGAAGACAAGGGCCTGCACGGCCACCACGAGGGCGATGCTCAGCATGCCCAGCGGGGTGCCCAGCAGCGAGGAGGCCAGCACGCCGCCCAGCAGATGGCCGGATGTGCCCCCGGAGATGGGGAAGTTGATCATCTGCGCCGCGAAGATCAGCGCGGTAACCGCAGCGAAACGTCCGGCGACCGGTTTGAACTTTGACTTAACAGCGGCAAAGGCTGCTCCGGCGATCCCGGCCGCGCTGGCGGCGGCCGTCACTGGACAAATCGTTCCCTGCAACATGGCTTGCGGTATATGCATATTCTGCTCCTGGTTAACTTTTCGATAAATATTGACTGAATGCGCGGGAATATCAAGTCCGCTTGTGCAATCTGCAATCATTCTGTGGAAACATTTTCTTCCCGCGACCGGCGCAGTGCTTCAAGGATCTTTGGATCCTTTGTATAATCCTCGGCTGTTTTCCCGCTGTTGTCTTTAAGTGTCGCGTCCGCGCCCCGAGAAAGAAGCCATTGAACATTATCTGTTAGGCCTTTCTGGACTGCAGCCATAAGCGCGGTTTCTCCCAGATCGCTTGTGCTGTTGACATCAACACCCCGATCCAGAATGCTCTGCATGAGTTCACCATTATCCCATGCCGCGCTGCGTTCCTGCGCCGCGCGCAGCAGCGTGTCGGCCGTCACATCTGCGCCGGATTTGATCAACAGCACTGCAATGTGATCGTGTTCCCATTCCAAGGCTGCGTCCAGGGCGGTCATGCCGGATTTCCCCTTGAAGTTTACATCTGCCCCGTGTTTGAGAAGCATTTGGATGACATTTGGATCACCTCCCCTTGCAGCATAAATCAATGGCGTCAGGTTGAGCCGGTCAACGGCATTGACGTTTGCTCCTTTCTCAATCAGAAGCAGTGCCCCGTCGTGACAGCGGTCTGTGATCGCAGACATGAGAGGCGTTTTGCCATACGCGCCCGGATCATCCACCGGTGCCCCGTGCTCCAGAAGCCATGCCATGGAGTCTGTCCGGCAGCAGGTTGCGGCCGCATGAAGGGCGGCTTCCCATTCCTGATTATTCCTCACTGAAGTCGCCGCCAAACGTCGTGCATTGACATCCGCTCCTCGGGAAACCAGTACTTCCATCATTTCCAGATTCCCCTGGCAGGCTGGGCCCATCAGCGGAGTGGGGCCGGGATCCGCCCCTCGATCCAGCAGAAGTTCCACCGTGTCCTTTTTCCCCGTGAATATGGCCCATTGCACAACCGTCATGTTATCCAGCCCCACCGTCACGTTCATGTCGGCGCCGTTATCGAGCAGCATGCGCACGGCTTCATTGTGTCCATTCTGCGCGGCCAGAATGAGAGGCGTCCGCCCGCCTATGCGCTTTTCGTTGACATCAGCCCCCGCTTCAAGAAGTCGTGCGATCAGGTTCGTGCAGTCCGTCATGGCCGCCATCATGAGAGGAGTGGGGCAATTCTGTTTCTCCGGATTCTGAGTGACTCCGCCTTTATCCAGCATCAGGTGTGCGGCCTCAGTATGACCGGCCCGTGCCGCTCTGCCGAACGGACTTTCACTGTATTTGCTGCAGGCGTGAGGATCAGCGCCCGCATCCATCAGTTCTTCAATCTTCGCGAGTTCCCCTTTTTGAGCGGCGGCCATGAGTTCAGCCTGCAGATCCTGTGTTTGTGCCGTTGCGCAGCAAGCCAGTGTGAGAAAACATGCGAGTGCTGCATGCAGTTTATGCATTAATCGGTATTTTCGTGACATCGAAGTCCTCCAGCCAAATCAATGATATCCCCCTAAAAGGCTTCAAACATGGTTGATTCAGAAGTCACCTTATCTGAATGTGTGTGCACATAGGAATACACGTGCAGCCAGACAAGGAAGACGGCCAGAATATAGGCGATCCACTTCATCAGTCTATGGTCAAGTCTCCGTAGATAATCTGTTTGCAAATCGTCATGGGAAGCAGGACGGTGTCCATGACCAGTGAAAGCGGGAATTCAAATACATAGTAGAAGGGGAATATGCACACTTCAATGGCCCGGCCCGGGTCATCCATTCCTGTGGTCCCGTTGATGACGGCTTTCGCATGAAGAATGTTGCACGCAGTTCCGCTGTAGATCTGTTTGACCTTTACCGGCGGGCCGCATTCATACATATCGTCTTTATCCGTTCCAAACTGTGTGATCAGGGAGGAACAGCCGGTAAACAGTGACAGCAGGATAAAACACAGCGCTTTTTTCATAATAACTAAACATTGAATCTGATTTCGATGACGTCGCCGTCTTTGACAACATAATCCTTGCCGTTCAGGGCATAGTAATTTTTCTCTTTGGCGGTGTGTTCGGAGCCGGCCTCGATGAGGTGATCATAGGTGATGGTGACGGCGCGAATGAATCCGCGCTCAAGATCGGTGTGAATTTTCCCGGCCGCCTGCGGGGCTCTTGTGCCCGCGCGGAGCGGCCACGCCTTGACTTCATCCGGTCCGACGGTGAAGAAACTGATCAGGCCCAGACTTGCGTACACCGCGCGCGACAGGCGGTGAGCGGCCGGCTCTTCAATCCCAAGATCAGCCATGAACATCGCGCGTTCTTCTTCTGAAAGCTCAAGCATTTCCTTCTCAATGGATGCGCTCAGATACACGGGCTCCGCACCATGCTTTTTGATCCGCGTTTCGGTGTCCTTCAGTGCTTCGCGCGCTTTGGAAATGTTTTCACCGGTATTGAAGACGGTGATGACGGGCTTCAGAGTTAGAAATTTCAGGCTGGCAACAAGTTTAAGTTCCTCATCGGAAAACTGCATGGTCAGCAGCGGCGCGCCGGTTTCAAGATGCTGCTGACAGCGTTTTAGCACGGCCTCCTCGCGGTCGCTGGTGGTGTCGCCCTTCTTCTTGATTTCCTTCGCCATGCGGGTCAGGCGCGTCTCGACGGTTCCCAGATCGGCCAGCAGCAGTTCGGTCTCGACCAGATCATAA
>Ga0116141_10001313_pt1 | contig 21126 bp, 20 predicted proteins | sample AD_UKC097_MetaG_FD_89744 | JGI IMG/M metagenome (GOLD analysis project Ga0116141, IMG submission 89744) | Active sludge microbial communities of municipal wastewater-treating anaerobic digesters from USA - AD_UKC097_MetaG | ecosystem: Engineered > Bioreactor > Anaerobic > Digestate | place: USA...
AATTTTTTATGGGATTCGGGCGGATTTCAGGTTCGACCGTTTCCTGGTCTTGACTATCTGGCTGCCCTCTCTCTAAAGCCGAACTCGGGAGGATGTCGCTTCCAGGCCGGATGGAATAAAAGGTTGCCGATGCCTCCTTTCTTAATGGATGATATGGAACGTTCTTACCTCCGATTCCATAATGATATATTATAAATGCTGATGCAAAGATCCCGAAAAACAAAAAAACCAGGATCGCTTTCATTCCATTCGGAATATGGTTTCGCTTTCTAAGCCTCCCTCTGGTCAATTCTCTGATGGATTCTCGAGCGATATCGCCGGTAATTTTATGTCGGTTCAAGCCGTATGCGGTGAGCAACGCTCTGTCGCATGCAATATTGATTAACCGGGGGATACCGCCTGAATATTTATAAATGGAGTATACGGCTGACCGGCTGAATTTAAAGCCGGGTTTGTGCGACGCAATATTGATTCGATGCTGAATATATTCATTTACCTCTGCACAAGTCAGCGGGGCGAGATGCGAACTCAGCGTTATTCTTTGGCCGAGTTGCCTGAGTTCATAAGAATCGAGCATTTCCCCCAGCTCCGGCTGGCCGACCAGAATAATCTGTAACAGTTTGTCATCGGTTGTTTCTAAATTGGAAAGTAGTCTTAACTGCTCTAAAACCTCTTTATTCAGATTTTGAGCCTCATCAATCAGAATGATAACCTTTTTTTCTTCGGCTTTTTTTTCCATTAGGAACGAATTCAGAGTATCGATCAGATCTTTGGTATTATCGGCGTCCGAAGGGATCCCAAATTCATCATTAATGGCTTTTAGCAATTGGATTGAATCTAGTTTCGGGTTAAAAATATAAGCCGCTTCTATATTTTTATCCAGATTTTCAAGAAACACCCTGCAAAGTGTGGTTTTCCCCGTTCCCACCTCTCCGGTAATTTCTACAAAACCATCTCCTTGAGAAATGGCATATGAGAGATGGGCAAGCGCCTCTTCATGTCCGCGACTCAGAAAAAAATAGGCCGGATTCGGAACGAGCTTAAACGGTCTTTCTTTAAAACCAAAAAAATTTTTATACATCGATTATTGTCTCCTATATGAAACAATCGAGTGTAATTAGGCTTATTTGAAAAGGAAACGCTTCAGCCACAAATCAGGATAGGATCCGGGTACCGATGTCGATGCTGTCTGTGTGGTTCAATTGTTTCGGGCAAGGAAGATATCGCTTTTTTTTATGTTCCTTACCGCTACCATTATTGATAAAGGTTGTGCAATATTTTTAAAGCGTTTTTCTCTTGATTCACCTGCCGAAAAGGATTTTCTTGACACCTGATTTAAATTCTATAAACTAAATGACTGAAAATCAATAATAGAGAAGTTGGTGGAGGTAAAACCATGCTTTTCAAAAAAAATAGAGCAAAGGCGAAACACCTGCAACGAAGGCTTGAAGACCGGGCAACCCTCGAAGAAACGATAATTTCTCCCGGTACCAGGATAAAGGGAATAATCAGCGGACAAAAAAGCATGCGTTTCGCCGGTTTTTTGGAAGGACGGATTCATAGCAAGGGACTGGTATGGATCGACAGACAAGGCAAGATTGAGGGAACGGTCAATGCCAGTGGAATCATCGTTGAAGGAGAAATCAAAGGTGATATTGAATCTGCAGACAAGACCGAACTACGATCCGGGGGTCGGGTGATCGGCAACATTCGATGCGCAAAAATTGCAATCGCTGAAGATTCCTTTTTCAAAGGTGAAGTCCAGATGCTCAAGGAAGAAGACCGCCCGACTACTTTTGTAGCAAAAAGAAAAAATGAGGAGGCAAATGAGAAATAGGACTCGCCGTTGCTTCCGTTCATCTTAATGCCTTCACCCCTTTCCGCACATCCTCAAAACTTAAGGCAACGAAATCAGGATTTATTTCCATGTAGGATTGCATCCCCTGATTTGAGGCAAAAAAAATGGTTTTGATACCAAGCAGTTTGGCTCCGTATATATCGCGATACATGTCGTTGCCAATAACCAGAACCTCGCCCGAGGAAATTCTCATGGCATTTAGTCCCTTTTGGATCATGCGGGGGTCCGGCTTTCTGAACCCGTAATTGCTGGAGATAATGACCGGATCGAAATAACCTTCAAGACCGACGGCACGGATCTCGGGAAGCGCATAACATGCCTGAGCATCCGTAATGATTGCAAGACGATAGGAGCCTTGCAATTCATCAAGAACTTTTTTCACGCTGAGGTATAGCTGCAAGCGTTTCCGAGAAATGCCACGGTAGATGTGGGCCAGAGTTTCCGCGAGTTTTTTGCGTGGATATGCGTACCTTATTCCCTGCTGTTTCAGAAGAGTATTCCATATTTTTATGACATCTATTTCCGGAAAGTTCTCCTCGCTTTTCTCCTTCTGATGCTTCATGATTTGGTAATATAGGTCTCGAACCTCCCAACGGTGGAGGTAAATTCCATGATACGTCAGGAAATGTGAAATCCCTCGATAAATTTCCTCCATTGATTCATCGGTCTCAATGTCAATCAGGGTTCCGTAAAGGTCAAACAGGATTCCTTTTAAGGCCATTTTGTTACCTCAAGGTCATTTTTGCTTCTTCCAGTAACTGTCGGCGATATATATTTTTTATCCAAGCGTTTCGGGCTATACGAAGAAGGTTGAGCCCCATGTAAAAAGGCAGTCGTCTGGTAACGGCATCAAAAGCACTTTGCCGGTCCGGAAAATGGCAAGCGTACTCCCAGAGAAAATGGCCGATAAACGGTTCGGCCAGCGCCTTGTTGCCTGTGTGTTGCATAAAGTAGTGCTTGATTTCACCAGCGATTCTTCCCACATCAAAAACTCTGTCTGCCGATTTCATTCGTTCTAAATCAACGGCAATTACCCACAGCTCCTCCTTGAATAGTATGTTGGTCGGAGTAACATCCCCATGCACAAGAACCTGTCGATCTTCCCACATAGAACCCTCGTTTCGCCATCGGTCTTTAAGTCTGTAAAATTCTTGAGCTTCATCCTTTCCAATATACCCCCAGGAAATCAACTGTTTTAAAATTCTATCAAAGTATGAGCAATCCTTATTAAAATCCACCCGAATATCGAGGACCGTGCGATTGTGAAGAGTGGCCAGGAAATACGCAAGGGCTGTGAGTTTTTGGTAAAGAGATGTTTCGGCACCTTCACGAATCGCTTTTATGAGGAAATCGTGCAGCGGTGTTCCGCAGCAAAATTCCTCTATGAGAGCAAAGTTCAGGTGAGCGGTATGGCCCAAAGGGCGAGCGATTGAATGAGGATATCCCGTGAAGCCGAGACTACGCAGATACTGAAGGTTATTATACTCTTGATTCATTCGGTAAAATGCGGATTCATGTGAGCGATTTGGTATTTCGCCGAAAAATTTCCCGATGACACGGACCAAACTATTGCGGTCTTTGTAAAGGTAAACATGATTTGAGGCCGGCAAACGAAAAACCTTAAAATCGGGCTTAACCTCACGAATATTCAGCTGGGGCAGAATTTCATCTCGAAGATATTCGTAAAGGGGATCTTTTCTGGAGAGACGGCCGACGAATCTCATTAAAATTATTATCGTTGATCGGTTGGATTAATATACATAATAATTAGCAGGTTAGCACCATGAATAAAAAACTTCCGATCCAGCGATGCTGAGTGCGTAATTTCTAAATCATAAGTCTTTTGATATACGGTGATACATTAAAACTTGGGTGGGCCAAGACTTGAAGCAATAGAACAATTATGAACTATGATAAAATTTTCAGGGCTGTCAGCTGATGAAATGCCGATAGAAAGTCGGGACTTTTTGAAAAAGAGGCCAATTTTTAACGCTTTTCACAGCGGGGTCCCGATGGTGTGTGTGTCTTACAATCCTTTTCTTTTCGGGTTAAAGCAGTTTCAAATATGTTATAGTTGTAGTGGTCCATATAAAAAAATGCCATGAGGCAATAGGGGCTCTTATTGATGAAAAACAAGCTAAATGACAAATAAAATCAGATACAACTCCCAGTTTACAACTAGAGCGAAGGGAATTAAAAACAATAGAAAAAGAATTTTTACACGGATTTTGGTATTAAATAAGTACATATTTTTGTTAAATAAAACAATGATAATCGCTGCACAGGTTAGAAAATATTTTGCAATGAAAAAAACCAGCGGGCCATGAGAAAGGAAATACGCCATTAACGGGTTGATTTCCGATGCTCCATGATCGATCAGATAAAGGGTCAAAAGCGCATCCGATATGCTAAGTGCGATAATCGGCAAAATCAGAAAAAAGGTTTTAATCCCATGTTTATCTAGCCGATAGGGCCGCTGTCTGTCTTCCTCCCTTCTTAAGGCCGCACGCCTGCCCGTTACCCAGTATTTGCTAAAAATAGGAGGACCGTTTTTCCGTCGATCCGTGCCGGAACGTTGATCATATTTGGGTTGATCGTCGATCATTTTCTATGAGCGCCCTTTTGATAATTACGTATCGGGCAAATGAGGGGATTCAAGAGGTTCATTTGCAACCCGCCATTCATAACTTCTTGATTAACAAAACAGGTGAAAAAAACTTTCATTTTAGGATATTTAATAAATTGGTTAAGTTTTCTCATCAATGATGTGAACGACCTGAGATGCGGAAACCAGGTTAACTTTTTTCTTTAGATCCGGCAGCATTTCGCGAAGAACATCATATGTCTCTGAATAAGGATGAGCGATGCCAACCGCCTCTCCTTGATTATAAGCAATTCGGATCAGTTGCTTGATCTGCTTTCGAATAAAGCTGGCCTTCTGAATGTGATCCAGGAAAACATCTCTTTGGGCGAAGGGTACTTGTAAAAGCCGAGCGGAAGGTTTGCAAAGGCTTTCATGTGTTGTGCGGCTGTCGATAAAATAAAGCTTTCTTTTTTTTAGAATAGACAAGATTTGGTACATTTGAGTAGATACCGTCGTCATCCTTGAGCCCATATGGTTGTTAACCCCTTTTATTGATGGCACGGAATCCAAATTTTTCCGGAGTTGATCGATGAGTTGATCCGGAGACATTGAAGTTAGGAGCACCCCGGGGCCTGGATCGACGATTGGATATTCGACAGGTTCCATAGGGAGATGGAGCATGATTTCTGATCCGTTGATATTGGCTTGCCGGACAATCGATTCTCCAAAAGGACTGTATGGAAAAACTGAAAATGTTAGAACCGCATCGAGTGTGAGGAATTTTTCTGCGATTTGGCTGTCATATCCCATGTCGTCAACAATAATCGCCACTTTGGGTAACTGTTTGGAAGTCGAGGGCTTCGGCTTGGGCGTCTCTTTTTGAGGATATCGTTCCTTCTTGGGATAAATTTCAAATGCCGGTACCTTGGAGACCGGTTTTTTGTGAACCGCAGCTTTTTGGGGAGAGGGTGTAGGCGGTCTGATAGGCTGTTTTTTGGCTATCCAGTGATGTAACAAGAAACCGGTGGTGACAAGCAATAGTATTAGAAAGGATAGACCTGCGATCGCCCGTTTGAGGTCCGGTTTGAATCGGTTATCTTTTCTGTTTTTTTTTCTTTTCTTCGGATCGCTTTTTTTGCTTTTACCCATTTATGCGGTCATCAATCGTAATTTTTAGTGAACCTTTCTGGCAAAACGTATCTTCCGTTTCATCAACAGACCTTTGCCTAGCACTATATTTCGCCAATTTCTTGCTCCGTCTTAAATTTTAATTCCTGAAATACTTGACGTATTCCGGTGATAAAAATTATCGCCCTCCTTGAACCTGATACTTTTCAATGTTCGCACCATGAAAACCATTCGCTTGTCAATGGGCAATCTATCTGTTTATCGCTTTGAATATTTCATAGCTGGTAAGGATTTCAATGGCCCGACTGACCTGGTTATCTCTCTGAAGTTCTTCGATCTTCAGAGGGCCATAACTGTGTTCGGCACTCGGCATTTTGTATTTTTTGGTTTCTTTCTTTTTCTCTTCGGATGCTGTTTCATCCTCTTTTTGGCCATGTGGAACAGCTTCGAGATGATTTTTTAGGTCTTTTTCCTTCACAGAAATGTATTTTCCCTCATCGGCACCGTCTTCTTCCATAAATCTGTATTTCACCTCAATATCGGGTACAATCCCTTTGGCCTGAATCGATTTCCCGCTGGGTGTGTAATATCGGGCAATCGTCAGTTTGAGGCCATATCCTTCGCGTAACGATTCTACCGTTTGAACCGTTCCCTTACCGAAGGAAGTGACACCCAAAATCAGGGCACGATGGTTGTCCTGAAGCGCTCCGGCAACAATTTCCGATGCACTGGCACTGCCCCCGTTAATCAGCACAATCATCGGATAGTCGCGCTTTATTTCATTAGGATGCGCCCTGAAAATCTTTTGATGTTTTTTCTGCCGTCCTTTGATTGAAAGAATTTTCCCCTCTTCAAGAAAAAAATCCGAAATTTGAATCGCTTGAGGCAGAAGCCCCCCGGGATTGTCACGAAGATCGAGGATTAGTCCTTTTAGCGGGATCTCGGCGGATTCCAAGCTTTCTAAAGCATTTTCGAGGTCTTGGCTTGTACTGTCGTTAAAATTGGCGATCCTAACATAGCCGTATCCCGGCTTTAAAGTAATCGATCGGACGCTTTTGATGGGAATAATATCTCTTATGAGGGTGAAATCCATTGGTTCCGAAACGCCTTCCCGAATGATGGTGATCACAACGGTTGCCCCCTCGGGACCTCTCATCTTTTTGACGGCTTCCCAAAGCTCCATTTCCTGCGTGGATTCGCCATCTACCTTTATTATTTTATCACCGGCCATGATTCCGGCTTTGTATGCCGGTGTTCCCTCGATCGGCGATACAACGGTCAGAATCCCGTTTTGGATGGTTATTTCAATTCCGATGCCGCCAAACTCTCCTTGCGTGTCAACCTTCAGTTCTTCATAGGCTTCGGGCGGAAGCAATGAAGAATGAGGGTCCAGGCTCCTTACCATCCCCTGGATAGCCTTTTGCATTAACTGATCAGCGTCTACAGGATCGACATAATTTTTTTCGATCAATTCGATTACATCACTGAATATTTTAAGGCCTTTATAAGTCTCTTCGCTATCTGCTGCAATATTGCGGTAAAAACCAGATCCGACTGTCCAGAATATAACCGCAAGGATCGTCATTATAAACAGCCTTAAGTGTCGGGTTTTCTTTTGCGTCATTATATTACTCCTGTGTTCTTTTATCCATGTTTAAGCGGGAAATTCTACGAACCGAATATGCTTAAGGCACCTGGCGACGCAAAGAGTGTGAGCATGATAAGCGGTTGCAAATGCCTTGTCCAACCCATTGACGGAATAGCTGAAAAATATCTCAACCAACCCACAGAATAAGAGCCTTGATGGTTAAATTTTCGGATCAGCAGCGAAAAAAACTGTTTCATTTTCCTACGGTTCATAAGATATCCAATTGCCCATCCACAGCGGTAAAATGGGCACCATGCCTTTTCTACTTTTAAAACGATCGGTAATTTCTATGAGATATTCGGGTTAATCCATTGAAGCGGATCAATTGGGCTTCCATGATGGCGGATCTCAAAATGAAGCTTCGGCCCGCTCATGGATCCTGTCTCACCCACTGTGGCAATCACTTCCCCCATTTCTACATTTTCTCCTTTAGCCTTGAAGATCTCTTCAGCGTGGGCATAAACCGTGTAATAGTTGTCACCGTGATCAACAATAATCATGTTGCCATAACCTTTGAACCAATCTGAATAAAGTATTTTTCCATGACACACGGCATGCACTGGTTCGCCTCTGTCTGCTTTAATATCAATTCCATTGCAGTAATTAATTACCTTGGATTCTTTGCTTTTGTATGGTCCGAAAAAAGATAATATTTTACCTTTTACGGGCATCATAAGCAATCCTTTAAAGGAGGTAAAGGACTTTTGGGAGATATTCTTAAAATTTTCAGGCGAATCATATCCTGCTCTAAACGAGGCGATTTTGTTATTCAAATCATTTGCGGCCTGTTTTAAAGATTTAATGGCGGCCATTTCCAAAGACTTTTTATTTCGTATATCTTCAAGAGCTTTTGAACGTTTTAACTTTTCATGCGACATGGACTCAATTTGTTGTTTATATAATTCTTCAACGGCAAGCCTGTCCTTTCTTTGTTCATTCAGCTTTTTTTGAACTGCATCATAACAGGCTTTATCTTCTAAATAATTTTTTAACATATTTTCATCATGCGCAAGAATCCATTCCATGATTTTTTTGCGCAGGAAAAACTCATTCAGAGATTCGGCCGATACAAGGACCTGAATTTTGCCCTGACGATTGAGTTTGTAAAGAGAGACCAGTCTACCGGACATATTTTTTTCGTTGGTTTGAATCCGTTTTTTAAGTTCTTCGGATTTTTCTGTCGTTACTTTTAGTTCATTTTCAATTCCAATCCGTTCCGACTCGATTGCGGAAACTCGCTTCACAGCTTTGTTCAGTGTCACATCTATCTCGTTTAAACTGTCGATAATGGCGGTTTCTTCTTTCGTGAATGTCAATACCTCGGATTTGCGTTTTTTTATTTGGTCGCTGATATTTTCTATTTCCACTCGGATCTGTCCGATATCGTTCCGGTTGCTCGTTTCGTTATGCGATCCATGAATGATGCGAAGATAGCCCTTTGAATTTCGAATGTACCCCGTATGGTCATCATGTAAAATTTTAATCCATCTTTCGGAGCGTTCAAGGATATCAACCCTTGTTTCTTTTAACAGAATTTTTGATGAGGGATAATTTTTCCCCGGGCCTGTCCGAACATGAAGCTTATTCGCCGTGATAATCCCGATTTCGTTTGATGGAACACTGAAAGTTTCGATGGGCAAACAAAAAAAAGCGGCGCTGAATAAGGCGAGAATAATACCAAAAAAAGATTTTTTTAAACGGAACATCATATTGCTTTTCAAGTAACCGGCACAGCGTCACAAAGGGGCATTTATTCGGTGCCGTGACCTTTTTTACAAAGGCCCAAAGAAATGCATGATCTTTAGCTGAAGCCGGGTTCGATTTATAAGCCTTGACCTGAATTTCATAAGACCGTCGTTGGCAAACATATCAACTTTTCAGGAACTGATTTAGAGAAAGGTAACATCCGAACCATCCTACAAACATACTGCCTATCACGATTCCGGCAATTACATCGAACGGAAGAAACCGGATATGAAAAAGACCAAAAGAAGAGGTCTGTTCTATGTTTGAACAAATGAATATAAAGATAAGAAACAAAGAAAAAATGCCGATCATTCCTCCAAGTGCCCCTTGAATAAGGCCTTCAATGTAAAAGGGCGCTTTGATGAAGCGGTCGGTGGCTCCAACGAGTCGCATGATTTCGATTTCTTCCTGTCTCGAATAAAGCAGGAGGCGGATCGTATTGGCAACGATAAATACAGCGGCCATAAAAAACAACCCCCCCAATGCGTATCCTGCCAACTTGAATAGGTTGATGATATTTGCAAATCTTCCTAACCATCTTCGGCCGTATTCTACCTCTTCTATCAATGGAATGGACTCTATTTGGGTAGCCAGCATTTCAATTTCTTCCCGGTTTCGGGATGAAGGGATCATCTGGATTTCGAGGGCATCCGGAAGTGGATTCTCCGAAAGACCGTCAAGAAGTGAGTCATGCCGTTTCATTTCTTTTTTAAGAAGATCCATGGCTTGTATCTTTGATATATAGAGAACAGACTGTACTCCATGCATTTTTTTAATTTCTTGTTCCACGCTTTGAAGGTTTTCGTTTGGAACATCCGGCCTGAGGTAGGCCATGATTCGTATCCCTTTTTTCCATGAAATGATAAGATCACTGGTATTTACGACGACCAGCGCAAAAGCACTGACGATAATAATTGATAAGGCAATGATAACAATGGTAATTGCATTTAGAAGCCGGTTGCCGATGATATCCCTTATCGCCCGTTTTACAAAAAACGTCATAATCGTTGCTTTACAGATTTATCGGGGGTTGCAGTTTCCCCTGCTTGAGATAAATGACCCGTCCGCCTGTTTTTTCAATAAGTTCTTTGTCATGAGTTGCTATAATGACTGTGGCTCCACGCTGATGAAACCCTTTCAAAAGACCAATAATTGTATCGGCCGAATCAGAATCCAAACTCCCGGTTGGCTCATCAGCCAGTATAATTTCAGGATTTCCAACAATCGCCCTCGCCACCGCAACCCTCTGCTGCTCGCCGCCTGACAGGCTGGGCGGAAATGAATCAAGCCTTTCCTCAATGCCGACAGTCCGCAGGACACTTTTTACCTTTTTCTGAATCAACCTTTTTTTTTGCCCCTGGGTTTCGAGGACAAGTGAAACATTTTCAAACACGGTTTTTGATGGTATGAGTTTGTAGTCCTGAAATATTATTCCAAACTTGCGTCTTAAGAAAGGTATGCGTTTTCGGGGAATTCTGGATAAATTCATTCCGTCTATCAGAACCTGCCCTTCAGACACCGGCTCTCCAAGATAAAGAAGCTTAAGAAGAGTACTCTTGCCTGCACCGCTAGGTCCGCTGATAAAAAGGAGTTCATTTTTAAAAATTTCAATCGAAATGTCGAAAAGCGCATTTTTCGACCCATAACGCTTGTTCACATGGTACATTCGAATTGTGGCGGTTTGATCATCAAGTTCCTTCATTCCATAACTGCCTATCCCATTGCCGATAAAGTTTTATCGCAAAGGGTGTTCTGATAATTATTATAATGCCATATATATCTGCTGCAGGAATTCGGAATATCGGGGGGTTTTAAATTGACCGATATCATTCTTAATGATATACAAGCATTCTGAGCTCAAGGGGGGCTGTCAACGGTTTTCCTTGCTCAACGCCTCCACTGAATCCCATTAAATAGGCTTCTTCCATTTCGGTGGAGGCTTTTTTTATCGAATTTTCGTTTTAAAATCAAGAATTTCTTATGAATGATACAATTGAAGGCAGTCATCACCAAATATTCATCGAGGTTATATTCTTTTGAACCGTGAATTTTATGCAAGATGCCACAGAGGAGTGATTTGGATTCACCGCATGGTTTCATTTTTCTGTTACAGAAGAAAAGATTTTTCACGCTTGCCAATGAATGAGATATTGTAAGATGAAACAGGAATTGATCGAAATACTTTGCCGGAAATCTTTTAAATACAGCCAAAAACCGATTTTCAAGCTTGTATCAGGTAAAATGAGCTGTTTTTATATTAACTGTAAACCGACCACGTTGAGTTCAAGAGGAATGTTTCTGGTCGGCAACCTCGTATTTGATTCCATCATGGATTTAAATGTTGAAGGGATCGGTGGGCTTACATTCGGGGCGGATCCGGTAGCTCTTGCCGCTGCCTTTGTATCTGAACTTAGAAATCGTTCAATAAATGCCTTTTCAATACGCAAGACCCAGAAAGACCATGGAATTGCCAAGTGGATCGAAGGGGACATAAAACCGGGCCAACGGGTTGTCATCGTAGATGACGTTGTAACAACCGGAGGTTCTACCATTAAGGCAATCGAACGGGCTGCTTTCGAGGGGCTTACTGTGCTAAAAGTCGTAATCCTCGTTGATCGCCAGGAAGGCGGACTGGAGAACATCCGAGAGCATGTGAAAAATACAACTGCGATCATAACCAAAGACGAATTGATTAAACAGTGGGAAAATAGTGGAGGTTACTGAAAGATTTCTCTATTTTTAAATCACTAAGTTCATCATCTTCTTGTTCAGCCGCAACAGAAAGTGCATTCTCCCCGGGACTTGTCACGGAAAGCTTCAATCCCGCCGATTATACTATCTTCTCCGCCCAACCCATCACCTATCTGGCGGAATGGCCGGAGAACCGAATCTCACAGGACATACGTAGCGCAGCAATCCTGTGATTCCCAAGCGGTTACTCGGCTGACTCTGATAGATGTATTATTGATTCTTTTTTGAAGTACTTTGGCAATTAAAAAAGCGATGTTCTCAGAAGATGGATTGATATCTTTAAACGTATCGATTTCGTTAAGGAATTTATGGTCAAGGGTTTCAATTACTTCGGCCACATGTTTTTTTAACTGACCGAAATCTATCAAAACCCCGGCATCGTTTAAGTGCTCGCCGATCACGCAGACCTCTATTTTCCAATTATGGCCATGAATATTCTCACACTTTTTTGCGACCATTTTAAGTTGATGGGCAGCTGCAAAGTGGGTGGCAACCTTTAACTCAAACATCTGGAATAATTTCCTTTTTTCAATGGCTTAACGGAGAAGAGCATGTTTTCATTAAATCAACATCATTATAAGTTCTTTGGAAAATATAAATTTTTGCCATTTTGACATGTGAGACTTAAATTTTAATTCTCAAAATATGCAATGCAGAGTACTGTTTAAATTTTTCAAAATACATAAAATCAAATAAAACTAGACTCCTCTTTTCGAAAAGAGAGGCATTTTTTATGCGTAACGCTTTTGTTCTTTGTATTATGATTTTTTTAAACAAATTGCCGATCTGCCGGGTTTATTTTAAGGCAGGGACATCGATCGATAGAATATTGTCTATCTTACGGCATTCTCCGGCCGGATTTTAAGTATGTTCTTTAATTTACTGGAAAATTTTCTTGTTTCAAGTCGTGCAAATTCCCTGAGCAAATCTTCTTGTTTTTTTGATATATTGGTAGGTGTCTTGACGTTAAACTGAATGATTTGATCCCCTCGCCTGCCGCTTTTTAAGCAAGGAATGCCTTCGCCAGGGAACCGGAAAACATCCCCGGGTTGAGTGCCTTTTGGAATATTCAATCTCTTTTCACTGTTAAGGGTAGGCACCAGGATGGTATCACCCAGAGCGGCCTGTACAAAAGAAATCGGCACCTCACAAATTACATGGTTGCCGTCACGCATAAAAAATTCATGGGGCTTGACATGAATAAACACATAAAGATCTCCTGGAGGACCACCATAATAACCGGCTTCACCTTCACCCGTGAGACGAAGCTTGCTGCCGGTGTTTACACCTGCCGGGATCTTTACGGAAACCGTCTTGTTAAGTCGGACTTTTCCGGTTCCTTTACATTCGAGGCACGGATGATTAATGACATGACCACTGCCCTGACAATTAGGGCAGGTTGTCCTGACGGTAAAAAAACCCTGAGAACGTGAAATCTGGCCGGTGCCTTGACAATGTCTACACGTGTCCGGCTGTTCACCCGACCTGCATCTAGTCCCATTACAGGTAGGGCAGACTTCATCTTTTTCTAAATTTATTTCGGTATCGATTCCAAAGGCAGCCTCCATAAAACTGAGTTTTAAGTCATACCGAAGGTCAGCTCCTCTCTGGGCTCTGGATCTCGAACGCCTTCCGGTGCCGAAGCCGAAAAAGTCTTCAAAAATATCACCGAAACTCGAGAAAATATCATCGAAACCGCCAAATCCCGAAAAACCGGTTCCCTCAAGACCTTGGTGACCGTAACGGTCATATATATTGCGTTTCCGGGAATCCCGAAGCACCTCGTAAGCCTCTGCAGCTTCTTTGAATTTTTCTTCAGCCTCTTTGTCACCTGGGTTTCGATCCGGATGAAACTTCATTGCAAGTTTTCGGTAGCTTGCCTTTATTTCATTTTCAGTGGCAGTATGATTTATTCCGAGAATATCGTAATAATCCCGCTTGCTTGTCATTTGGCCCCTAATAATTTATGCGTGCAGATATTGTAAACATAGACTTGCTATGTTAGCCTTCGAAGGCCTCGCAAAAAGGCTATAAGAATCAATAACCCTTAAAATACGTTTTGAAGTTTTTAAAATAATGCAAAATTTGAGGTTGTCAATGAAGAATGTGGAGCTTCCTTTTGTTAAAGAAATGTTTGATGCAATAGCACCGAAATATGATTTGTTAAATCGACTATTAAGCTTGAGGCTGGATGTTTGCTGGAGACGAGTGCTGGTATCTGAAATGAAAATCCCAAAGTACGGGCAGGTAATGGATGTCGCTTGTGGAACCGGCGACGTGCCATTAGAGATGATCCGCCAGAAAGGGTGGAACATTTCAGTGTTTGGGGTCGATTTTTCTCCAGGTATGCTTACGCTGGCTAAAAGTAAGATAAAAAACATGATCGGCGGTCACCGCATTCATCTTCTGAGGGCGGATGCTTTCAACCTCCCATTTAAAGAAGAAACCTTTGATGCCATAACAATCGCATTTGGAATCCGCAACATTATTGACAAGGATACAGTCTTAAGAACCTTTCATAATCTGTTAAAAACGGGAGGGATACTTCTTGTACTTGAATTATCCGTTCCTAATAAAGGGCTATTATTGTCAATTTATCTTTTTTATTTTGAAAAGATTCTCCCTTTGATTGGTTGGTTTCTCTCAAAAAATTTAAAAGCCTATCAATATCTTCCTTCTTCGGTGTCCAAGTTTCCTGAGGCAGATGAATTTGCCGCCATGATGCGCTCCGCTGGTTTTACAAGTGTCCGATGGCGGAAATTAACCGCGGGGATTGCAACTCTCTACATAGGCTCTAAAATGCTATAGCAGAGAGGATCGATGGCGTTCTCGTTTTGTGCTATAACCAATTATGATGCCGACTAAAAGAACTCCTGCGCCGCTTAAAAACCATTTGATATTTTGTTTGAGCCGAAACTCTTTTAACTCTTCTTCGAATTTTTTTGCTTTCTCAGTCTGTTCGGCAAGTCGACTGGTGGATTCGCTGTAATCTGATTTAAGCGTGAGGAAATCGGCCGATTCGGTCTTTAGTTTTTCATAAGCCTTCTCAAGATTGCTTAGCGCTTCCAGATTTTTGGCCAGTTCGGAGCCAAGTCTCCCGTTTTCTTCTTTATACTTATTATTTTCCTCAACCAGGGAAGACGCCTTGCGCTCAATATTATTATGCTTTTGTTTCAGCCTTTCCAGAGCAATACGGTTTGGCAGCTTCGATGTGAGAAATCGGCTGACTACCCAACCTTCTCTGCCGTCCGGAAGTTTGACTTGAGACCATTCGGGATCCATGCTGATGACCTCAACCACCTGATCGGACTGGAGCATCGCAATGATCTTTCGATCCACTCCCGGCCCCGTTCTCAGCGTTATTTCCAAAATATCATTGACATACATCATCTCAGCCTGAGCCGAGACGGAAACCGAAACCAAAAAAATTCCGATAAACACAAGCCATTTCATAGATACCCCTCTTCGTTAAGAGTATAAGTTTCTGCAAGACACATGGGTATGGGATCCCACGAGAAAAGCCTTGGATGAAAAGCATATAGAATCAGTATCGATGCCTTCGTGCCGAATTAAGCTCAACCCGGTAGTTTGACTTTTTCCAAAACCAGCCTTATTGTTTGTTTGAAAAAAACAGATCTGTCAATAATTTCTTTTAAGATGCCGATAAATATGATAGTAAAAAAATGTATAAATTTCTTAAACTTGAATAGAAAAAGAGAGCGCGGACCCCATTCAATCCGGCTTCATTTTATTTGCATTTAAGGAAGATTGAAATTTCAACCTCATAAAACAATAAGCATTTCGAGGATAAAAACCAAATTCCGATGCCGAAATCGGGCCGAAAAGGAAAAGGGCTCTCCTGCTAAAAACGGATCGCACCTTTTTTTAATTGCCATTAACCTACCATCAATATGTGTTTTTCGAATTTCTGGCATGATCATATATGATTTACAGTGTTCCAACGGCCATACCTTTGAAGGTTGGTTTGAAGATGTGCGGGCATATGAAGATCAAAAGAAAAAAAATCTGATTACCTGCCCGGTCTGTAATGTTACATCTGTTTCGAAAGTTCCTTCTACCTTTGCGATAAAATCTTCCCAAGTCTCCAAGGACGTATCCGAACCAAAAGAGGCGTTTGCCGATTTAAGCAAAAAAGTGATGGATTTCGTGGAAAAAAATTTTGATAATGTAGGATCGGATTTTGCCAGGGAAGCTTTGAAAATTCATTATGGAGTATCTGAGCCGAGAAATATCCGGGGTGTGAGCACCCAGGGGGAAGAAAAAACGCTAAAGGAGGAGGGTGTTCAGTTTTTTAAGATTCCAATGCCCACGACATCCACCGATACCGAAACGGAATGATTTCCCGTAAGACATGCCCTTTCCCCGGGATCCTATCGACTATTTTCAGAATGAAAATTTAAGGGCAGCGTAATTTCCGATCGTTTTCGGGACGCTGTTTACCGTTTTATAAACATAGGCATCCGCATTATTCCGCAACTTTTTATGAATAGGCAGTGATGCATAATTCCTGGGTTTTCAGCCTCATTTTATCCTATACGGCATGGTTCTTTCATCTGGCACAAAATTGGGCCTTTTCAACGATCTCAATCCCACAATCCATTTTGACGCTTCATAGAGATCCGTTGCTACATAATCGGGACACAGGTTTTTTTCTTTTAAAATATTTTCCGCCTTCACCCAGTCACCGGTCTGAACGAGTACAGCAAGAGCGCATCCGGCTTTCCGGGCGCATTCGATATCTTTCGCGCTATCACCGATCATACAAGCACTTCTCAGATCAATTCGGTAGACTTTCTGCGCTCTAAGGATCAATCCCGGTTTTGGTTTCCGACAGTTACATTGGTCTTCAGGCATATGGGGGCAGAAAAAAACATCCCTTATCTCACCTCCACACGATTTCACGGCATTTTTCATTTTTTCATGGATTGTTTCCAGATCCTGTTTTGACATGATCCGACGATTGACGGCCGACTGGTTGGTGATGATGATGGATACAAATCCGTTTAGCGTCAGATGCCTAATTGCCTCCAGACTCCCGGGCAGAAATTCAAATTCGTCCCAGTTTTTGATATAATCCGGAGAATCCCGGTTTATTACGCCATCCCTATCCAAAAAAACAACCGATTGCAGCAGATTTTTAGGGTAATTCATTGCTCATTCCGCGATTGCAAAAGCATCATTATATCCGTTTTGGATCAGGATTCTTTCATAGGCCAGCGCCTGCTTTAGGCTGGAACATTTGCCGACGCGCACTCTGTAAAAGGTTTCATATCCGTTCCCGCAGACCGTGATACGGACATTTGCATGAGATTTCTCCAGCGTTCGCTTTAATCGTTCAGCATTTTCCCATGTACTGAACGCGCCGACCTGAATCGAAAAATTTCCGGCATCATAATCGAGGGGAACCCAAGGGGGGTTGCTTTTGCTTCTTGAATTCGCTTTTCCCATAGATCCTAAAGCGGTTATTTCCACCGGAGCAGTTCCCGCGGTGACGATTCCCAGCTTCTTTGCAGCTTGATAGGAAATATCAATGATTCTACCCCGAACAAACGGTCCGCGATCATTAATCCTGACTTTGACCTGCTTCCCATTTTTTAAATTTCGAATTTTCACATAGGTATCGAAGGGAAGCGTTTTGTGGGCAGCTGTCATGGAATACATATCGTAAATCTCACCGTTGGAGGTCGTCCTGCCATGAAACTTTGCCCCATACCAGGAGGCGATTCCACGCTGATGAAAATCCCGGGAATGCGCAAGTGGCTGATATTGTTTTTCTCCGACAGTATATGGCTTAGGATATCCTATGAGATCGTCGGGACGACTGACTTTTGAACAACCATGATTAAAAATCACAAGAAAACCGATAAAAATAAGTACTCCGCAAAGAGTCCAAATATTTTTTATTTGTGATTTAAAAGAAGCGGCAACCGGGTGCAATGGGACTGGAAAATTCATGTTTCGTTCAGCTATGATTCGATTGCGATATTTAGAACATCCATCATCTTTTCTACGAAGTGAAATTGAATTTCTCTTTGTATCTTTTCCGATATGTCCTCAATATCTTTTCGGTTCCATTTTGGCAAGATGACCGTTTTGATCCCTGCCCGATGAGCGGCAAGAACTTTTTCCTTTATTCCCCCGACCGGCAGCACTTGCCCCCTCAAAGTTATCTCTCCGGTCATTGCCAGATCTTTTCGGATTGTTTTATTGGCTAAAAGCGATACCAGCGCGGTGAGCATGGTTACACCGGCTGAAGGCCCGTCTTTTGGAATGGCACCAGCCGGAACGTGGATATGAATATCATGGGTTTCAAAAAAAGCTTCATCAATGCCGAGGGCAGTCGCATTGGCCCGAACAAAGCTCAAAGCGGCTGTCGCCGATTCCTTCATGACTTCTCCCAGTTGTCCGGTCATGGTAAGCCCTTTTTTTCCTTTCATCGCCGTGGCTTCGACAAAAAGCAGTTCTCCGCCCGCCTCTGTCCATGCGAGGCCCATGGCAACACCGGGTGTTGAAATCCTTTCGCTTACCTCAAGGTGCCAGCGAATCGGACCGAGATATTCTGAAATATTTTCCATCTTAATTCGCACGGATGTTGATTCACCCTCCGCAATCTTCGTTGCGACTCCTCGGCAGATGCTCGCGATTTCTCGTTCCAGATTTCGGAGGCCGGCCTCCCGTGTATAACCTGAAATAATATGTTTTATGGAGCCTTTTGTAAATTTCAATTGATTCGGCTTTAGGCCATGGGCTTCTATCTGGCGGGGAATAAGGAATCGGCTTGCGATTTTGATCTTTTCATCTTCGGTATAACCGAGAAGCTTCAGCACCTCCATTCTGTCTCTCAAGGCAGGCGGAATCGTGTCAAGAATATTGGCGGTTGTAATGAACATAACCATAGACAAGTCAAAAGGAACATCCAGGTAATGATCCGAGAAAGAGTAGTTTTGTTCCGGATCGAGTACCTCCAGAAGCGCAGATGAAGGATCACCTCGAAAATCACTTCCGACCTTGTCGATTTCATCCAGCATAAAAACCGGGTTGTTGGTTCCAGCCCGACGGATTCCCTGAATTATACGGCCTGGAAGTGCTCCCACATAGGTACGTCGATGCCCCCTGATTTCGGCTTCATCCCTTACACCTCCCAACGAAATGCGAATAAATTTGCGCCCCAAAGCCCTGGCAATGGAATGCCCCAGGGATGTCTTCCCTGTTCCGGGGGGGCCTGCAAAGCATAGGATAGGGCCTTTGGATTCGGGTTTTAGTTTTCGCACAGCCAGATATTCAAGGATGCGTTTCTTGGCACTTTCCAGACCATAGTGATCTTCATCCAAAACTTTTCTTGCTTTCTTAATGTCTACAATATCTTTTGTGCTTTCATTCCAGGGAAGAGTAATCAGCCAGTCAAGATAGGTTAGGGTGACCGTGTACTCGGCAGAGGAGGGATTCATACGGGAGAGACGGGCAATTTCACGCTCCGCCTCTTTTCGAGCTTCTTCCGGAAGCTTCTTTTCTTCTATTTTCGCGCGGTATTCTTCAACTTCAAGGATTGTCTCATCCTTTTCGCCCAGTTCCTCCTTGATGGCTTTCAGCTGCTGACGAAGATAATATTCTCTCTGAGTTTTTTCGACTTCCCCCTTTACTTGGGTCTGTATTTTGTTCCCCAGTTCGAGAATTTCGACCTGATAGCTTGCCAGCCGGTTAACTTCTTTTAGTCGGTTTTTTAAATCATCGATTTCCAGAACTTTCTGTTTTTCCTGAACCGTTATATTCATGGAAGAAGCAACCAAGTTGGCCAGCAAGCCGGGGTCTTGTAATGATTTCGCCATGTTTGCGATATCTTGAGGCAAACCCGAAGACAATTCAACAATCCGATTAAAGTGGCGAACGATGTTGGAAACCAAGGCTTCAATTTCTTTGCCTCTTTTTCCTATGTCCGTCAGATGCTCAACCCGGGCTTGGGGATAAGGCTTTCCGCCTAAAAAATTTTTGACTCGGAATCTCTCTAAACCTTGCACCATCAACTGGGCTTTGTTTTCTTCCAGTTTTGCCATTTTGAGAATCAATGCGCTCGTACCGACTTTGTAAAGGTTATCGTACGGATAAACGCTTTTTTCATCGGGCTTTCTAGATAAAAGCAGTCCAAGGATACGATCCCTGCTCATCGCTTCGTCTATCAGTTGTATGGACTCTATCTGCACAACAAGCAGGGGCAAAACCATCTTTGGGAAAAAAACGGTATCGAAAAGAGGCAGAATGGGAAGAATTTCCGGCAAATTTTCAGTGTTTACTTCAGAGGATCGTTGCTGCTCCGCCATGATTATCTCCAAAAATCCGTCTCCGAAAATATCGACTGAAAGCCGGATCTAATTAAACCTGCAGGCACTGGTGACCCGGATCGGTATTAAGGAGGTTATCCGCTCGAGATCGGGATCTTATAAGAGTTGCCCGCCCGAAGTTTCGATAGACGAACTTGCAGCAAGCCGTCCAGGTATGATGCGTTCACGTTATCCATGTCGATGGGGGATGGAAAAAACAGGATGCGTTCAAAGCTGCCGTATCGGATTTCTGCAAGTCGATAGGTTGAATTTTCTGCACGAGGAATTTCGTTACGGCGCCCATAAATTTTCATAGCTTTGCTGTTAATTTCCAATTCTAAATTTTCCTCATCGATCCCGGCAATTTCAACCAGGACAATGATTTCATGGGGGGTTTCATAGATGTCCATTTGAGGTTCCCAATTCCGCTCGGAAAGAACAAATGTGGGGTTGATCAATCGGAATAAATCTTGAATTGTTTTTCCGAATTTGGACCCTATTTGATTAAAATTTTCGCTGAATCTTATTTTGATATAACCCATTTCCAGCTCCCGGCCCCAAAAACCAGTCTCCTTTTTGCTTCTATGATATTCTTATTGTGAAAAAATATCATCGGATCAAAGATTTGTAAAGGCAAGAAATTGCCGGAAGCACGGCCTCTTGGATTGGGTTATGGATCCGGCCTGCAAGGTCGACGCCCGGAATAATGATTTTCCCCTGCGGAGACATGAATCATAACCAGTGCTATTAAAACGACATGATCATTTCCTTGCCACAGCATTAGAATTTGCGTTTTATAGATAAATACCGTAAAAAAATCGATATGAATACAGATCGTGCAGGTATTGTTAGATTTGTCATCCGATCCCAGTACTTTCTCTATTTCGGCGTACTGGGTATCTTTATTCCTTATTTTAATTTGTACTGTTATCACCTCGGTTTCAACGGCTTCCAAATCGGTATCCTCTCGTCGATAAGATCATTCGCACTGGTTTTGTTCCCCTTATTTTGGGGGATCATGGCGGATCGATTTCATATTAGACGGCCTTTATATATTCTATGTAACTTTATCAGC
>Ga0116141_10001314_pt1 | contig 21125 bp, 19 predicted proteins | sample AD_UKC097_MetaG_FD_89744 | JGI IMG/M metagenome (GOLD analysis project Ga0116141, IMG submission 89744) | Active sludge microbial communities of municipal wastewater-treating anaerobic digesters from USA - AD_UKC097_MetaG | ecosystem: Engineered > Bioreactor > Anaerobic > Digestate | place: USA...
ACGTTCCGATACATTACTCACCCGTTCGCCACTCGCCACCAGGAGCAAGCTCCCGTGCTGCCGTTCGACTTGCATGTGTAAAGCATTCCGCCAGCGTTCAATCTGAGCCAGGATCAAACTCTTCAGTTTAATCTTGCTTGTTTATTACTTTTGTCGCACTCAAACGAATCTTCGAGAATCAAGCTTGCGCTCGATTCTTTGTTTCTTCGTGTAAGTACTTGCTTGCTACTTATTACTTTTAGCTTAAAGCAGCAACAAGTCTTGCGCATTCGCTTTTCAGCAAACACAACAAAACTGCACAACCCCTCGCGGAAATCATGCGCAATCAGCCCTTCGATTTAGACTGACCGCTTGCTACCACCACCAGCCCTGCAAGTACCTACACCTATCGGTTGTTTGGTTTTTAAAGATCTTCGCTTACTTTCTTAACCCACTGTTCGTCAGGCTTTTCGGCGTCTCCGCAATCAGCAGAGGAACGAGATTATATGGGTACCTTCTATCCTTGTAAAGACTTTTTTCACTTTTATTAAAGAAAAGTTTTGTGCGTACCAATTACAATCGCATATCTCCATGAAGTACATAATAAATACACTCACTTTAACTTATGACCCCTTACTCATTCGCACGACCATTCTTGTTCGCTTTGGATGCTGAGCGAGCGCATGAACTGACATTAAAGGGTATCGAGCACCTCAATTGCCTAGGCCTCCCGCTACCCGTTAGCTATCCATCACAGCCAATTCAAGTAATGGGGCTGTCATTCCCCAACCGCATTGGTCTCGCGGCAGGCCTGGACAAAAATGCTATGGCACTGGATGCTTTGAGTCGCTTAGGCTTAGGTTTTATTGAGGTTGGCACGGTAACCCCGCGTCCGCAACCTGGCAATCCCAAGCCTCGCATGTTCCGCCTGCCGAATGAAGAAGCGATCATTAACCGAATGGGCTTCAATAATGAGGGCATCGACCATCTAATATATAACGTGAGCCGAGCTAAATATCGTGGCATTCTTGGCATCAATATTGGCAAAAACTTCGACACGCCAATAGAACAAGCAGCGGATGACTATCTAATCGGTCTTGAGAAGGCTTATCCCCATGCCAGCTATGTGGCGATCAACATATCTTCCCCAAATACGCAAAACCTGCGTCAGCTGCAAGGCGAATCTGAACTGGATCATCTATTAAGCCAGTTAAAACAACGACAAATCGAACTTGCCGAACATTATGGACGCCTGGTGCCTATGGCGCTCAAAATCGCACCTGACCTGGATGCAGATCAAATCACCGCGATTGCTGATGCGCTTCGCCGTCACCAAATAGATGCCGTGATTGCCACCAACACAACCCTAAGTCGTGAAGGCGTTGAAACCTCATATCTAGCTAAAGAAACAGGTGGCTTATCAGGTAGCCCCTTGTTTGAAAAATCCACTACCGTTGTACGTGCGCTAGCGCAGGCATTGAAAGGGGAAGTGCCGATCATCGCGGTCGGAGGTGTTACCAGTGGAGCCCGTGCCCGCGCCAAGCTCGAGGCTGGAGCTACATTGGTGCAGGTTTATAGTGGTCTGATTTATCACGGACCCGCATTAGTAAAAGCGTGCATCGCCGCCACGCAAAACCATTCGGCCAACGTCCCCAGACTGTAATGGCATTACTCAAGCAATGTCAAAAGCACGATAATCAGCCCTCTTGCTTTTGGGAGAGGATGTCGGTGGGTGCATCATGACAAGTTACTTCTTTGTAATACTTGGCGCAGTACTGGTTAACAACGTGGTCTTCGTGCGCATCCTGGGTTTGTGTCCATTCATGGGCGTATCAAAGAAACTGGAGACCGCCATCGGCATGGGCGCGGCCACCACGTTTGTGCTGACCATGGCGTGCGGCACGAGCTACCTGATTGATACCTGGTTATTAGTCCCGAATCACCTTGAATACCTGCGTACGCTGTCGTTTATTGTCACCATCGCTGCGATTGTCCAGCTCACCGAGCTGGCGATACAAAAAACCAGTCCCTTGCTGCATCAAGTATTGGGCATTTATTTACCATTGATCACCACCAATTGCGCCGTGTTGGGCGTGCCACTATTGAATATCGGACTAAAGCACAACCTGACCGAATCGCTGTTGTTCGGCTTTGGCGGCGCGGTGGGTTTTACCTTGGCGATGATCTTGTTTGCCGGCATTCGCGAACGTCTGGAAGGCGCGGACATTCCGGTGCATTTTCGTGGCACGGCCATCGCCATGATTACCGCCGGCTTGATGAGCCTGGCGTTCATGGGCTTTGCTGGCCTGGATAAATACAAATAATGTTGCCAGCACTTCTCATCATGGCTTTAGGTGCAGTGCTGCTGGGTGCGGCGCTAGGCTTTGCCGCCGTCAAATTTCGCGTTGAAGGCGATCCGCTGACTGAAAAAATCGACGCCATTTTGCCGCAAACGCAATGCGGACAATGCGGTTATCCGGGCTGCAAACCTTACGCCACAGCCATTGCCAAAGGCGAAGCGGATATTAACCAGTGTCCGCCGGGTGGCGACGAGGGCATCCGCAAGCTGGCGGATTTACTCGGCCGCGAATACAAGCCGCTCTCCGCCGAACATGGCGTCGAAAAACCCAAAGCGCTGGCCGTGATTGACGAAGCACGCTGCATTGGCTGCACCTTGTGTATCCAGGCTTGTCCGGTGGATGCGATTGTTGGCGCGGCCAAGCAAATGCACACCGTGATCGCTGCGCAATGTACGGGCTGTGAGTTATGCGTGCCGCCCTGCCCGGTGGATTGCATTGCCATGGTGCCGATTGCGGAAGACATCAGCAACTGGAAATGGAAATATCCGGTCGTGGCGATTAAACCCGTCGCCACCCGCTAAGCATGCGGCTATTCAATTTTAACGGTGGCGTGAAGCCTGAACCGCACAAAAAAGACGCTGCCGAGCTTCCTATCGCCGTCTCGCCAGCGCCGACTTTTCTCGTCATCCCGTTGCACCAAAGCATAGGCGGCACGCCACGGCCACTGGTGAACGCAGGTGACCTCGTCCTCAAAGGGCAGCGGATTGGCGCGGCCGATGTTTCTACCCTGGGAGAAATGTCATCCGCCGTCCATGCCTCAACCTCCGGCCAGGTGGTTGCGGTGGAGGAACGCTGCATGCCGCACCCATCGGGCTTGTCTGCGCTGTGTGTGATCATCCAGCCTGACGGGCGCGACCAGTGGATAGCGCGTCAGCCGTTCGACTATCGCCACCACTCCCCCAGCGACACCCGCGCCTATCTGCGCGATGCCGGTATTGTCGGCTTGGGTGGTGCGGTATTCCCCACGCATCTCAAAATTTCGTCAGGCAAACACAGCGCGCTCGATACGCTCATTATCAACGGTGCCGAATGCGAGCCGTTTATTACCTGCGACGACAGGCTTATGCGCGAACGCGCCGACGCCGTACTGCGCGGCATAGTCATTCTGCGCGAGCTGCTCAATGCCAGACAAGTACTGATTGGCATTGAAGACAACAAACCCGAAGCGCTGGCCGCGATTCAGGCGGCACTCACAACTTGCACCGAAAAAAATGATGCTGCCATCAAAGTTGTCGCCGTGCCCACGCGGTATCCGGCGGGCGGCGCCAAGCAGCTCATCCGCATGCTGACCGGCATTGAAGTGCCGCACGGCAAACGCGCCACGGACTATGGCGTGCAGTGCTTTAACGTCGGCACGGCCTATGCTGTTTATGAAGCCATCGCCCTGGGACAGCCGCTCGTATCACGCATCGTCACCGTCGCAGGCAATGTCGCCGCACCGCGCAATTACGAGGTACTGATCGGCACGCCAATGAAGGACTTGATTGCCCATAGCCACCCATTGGACGACACCAACCGGCTCATCATGGGCGGGCCGATGATGGGTGTCACAATGCCTGGCGCTGATGTGCCAGTGATCAAAGCCACGAACTGCATTCTGGTTGGCTCGCCAAAACTGTTCCCGCCCCCGCCGCCGGAAATGCCCTGCATCCGCTGCGGCGAATGTGCCAAAGCGTGCCCGGCGGATTTGCAACCATTTGAACTGTACTGGTTTTCACGCGCCAAAATTTTCGGCAAAGCACAGGAATATCATCTGTTTGATTGCATTGAATGCGGTTGCTGCGCCTATGTTTGCCCATCAAATATCCCGCTGGTGGATTATTACCGCTTTGCCAAAAGCGAAATCTGGGCGCATGAGCGTGAAAAGGCATCCGCTGATGAAGCGCGCGAGCGCTATGAGTTCCGCCAGTTAAGGGAAGCCCGAGAGCAACAGGAAAAAGCCGCGCGCCTCGCAGCTAAAACAGCCGCAAGCCGCGCAGCATTGTTAGCCAACATGGCAGAAAATAATCCCGTCTCAAACGCAACCCTGGTTAGCGAAAACACCTCTGGCGCAACTACCCCTGCAAAACCAGCAGCGCCAACGCCCGCCGAACTCATCGCCGCAGCCTTGGCGCGTGCCCGCGCCCAAGCCACTGAAGCTAAAAACACAACCCACCTGAGCACAGCGCAACAAGCCGAAATTGACGCCATTGAGGCCCGCCGCGCAGAAATCCGAACCCAAGCGCAGCCACATTTTCCGCCCGATGATTAAGTGCATGATGAATACCCATGAATAACTCACCTTATCTTCACAAGGCGACCAGCGTGCAAGCCATCATGCTGCGCGTACTGCTGGCCTTGCTGCCAGGCATCGTCGCCTATGTCTGGTTTTTTGGTGCGGCAATTTTGCTGCAAATCGCCTTGGCCTCGCTCACCGCCCTCACAGCAGAAGCCGTGGTACTCAAATTACGCAACAAACCCTTGCGGCTGTTTTTAACCGATGGCTCAGCGCTCGTCACCGCCTGGCTGATTGCCTTATCTTTTCCGCCGCTCGCGCCCTGGTGGTTGATCGTTCTGGCCACGGCCATTGCCATAGTGGTGGCCAAGCATTTATATGGCGGCCTGGGGCAAAACCCGTTTAATCCAGCGATGGTAGCTTTTGCGCTGATGATCATTGCTTACCCGCAGCACATGTCCCAATGGCCAAGTCTGCATGCCGTCGTGCAGATGGACTTTGCCGCGCAGGGGGCAATGATTTTCAATCTGTCCCCCACGCAAACGCTTGACGCCCTCACCATGGCCACTCCGCTGGATGTCCTGCGCACGGCACTACACAACACAGAATCAAAAACCACCATCGCCAGCGTCTGGGCAAATTATCCAGGCGCAGGCTCTCTCGCCGGCCGCGGCTGGGAATGGATTGCAGCAGGATATCTGGCAGGCGGTTTATGGCTCATGCAACAGCGCATCATCACCTGGCACCTGCCCATCGCGTTTATTGCCACGCTAGGTTTGGTGGCCGGGGTCGCCCACCTGATTAACCCCGCTGAATTTGCCTCCCCGCTGTTTCACCTCTTTAGTGGTGGCGCGATGCTAGCGGCTTTTTTTATCATTACCGACCCTGTTTCTGCCGCCACCACACCCTATGGCAAGCTGATATTTGCCACCGGTGTAGCCTTCATCACCTGGATCATCCGCTGTTTTGGCGCTTACCCGGATGGCATTGCCTTTGCCGTACTGCTGATGAACCTATGCGTGCCCTTGATCGACATGGCCACCCAGCCACGCGTCTTTGGGCACAAGAAACAAGATCGCATTCGTCATGAGTGAATTACACGATCCCGCAGACAACACGCCACAAGAAAGCGTCCCTGAGCGCAGCGCAGCGTACATTGCCCTGCGCACGGCGTTTATTTTGCTGGCTTTCACGCTCGTCTTCACCGCGCTCATGGCCAGCGTCTATTACCTCACCGCACCGCGCGTGACCGCCAATGCAGAAGCCGAAAAACTGCGTCTGATCGCTGTCGTGCTAACGCCGTCCAGAGACGGACTCAAGACTTTTTACAATAATCATTTACTGAATGACGCCATCACCCTGCCGCCAACAGGCGCTTTGGGCACGACGGAAAATACGCTGCTCTATCGCGCGCGCAAAAACGGCCAGCCCGTCGCGCTGGTTTTTGAGGCCGTCGCGCCCGATGGCTATGCCGGCAAAATCAACTTGCTGTTAGCTGTGGCACACAACGGCGAATTGCTCGCCCTGCGCGTCACCCAACACAAAGAAACCCCAGGATTGGGCGATTACATTGACCCGAAAAAAGACCGCAACAAAACACACCCATGGATCAGCCAGTTTGACCATATTGGCTTTGATCGTGTGCCAGTTGAAAAATGGCGCGTGAAAAAAGAGGGTGGCCATTTTGACCAAATGGCCGGTGCCACTATTTCTGCACGCGCCGTCACCAACGCCAGCGGCAAGGCACTCGCTTGGGTAAACCAGCACCGCGATACCTTGTTTGCCTTATCCTCAGGCGCACAATATCAACCAACAGCAACACCTGCGCGTGAACACGCGCAAACACTCAGGAGTCAGCCATGAACAACATTGCTAAAAACGGCCTATGGCAACAAAACCCGCTCCTGGTGCAGTTGCTCGGCCTGTGCCCGTTGTTGGCCATCAGCACCTCACTGGTAAACGCTGTGAGCTTGAGTTTGGCCACCATTTTGGTCATGATGCTCGCTAATCTCGCCATTGCCAGCTTACGTGCGCTCATTCCGTATGAAATTCGCATCCCCGTATTTGTGCTCATCATCGCAGCGCTCGTCACCATGGTGGATTTAGCCTTCAACGCTTTTTTGCATGACTTATACGTCGTGCTCGGTATTTTCATCCCGCTAATTGTCACCAACTGCATCGTGCTGGCTCGCGTGGAAGCCTTCGCCGCCAAAAACGGCCTGGCCGCCGCCACGCTGGATGGCACCATGATGGGCGTGGGCTTTTTATGGGTTATCGCACTCATCGGCGGCGTGCGCGAGCTTATCGGCCAGGGTACTTTATTTTCCGGCATCGAGATGATTTTCCCCTCGCTCACCCACATCCAGCTATTGCCAGCGGATTACCCCGGTTTTTTGATCATGATGCTGCCACCCGGCGCATTTTTTACCCTCGGCCTGCTGATTGCCGGACGCAACTGGCTAGCGGCGCGTACCAAGCAAAAGCTGCCGAATCAACACCTGGAGGCCGCCCCATCCACCGAAAAAACACCAACGGTTGCCGCATGACACCCGCTAAAGTCCGCGAGTTTTTCACTCGCCTGGCAGCCCTTGATCCAGAACCCAAAACCGAACTCGAATACGCCACGCCATATCAATTGCTTGTAGCGGTTGTACTCTCCGCCCAAGCTACTGACAAGGGCGTAAATCGCGCAACCAAAGCCTTGTTTGCCGACTACCCAACGCCACAAGCCATGAGCACATTGGGGGCGGACGGCATTGCAAGATATATCAACACCATCGGCCTGTATCCCACCAAAGCTAAAAACGTCGCCGCGCTCACCCAGCTTTTGCTCGAACGCCACGGCGGCGAAGTACCACACGATCGTGCCGCACTGGAGGCCTTGCCCGGCGTCGGGCGAAAAACGGCGAATGTAGTACTCAACATCGTGTTTGGCGACCCGACCATTGCCGTCGACACACATATATTTCGCGTCGGCAACCGCACGGGCCTGGCGCCCGGTAAAACACCTGAAGCTGTTGAGCAAAAGTTGATGAAAGCTACGCCTAAGGACTTTCGTCTGCATGCACACCACTGGCTGATTTTGCATGGCCGCTACACCTGCCGCGCACGCACGCCGGATTGCCCGCAATGCATTGTGCGCGACCTGTGCGCCTACAAAGAAAAAACGCCTGCAAAAACTTAGCGAAACCTGATCAGGAAAGCCCCATGTACAACCCCAGCCGCGACCAAGCGCGCCAATTCTTAATCTCCGCCTGGCAAAAACGCCGCACAGCCACCCCCGCCACACCGCTGGAAACGCTCGCCGCGGATTTAGTCGCCATGCACCCGGAATACCACACGCTGCTGGAAGCGGACGACGCCTTGACTCGCGAATGGACACCCGAGGACGGCGAAACCAATCCATTTCTGCATTTATCGTTACATCTGGCGATTGAAGAACAACTGTCCATCAACCAGCCTACCGGCATTGCCCCGCTATTCAATCAGCTCCTCGCCCAACACGGCGACCGGCATACGGCGCTGCACGTTGTGCTCGATTGCCTGGGTGAAACCCTGTGGCGCGCCCAGCGCGATGCCCAACCGCTGGACAGCAGCGCCTACCTGGATTGCCTGCGCCGCGCGGCGGGATGACTGCTCAGGAGTAGCTAGCCATTCACAAAAAAGTGTGCTGAGAAAAGTCGGCGCTGGCTAGTCTTACTGTGTCACGAAACATACCGCACCCCACCGCAGCAAGGACACCGCTGAAGTCTGCTGGCGATTGCTTGCGCGATGAGGAATCGCAGAGTTGGAATCGAGTCAGGCACATGTCGCTGCGCTGCCGCGAGGGACATAATCCGCGGGTAAGGAAGACGTTTCCGGTCGAGCGCGGTTTTTTTAGAGCCGCCATGGCTGAGGCGCTGAGCGACGAGAAAGCCGTAGGCCATGAAAACCCTGCCAGCCCCGGCCCTCGTAATGCGAGAGGCCGAACTCCTGCTTGAGTTCCTGGTAGTCCCGCTCGATGCGCCAGCGCATCTTGGTGACGAAAACCAGTTGCACCAGCGTGGTCTCGGCCGGGGCGGTAGAGAGGAAGTACTTTGTTGGCTCGGCCTCACCTTCCGGCCATTCGATCAGCAGCCATTCTTCGGCGCGCATCTCGGTGTCGAGATAATCCCGGTGAGCGGGACGAACTCGCACCGCGGCGAAACGCGAGGACAGGTCGGTGTTGGTGCCTTCTGCCAAGTAACGGTGCGGTAGGCTTGCGGCGGCAATACCATCGCCAGTGCCTTCACGGCCACCGGTTCGTGACCGGGCTCCCGACGCAGCCGGGTCGGCCGGATGCCGCGACCGGACCAGGGTTTTGGCGGCAGCGGCGCAGTTCCCGGCGCCCACACGGTGGTCGCCGGCCGGATGCCGACGGCGTAGAGCATGCCCAGTTCAGTGATGCCGTCACGAAAGGCGGTTTCGTCGCCATACTCCGCGTCCGCCAGCACGGCGCCCATGGGCACACCCGCGGCGATGGCCTGACGCATCTGCATCAAGGCGATTTCGGGTTTGGTCGCGAACGCAATGTCGGCAGGAACGCCGACCGTCTTGCGCCGTACCGGATCGGCCGCCCAGTCTTTGGGAAGGTAGAGCGGGTACGCGATGGGGATGCTGCCCTGGACGCTTGCCGGCGACAGACTGACCGCCACTGGGCAATTGTCCTGCTTGCCCAGTTGGCCGCAGTACTGTCGGGCAACGCCGACCGAATGCTTCCCCTTCTTCGGGCAGCCGGTGTCGTCGATGATCCAGTAACGCCCGCTCTCCAAGCCCAACGTCGGCAGAACCCAATCGCGCACGCGCCCAATAACCGCGGCGTCCGACCACGCCGACTTGGCCACGAAATGGTGCAGCGACTGATGCTTGGCGGCGACATGCAGTGGGTCGGAGCAGGCCGCCAACGGTTCGACGCTCTTGCGCGAGATCGGCAGCATCAACCCGCGGCAGTAGTCCTTCAGGCCGATATTCCGATCCGCTCGCCCCAAAACCTCGCACAGATGCTCAAGATAATGATCAAACTCCGCCAAATCCCCCAGCACAGCCTCCCGCCGAGATGGAATGCATCCTTATCGGCCGGGCTTGGTTAAACTTGACACCAGCCACCCCATCGACAACGCCAGTCAACTTCAGGTAAGTTTGCATACTTGCTTGCAACCAACCATAACCCTAAGGAGCGAACCATGGGACAGCTGATTGACTTCAAACGACCAGACAACACCAATTGCCGAGGCTATCTGGCAACGGCCGGACAAGGCCGACCGGGCGTCGTGGTGATTCAGGAATGGTGGGGATTGAATGACCAGATTTGCGGCGTCGCCGACCGTTTTGCGCGCGCTGGCTTTAATGCGTTAGCGCCCGACCTTTATCACGGCCGTATCACGCAAGACCCTGACGAGGCGAGCCACATGATGAATGGCCTTGACTTTCCCGGCGCCACGCACCAAGACATTCATGGCGCCACGACGCACTTGCAACGGATCAGCAGCCTAGTGGGCGCCATCGGTTTTTGCATGGGTGGCGCGCTCACCATCGCCGCCGCCGTGCATGTGCCCGCACTCGCGGCCGCCGTCTGTTTCTATGGTATTCCGCCGCAGGAATTTGCCGATCCAGCCAATATCCGCATTCCCTTTCAGGGACACTTTGCCAACCAAGACGACTGGTGCGTGCCCAGCATGGTCGATGCCTTGGAAGCCGCCCTGCAAAAAACCGGTGCCCCAGCTGAGATTCACCGCTACGACGCCGCCCACGGCTTTTTCAACGAACGGCGCGCGGATGTCTATGATGCCAATGCAGCCAGCCTGGCGTGGGATCGCATGATGGCGTTTTTCACGCAACATCTTGGCTGACGCGCAACACAAAAAAGCGGCATCTCCATGTCAAAAGCAAGTGCTCAGGCCATTCGCTACACAAACCTAGGTAAATCCAACCATGCTTCGCCAAGCATGCCGAGGCCAACGCGGCAACTCGTGAGCGCTGATTGCGCAATCAATTGTTCAGCAGAGGCAGCTTTCTCAATTACCGCCAAGTCGCTTGGCGAATGAAATCCCATAAGCAGGCGAGCGGAAGAGAAGAACGGGATCATTCGTTGGAGTTATGCCATCCGCCATCACCAAAGGGTCAAAGTTGATCTTTTCACATTCTGCGCCGGCCTGATGCATTGCAGAGGAAATAGTCAATGTGCCAATCCTGACCTCCTGACGATCGGCAGGCCATAACAGCGTGGGATTGTCCTCCGGGTCACCGGGGATACCGATCGTCAGTACCATGTTCCACCGCACAGGGCCGCGTTTGACTCGATCGTTGAACCTTTGCTCAAGAAAGTTTGGCGGTGATGAATCGAGTTCATCGTTTGACATTTGCTTTTCCCCATCTTGCGGAACAAAACGCCAGCGAACTAATTTGGTCTGGTTTTTTCGATTCACGAATTTGAACGTATGGATGCCGAAGTAGCTGCTGTTAGCCCAGCTGGGCGGTGGATTGTTCTTGGCAAGGAATTCCGCCTGAGGCAAACTATCCGGATGGCTTGCCTTGAATACCTTGATTTTTTCTGGGTCAGGCTTGCCGGTTGCCGGGTCGGGCTACCTGGCAACAATATCGTCGAAAAAAGTCTGTGGCGATGCTGCACCAAAAATCGGCGTGTTCAGCATCGTCATGTGCTGCAGGGCGCCATCCGGCAGCCTGAATTCCAAAGCCATACCGCGCGGAGTCTTGACGGTATCCGGAACTTGGGAATTACCGCCGGGCAGAGAAAAGCGCGCAACGACCGGCACGGGCTTTCCGGAAAACAATGCCGAGCGCGTATAAGCCTGCGCCTTGGGCGACCCGACAAACTCGCCCGTAGCACACGTCCCCTTGGCGTGATTGCGGCGTTCCCCCGGATGTACGCCAAAAGTATTTTCCAGCGCGGACACCACTTGGCCTGCTGCCACGTCTTTTTCCACCGCCAGACAAAGTGGCGCAACCAAGGTTAACAGAACGCCAAACAACCATGCCGGGGAATTATTTTTTTCGAGAAACATGAACTCTCCTTCGATGACTAAAGTCGGACAGGGAATACGAACACTGGATAGCATAGCCTATCCCGGTTGCCTAAACATCGCCATCGGCTAAAAGACCGACACCGCGACAACACATCAGTGATCTTGCCCCTATATCGAAAACCATGCTGGCGGCATAATCCTTATACGGCATTGTTCGCGCTTGATCCAAACATGGCGAAAACCCGTGAATTGCCTTTCCACGATAGCGAATGCTTTCGGCAATACCCAGCACAAAGCTATGCGGTATGGTGTGAAGGCACGGAACCACATGCTTAAAGTCGGCGCTGGTGAGACGCCACGCGTAGCAAACCCTGAGGAGACGGCACGAATACGCCATTACCGTTATAAAGACGCGACATCCCAAACCACGCCCTTGTCTGGGATAATTCACTCACTTCATTCTAACGATCGAGACTTGCCATGCGCTTTGAAGGAACAGATAACTACGTCGCCACACCCGATTTGATGCTAGCGGTGAATGCGGCGATTACCTTGCAGCGGCCGCTGCTGATCAAGGGCGAACCCGGCACGGGCAAGACGCTGCTGGCCGAAGAAGTCGCGCGTGCACTCAATCTGCCGTTATTGCAATGGCATATCAAATCCACCACCAAGGCGCAACAGGGGCTGTATGAATACGATGCGGTGTCGCGCCTGCGCGATTCGCAACTGGGGGACGAGAAAGTCAAGGATATTACCAACTACATCGTCAAGGGCGTGCTGTGGCAGGCATTCGAACGGACCACGCCGGGCGTCATTCTGATTGATGAAATCGACAAGGCGGATATCGAGTTCCCCAACGACTTGCTGCGCGAGCTCGACCGCATGGAGTTCCATGTGTATGAGACGCGGCAGACGGTGCGCGCGGCGCAGCGGCCGATTGTGATCATTACCTCGAACAATGAAAAAGAATTGCCGGATGCCTTTTTGCGGCGCTGCTTTTTCCATTACATCAAGTTTCCCGACAAGCCGACGATGCAGAAAATTGTCGACGTGCACTTTCCCACCATCAAGCATGATTTGCTGAAAGAAGCGCTGGAAGTGTTTTTCCAGTTGCGCGAGGTACCGGGCTTGAAGAAAAAACCCTCCACGTCGGAATTGATCGACTGGCTGAAACTCTTGCTGGCCGAAGATATTCCCGCCGAGGCCTTGCATGCCAAAGACCAAAAAGCCGCCGTACCGCCGTTAGCTGGCGCCTTGTTGAAAAACGAGCAGGACGTGCATTTATTTGAGCGCCTGGTCGCTATGGCGCGGCAAAATCGCTAAGCGTCCATCGCTAATTTCACCATGCTGATCGATTTTTTCCTGCACCTCAAGCTGCGCAAAGTGCCCGTCTCGACGCGGGAATTTTTGACCTTGCTGGAGGCCTTGCAAAACGGTTTGGCGAATCATTCGCTGGATGACTTTTATATTCTGTCGCGCACCTGCTTGGTCAAGGATGAAACGCATTACGACAAGTTTGACCGTGCGTTTGGCGAATACTTCAAGGGCGTGGCCAATCTGCCCGGTTTCGGCGGGCTGGATAGCGCCGAAATTCCTGACGCATGGATCAAGGCCATGGGCATGAAGCATCTCTCGCCGGAGGACAAGGCCAAGCTTGAAAAACTAGGCTGGGACAAGCTGATGGAAGAATTCAAAAAACGCCTGGCGGAACAAAAAGAGCGGCATGAAGGTGGCAATAAATGGATAGGCACAGGCGGCACCAGCCCGTTCGGCAACAACGGCATTCACCCGGAAGGCATACGCATTGGCGGCAAATCCGCGGGCAACCGCACAGCGATCAAGGTGTGGGAGACGCGCGAATTTCGCAACCTCGACGACAATGTGCAACTTGGCACGCGCAACATCAAAATCGCGCTGCGCCGCTTGCGGCGCTTTGCCCGCCAAGGCGCGGCCACCGAGCTGGATCTGGACAACACCATCATCGGCACGGCGCGCAACGCCGGCTGGCTGGACATAAAAATGCGGCCGGAGCGCCACAATCAGGTCAAGGTATTGCTGTTCCTTGATGTGGGCGGCTCAATGGACGATCACATTAAAGTCTGCGAAGAACTTTTCTCAGCAGCAAAAAGTGAGTTCAAACATCTGGAGTATTTTTACTTTCACAACTGCATCTACGATTTTGTCTGGCGTGATAACCATAGACGCAAAAGTGAACGCTTTGCTTTGCGCGACTTGATGCACAAGTACGGCCCTGACTATAAGGTCGTGGTCGTGGGCGACGCAACCATGAGCCCATATGAAGTCTTGCAGCCCAGCGGATCAGTTGAATACAACAACGAAGAAGCAGGTGCCGTATGGCTTGCGCGCCTGCAGGAAACCTGGCCGCACGCCGTGTGGCTTAACCCCGAGCCCGAGCGCTTATGGGATTACCGGCAGTCGATTGATCTGATTCGCACGATTTTTCGCCAGCGCATGTACCCGCTCACCCTGGAAGGTCTTGAACGTGGCATGCGTGCGTTGAATAAATAAGCTTCACCACCGCGCGCAAACCACTGCCCTAGCCAATGGCATTCAGTGGCGGGGCGACTTTCATAATTTCCTCAATGGTCGTAAGCCCGCCAGCAACTTTTTTTGCCCCAGCGATGCGCAGTGACTTCATGCCTTCACGTATGGCTTGCTGACGCAAAGCGTCCAAATCCGCCTTGGTTGCAATGAGCTGCTTTAATTCGGCAGACAAAGGCATGATTTCGTAAATGCCCACACGCCCTTTATAACCTGTCATACGGCAGTCAAGGCACCCTACTGGACGATAAAGCTGGGTAGGCTGCCGCGATTTCCATGGTGCAACCAGCGCGCGCCAGGCCAGCACATCTTCCGCGCGCATGCCTGTGGGCTGCTTGCACTGCGGACACAAGGTGCGAACCAAACGCTGAGCCATCACACCCACGACTGTCGCGGCCAATAAATAGGGCGGCACGCCCAAATCCAACAACCGGGTCATGGCCGACGGAGCATCGTTGGTATGCAATGTAGATAACACTAAATGACCGGTAAGTGCTGCTTGAATGGCCATGTCAGCAGTTTGCAAATCGTGAATTTCTCCCACCATGATAATGTCCGGGTCTTGCCGCATCAAGGCACGTATGCCTTCGGCAAAGCCCATGCCAATGTCTGACACAACTTGCACCTGATTGAATGCTGGCTCGACCATTTCGATTGGGTCTTCCAGCGTGCACACATTCACCTCCGACGTGGCCAGCTCTTTGAGGGTGGAATACAGCGTGACTGTTTTACCGCTTCCCGTGGGGCCAGTGACCAAAATAATACCGTTCGGATTAGCCGCCATATTGCGCCAAGTGGTCACTTCCTCTTCACTAAAACCAAGCGCTGAAAAGTCTCGCACCAGCACTTCCGGATCAAAAATCCGCATCACCAATTTTTCACCAAAGACCGTCGGCAAGGTTGCCAAACGCAGCTCAATCTCTTGCCCGTCGGGCGTCCGCGTTTTAATTCGACCGTCCTGCGGGCGGCGCTTTTCCACGACATCCATGCGCCCCAGAATCTTGATGCGGCTAGTCATGGCATTGAGTACCGACATCGGGATTTGATACACCTGGTGCAGCACGCCATCAATGCGAAAACGCACAATGCCCATATCACGACGCGGCTCGACGTGAATATCCGATGCACGTTGCTCAAACGCATATTGCCAGAGCCAATCAACAATCGTGACGATATGCTGATCATTCGCATCGAACTGCTTATTGCCTTTACCCAATTCAACCAGCTGCTCAAAGCTTGACCGGCCACCGGAAACATCTCCTTTGGCTTGTGCCCCCTTCACTGATTTGGCAAGGTTGTAAAACTCCACCTGATAACGTGCAATATCTTGCGGGTTCGCAATCACACGATGAATTTTCTTATTCAAGATCGGCTGAATTTCAGCTTCCCACGCACGCTGAAAAGGCTCTGCCGTCGCTATCACCACTTCATTGTCTGTAACTTTGATTGGCAAAATGCAAAACCGGGTGGCATAAGCACTGCTCATCACCCCTGTAATGGCAGAAAAATCCATTTTGAGTGGATCGATATTCGCATAATCCAGGCCTGACCACTTGGCTAGCCATTGCGACAATCTGTCTAAATCAAGAACCAGGTGCGGTGCTTGTAGCGACCGCCACCGTTGCTCTGCAATCATGACAAGCGGGTGCACACCCTTTCTGAAGTGACGCCGTTCATTTTTAAAACTTGTCGCCTGATCCGCTGTCAAGAGGCCCTCATCCACCAGTGCATCGATAACTTCTGGCAGCGTTAAGCTGTGTTCATGGGCGTCCTGCGGAAGCGCTTGGTTCATATTGTGAACACCTGTGGGAGTCTGATATACAAAAATTTACTGCCAATATCGCGTGCAGCTGCCAGCTTGCACAAAACTATATTCTAAAAAGAATGCGCTAATCCACTAAAAAACAAGAGAAATTAGGCTGAAAAGCCATAATAGAACAAAACAATCACCGCATTAAAGCCACCATAGAAAAAGGCGCGTACTTTCATACGCGCCTTTCAAAACAACTTATTTCCAGCGAGTTACTTTGCCTGCATCTCCAGCATCAACTGGTTCATGCGTTTAACAAACGTCGCCGGGTCATCCAGCTGGCCACCTTCAGCCAATAACGCCTGATCAAACAACACGGAAGCCCAGTCATTGAACTTACTGCCCTCCTGTTCCGCTTCAGCCTTCAAGCGCTGCACCACCGGATGCTGCGGATTGATTTCCAGCGTGGGCTTGGCTGCTGGCAAGCTCTGGCCTGCCGCTTTGAGCATGCGTGCCAGATTGCCCGACATATCATTTTCCTCACTCACCAAGCAGGCAGGGGATTCCGTCAAGCGGTAGGTCACGCGCACTTCTTTCACGCGCTCAGTCAAAGAAGCGGCGATTTTATCAGTCAAGGACTTGAACTCGCCTGCGGCGGATTCCTGTGCTTGTTTTTCAGCCTCATCTTCCAGCTTGCCTAAATCCAGATCGCCCTTGGCAACCGAGACCAACGGCTTGCCGTCAAACGCTGTCACGTGCGAGACCACCCACTCATCCACACGATCCGAGAGCAGCAAGACTTCAATGCCTTTTTTGCGGAACACTTCCAGGTGCGGGCTGTTCTTCGCCGCATTGAATGTATCCGCCGTGACAAAATAAATTTTCTCTTGCTCAGGCTTCATGCGCGCGATGTAATCGGCCAGCGACACCGTCTGCTCAGTGGTGTCGTTATGCGTGGAAGCAAAGCGCAACAGGCCGGCGATTTTTTCCTTGTTGGCAAAATCCTCGCCCACGCCTTCTTTGAGCACGCGGCCAAAGGCCTCCCAAAAAGTCGCATACTTTTCCTTGTCGTTCGCGGCCATGTCGGTCAGCATGCCCAGCACCTTGGCCGTGCAGCCCTTGCGGATGGCCTCGATGTCTTTGGATTCCTGCAAAATCTCGCGCGAGACATTCAGCGGCAAATCGGCCGAATCCACAATGCCGCGCACAAAGCGCAGGTAAGTCGGCAGCAACTGCTCGGCGTCATCCATGATGAACACGCGGCGCACATACAGCTTGATGCCGTGACGCACATTGCGGTCATACAAATCAAACGGCGCGCGCGCTGGCAGGTACAGGAGTTGCGTGTATTCGCTCTTGCCTTCAACCCGCGCATGCACCCAGGCTAACGGGTCTTCATAATCATGCCCCACGTGTTTGTAAAACGCCTTGTAGTCGTCTTCACTAATCTCATTCTTGGGCTTGGCCCACAAAGCGGACGCCTGATTGACGGTTTCATCCTCATCCGTCACCACTTGGTCACCGCTCTCGCCATCTTTGCCTTCGCGCCATTCTTCCTTTTTCATCACAATCGGCTGCAGAATGTGATCGGAATACTTGCGAATGATGCTGCGCAGTTTCCAGCCGGACAATAAATCATCCTGATCGGCGCGCAAATGCAAGGTAATTTCCGTACCGCGATCCGCCTTATTCACCGCTTCGATAGTGAACTCGCCTGCGCCTTCCGAATCCCAGCGCACGCCCTCTGTCGCGGCAGCGCCTGCGCGGCGCGTCACCACGCTGACGCGGTCGGCCACGATAAAGGAGGAATAAAAGCCCACGCCAAACTGGCCGATCAAGCCTGCATCCTTTTTTTGGTCACCCGAGAGCTGAGAGAAAAACTCCCGCGTGCCGGATTTAGCGATGGTGCCCAAATTGGCCACCGCTTCTTCCCGGCTCATGCCGATGCCGTTGTCCGACACCGTGATCGTGCGCGCCGCCTTATCAAAGCTCACGCGGATTTTGAATTCGCTGTCGTTTTCCAGCAAGGCGGAATGGTTCAAAGCCTCAAAGCGCAGCTTGTCGCAAGCGTCAGACGCATTGGAAATCAGCTCGCGCAGGAAAATCTCGCGGTTGGAATACAGCGAGTGAATCATCAACTGCAAGAGTTGCTTGACTTCCGTCTGGAAGCCCAGCGTTTCACGCGCAGTTGGGTTTACATCAGGATTGGATTGTGTGGTGGTGGTCATCGTTGTTCCTAAAAATAATCACGAATGAAAAGTTCATTTTTTTACTTTGCTATGCAGGGAAAAACCAAATGCCTACAGTTGAGCAGGCAGCATATGGGGGGCAAAGTTTGGTTTTCAAGGGGAACAAATTTTAAGCGGAATGTCCGGCCTTAACGATGCCGCCCATGGAGACCGACGAAAAATGTCTGCAACGAAGGCAGCGATTCAGGCCAGGACCGCCAACCGCCGTCTCGCTAGCGCCGACTTTTCGCTACGACTTATTTACTATGGCTTATTTGATTACCCTCGCGCCCGTTGCCGGGGCGCGCGTCATGGATAAAGTTGACATGCGCAAGAAGCCCCACTCCGGTCTCATCCATGACATTGTTTTATGCCACGATTGTATCCCTGCCATGCCAATCGGATTGATCGGTAACCGATCAGATTGATGGTTAACTAGCTGAACGGCAATCGCACCACAACCTCGCCGCAAAAAATGCCGCCGCCGTATCACCAGCGCCGACTTTTTTATTCACTTCCCATTAATCAGCTTCTTTTCTTCTTCGCGCCGGGCGCGAAACTCACGCAGTCGCGCATCCACTTGCGACTGCTCGTAGAAGCTGCCGTCCCCGGCTTTTTGCGCTAGCTCCAGTTGGCTAATGGCTTCGCCCAACCGGCCACTCAGGGCATACGCCTCGGCTTGTGCGCGATGCTGTTGCAGGCGTCGCCCCAGCATTGCATAGGTTTTCGCCTGCAAGGTGTGTGCATTTGCATCGCTGCTATGGCTTAATAAATCATCTTCAGTGATTCGCAACGCTTCTTTTGCCTGGCCCGAGGCAAGCAGCGCATCCACCAGCGCATAAACAACAGCACGCTCCTTGGGATAACTGACATATGCCTTGCGCAAAATAGCCACTGCGCCAGGTGCGTCGTTTTGCTTCATGCGCAACGCTGCGGCCAGGGTTAAAAACAAGGATGACTCAACTTTTAACTGGCGTATTGTCGCCAATGATTTTTCTGCCATTACCAAATTGCCTGCGCGCAAATAGCTTTGACTCAACCCGTAGTGCACGGCGGCCACGTTGCCTGTGTACGTTTTATTTTTCAGCTGCGTATCAAAGTAGATAATGGCGTCTTGTGCAGCACCTTCCTGGGCACGCAATTTGGCACGGATCAACTGAAATTCGAGCGAGTCCGCTACTTGTTTGTAGGGTCTCCCCTGAATGCGATTGCCAATGTCGGCCAAGCGCTCTGTGGTCAGTGGGTGAGTGCGCAGATAGCCCGGGGTGTTGTTGTCATAGAGCCGACCATATTTTTGCAAGCGTTCAAAAAAAGATTCCATGCCGCGCACATCAAACCCAGCGCGCTCAAGCAAGCTCAACCCAAGCCGATCTGCCTCGCGTTCAAAATCTCGCGTGTAGTTCAATTGATTCTGAATATTCACCGCTTGACCTGCGGTTGCCGCGCCAATAGCCAGATCAGGATTGCTTTGGGCTGCAAGTACGGCGACAACCAAGGCGGCAATACTGGCAATTTGCCCCTGGCCTGCTTTGTTAATCATGCGGGCTTGATGGTGCTGGGTCACGTGTGATATTTCATGCGCCATAACAGACGCTAACTCAGACTCTGATTCTGCAGCCAAAATCAAACCCGTATGCACGCCGATCACACCGCCAGGCACAGCAAACGCATTGAGCGTTGGGTCGCGCAAAGCGAATAGCTCAACATTCAAACGTGCTTCATCACTTTGAGCCGCTAACCGATTACCCAGGCGAATAAGGTAGGCATTCACTTCCGCATCACCAAGCCATGTCGAGTCACGGCGAATTTCATTCAGCACCTGTTCGCCGATACGCTTCTCCAGCGCAGGGGACATATCCGCTTGTGCGACATCGCCCAGGTCAGGCAATTCATTTGCCAATACAGCGGGCGTTAAAGCGGTGGATAACGCACAAGCCAAAAATAAATAAAGGGGCAGCAATCGTGGTTTCATACCGTTATGATAGCGGGTCAGCGCCCATTGCTAGCAATCCATTGTGACAAGATATTTCATGCCGCCAAATCAAAAACCCAGTAACCCCCTCACACATTTTGACGCCGCCGGCCAAGCGCATATGGTGGATATCTCCCCGAAGCCCGACACGCAACGCCGGGCTCATGCACGTGGCAGTATTGTTATGGCGCCTGCCACTTTTTCCCTAGTCAGTGAAGGCTCTGCCAAAAAAGGCGATGTGCTGGGCATAGCCCGCATTGCCGCTATCCAGGCCAGCAAAGCCACCTCATCGTTAATTCCGCTATGCCACCCCATTGCCCTCACCCGCGTCACCGTAGAATTCACGCTAGATGTTGAATCCCATCGCATCACGATTGATGTCCGCGCAGAGACTTTTGGCCGCACCGGGGTTGAAATGGAAGCACTGACCGCAGCATCGGTCGGTTTGCTTACCATTTACGATATGTGCAAAGCCGCTGATCGCGGCATGGTGATTGAAAGCATTCGCCTGATCGAAAAATCAGGGGGTGCATCCGGTCATTGGCAAGCAACTGCGCTTCACCTTTGAATAAACGAGGCATCGCTTGCTCACTTGAGCACTCGCTTGCCTATTCATTGCCCATTCATTTACCTATTCATTTGCCAAGCAGCTGAACCAAGTACAACCCAGCTAATCGAAGCTACGTCAGCAGATTCACCCAAATCAAAGTTTTCAACACTAAAAAATCATGACTTTTTCCAACACCCCTGCATCCACCTCGCGCGCCATTGCCCTGTGGTTATTTGCCTGCTGTGCCATGGTATTCGTCACGCTCATTATTGGCGGCATGACGCGACTGACACACGCGGGACTCTCCATTGTGGAATGGCAGCCACTGGTTGGCGCCCTGCCGCCACTCAATGCGGCAGACTGGCAAACATTGTTCGCCAAATATCAGCTCACGCCAGAGTTTCGTTTGCGCAATCACGCTATGGATTTAGCGGGCTTTCAATATATTTTCTGGTGGGAATGGGCGCATCGGTTATCAGGCCGCCTGATCGGGCTGGTTTTTTTTGTA
>Ga0116141_10001317_pt1 | contig 21100 bp, 18 predicted proteins | sample AD_UKC097_MetaG_FD_89744 | JGI IMG/M metagenome (GOLD analysis project Ga0116141, IMG submission 89744) | Active sludge microbial communities of municipal wastewater-treating anaerobic digesters from USA - AD_UKC097_MetaG | ecosystem: Engineered > Bioreactor > Anaerobic > Digestate | place: USA...
AAAAGCATTTTCCTCTGTTTTCAATTGATTGACACCCTGCGCAACAATACGCAGTGCGTCCACATCCAGCCCGCTATCGGTTTCGTCCAGAAAAGCAAGTTTCGGCTCCAGCATGGCCATCTGAAATATTTCATTTCTCTTCTTCTCTCCCCCCGAAAAACCCACATTCACCCCCCTGCCCACAAAAGAGGGATCCATCTGCACAACATTCATTTTTTCGCGCATGACCTTGAGAAATTCCGCTGAAGACAACGGGGGCAGGTTTTTATATTTTCTTTGTTCGTTGACGGCAGCTTTCATAAAATTCACGTTGGTCAGACCCGGTATCTCCACCGGATACTGGAATCCGAGGAATAGCCCCATTCGTGCCCTGTCCTCCGGAGCCATCGCAAACAAATCCTGGCCCATAAAATGGGCTGATCCTCCGGTAACAGTAAACATTTCCCTGCCTGCCAGCACAGCCGCCAGGGTGGATTTCCCGGACCCGTTCGGTCCCATGATCGCGTGAATCTCTCCCTGCTTTATTTCCAGGTTTATTCCACGGAGGATTTCCTTGTCCCCGATTTTTACATGTAAATCTTTAATGCTTAACATAACATTTTTTGTTTTTCCCACTCCTTCTTCCAGTGAAACACCCCAATAATATTCAAGGCCAGGTAGCATACAGCAACTATTGGCATAAATACCAGTCCAGCAGACACATACAGAATTACATTCCCTATGTTCAAGGCCACCCAGAAAATCCAGCACTCCCATTTTTTCTGGGCCGCCAGGATCTGCGCCATGAGCATCAGACCGGCTACCAACGAGTCCAGATACGGTGTCCTTGCGGGTGGAAACGCTTGTGAAATGAAATGAAGTTTTGTCAGAACAAATCCCCAGACCAGCACTATACAGGCTAACAGGAAAACATATATGACCCGTTGCCGGTTGTTGAGAAACGTTATCCTGAGCTGGTTTTTCTTGTTCTTTTCATCCTGACGGGGCCTGGTCCAGCGGTACAATCCATAGATGTTGATCCCCAGTGAAACAGGCTGTAATAACATGTTGGTATACAGGTTTTTCTGAAGAAACATCATAAAAAGCAGGGCCGTGTACACAAAGCCTATCCAATAATTAATGGAACGTGCCAGGCTGGCCAGCAGCACCGAGGTCAGCCCGAAGAGGACGGCAAAAAATTCAAGGTAAGACATGCCTTGGCCTCCTATAACGAAAAAAATGTTGTACAGGTTAAAAAACTCTTTCATCATCCAACAGTCCCCTCCAGCGAGAGGCTTAGCAGTTTTTGCGCCTCAACGGCAAATTCCATGGGTAACTTATTCAACACTTCCCGGGCATAGCCGTTCACTATCAGTCCCACGGCATCTTCCGGGCCGATTCCACGCTGCATACAGTAAAAAAGCTGGTCCTCCCCGATCTTTGAAGTGGTTGCCTCGTGTTCCACCACGGAGCTCTCATTGCTGTTCTCTATTACGGGGAACGTATGGGCTCCGCATTTGTCTCCAAGAAGCAGGGAGTCACATTGTGAGTGATTTCTTGCGTTTTCTGCCCCTGGCAATATCCTGACCAGTCCGCGGTATGAATTCTGGCTGTAACCGGCCGATATGCCCTTGCTTACTATATGGCTGCGTGTGTTTTTCCCGATATGGATCATTTTCGTTCCGGTATCGGCCTGCTGGTAATTGTTTGTCACTGCCACCGAATAAAATTCGCTTACAGAATTGTCTCCCTGCAAAATGGTGGACGGGTATTTCCATGTGATGGCAGACCCTGTTTCCACCTGTGTCCAGAATAACCGGGAATTGGTCCCTTTGCAGATGCCTCTTTTGGTAACAAAGTTGTAAATGCCACCTTTCCCTGTAGCATCTCCGGGATACCAATTCTGCACCGTTGAGTATTTCACCTCGGCATCCTGCATCACGACAATTTCCACCACAGCTGCATGAAGTTGGTTTTCATCGCGCTGCGGAGCAGTACATCCTTCCAGGTAACTCAGATACGATCCCTCTTCGGCCACTATGAGCGTCCTTTCAAACTGACCTGTGCCACGGGCATTTATTCTGAAATAGCTGGACAACTCCATAGGACAACGCACTCCTTTTGGAATATAACAGAATGATCCATCGGAAAATACCGCGGAATTCAAAGCGGAAAAGAAATTGTCTCCCACAGGCACCACACTGGCCAGATACTTTCTTACAAGGGATGGATAATCCCTTACTGCCTCTGAAAAGAACAAAAGATGATCCCTTTCTCGGCAAGGGTCTCCTTGAAGGTTGTTTTTACAGAGACAGAATCAAATATGGCGTCCACAGCCATGCCGGCCAATACGTTCCTTTCGTGAAGGGGTATGCCCAGTTTGTCGAATGTTTCGGCCAGGGCGGGATCCATTTCCCCGGGACCGGCGTTCTCGGGTCCTTTTCTTGGTGCTGCAAAATAAATAATATCCTGGTAATCAATGGGTGGTATTGTCAAATGAGCCCATTCAGGCATTTTCATCGTCTGCCACCTTTTGAATGCATCCAGACGAAACTCAAGCAGCCATGCGGGTTCTTCTTTTCTGTAAGATATCTGCCTGATAACGTTTTCGTCCAGCCCTTTCGGAAAAACCTCCTGTTCCAGATCCGTCACAAAACCTTGCTCATACTCACTTTCTGCAATTTTTTTAAGTATGTCGTTTTGATTTTCTTTCATAGCCCGCAAATATACCATCTTTTCCGTACTTTTGTGGTATGAGCGAGAAAAAACAACCTCCGAAAACACCCATTCGTGAATTGGGTAAATACGAGTTGATTGACAGGCTTTCAGCACGTTTTATTTCAAGTAATGAAGCAACGCTTCAAGGCGTGGGGGACGACGCCTCGGTCGCCTGTTTTCATGAAGCACTGACCGTTTCGGCTCAAAAAATGTCTCTTGAGGGAGTGGACTTCGACCTTAGCTATTTCCCCCTGAAATTCATAGGTTACAAAACCGCCATTCACGCCATGGGGCAGGTTATGGCCATGAATGCCATCCCGCTCCAATTGCTTGTCAGCACAGGTGTTTCCCAGCGTTTTTTCGTGGAGGACATGGAGGAGCTGTTCATGGGCGTTGAAGCAGCTGCGCGGCTGTACGGGGCGGATGTCACCGCTATTGATATCCAGTCTTCCTATACGGGATTGAGCGTGGCTGTCACCGCGGTAGGGGAAGGAAATGCCGGACTGCTAACACGCCGCTGCGGTGCCCGCGATACCGACCTTATCTGTCTTAGCGGCAGTGTTGGCGGAGCTTATATGGGTTTGCAGCTGCTGCAGCGCGAGAAAAGGGTTTTTAACGGAGAGGCAGGAAAAGACAGGCTTCCTGACCTTAAGGGACATGAATACATCCTGGAACAATATCTGAAACCCGTCTTGCCGGCAGCACTCCTGGAAAACCTGAGAAAAGATGACATGGTGCCAACATCCATGTGTTTGCTATACAATGGTTTATCGAATGGTGTTTTAAGCATTGCAAAAGCTTCGGGAACAGGCGCAAAAGTATATGTGGATAAAATCCCCATTGCCCGGGAATGTTTTGAATATGCTCAGGCAAACGGGAACGACCCTTCCCCGCTTGTGGCCGCTCTCAACGGAGGAGATGATTTTCAGATGCTTTTTACCCTGCCGCTTACCTGTTACGAGACCCTGAGCAAAGAATACACCCTGGATATCATAGGTCACATCTGCGAGGCTCCGGCCGGTTGCACATTAATCACCCCCGGTGGAAAGTCCATTCCGTTGGAAAGCCCCGGTATGTAATTTTTATCAGAATGCTACCACAGGAGGGGTTTCTGCTCCTTCGGCCGCTTTGAAATAAGCCTTGCTTTCAAAATTCCTTATGCTGGCAACAATGTAATTCGGGAACTTCCGGATCAGCACGTTGTAAGCCTGAACCACCTGGTTGAAAGAACGTCTTTCCACGGCAATCCTGTTTTCCGTACCTTCCAGCTGTGCCTGCAGTTCCAGGAAGTTCTGATTCGCCTTGAGCTCGGGATATCTTTCCACAACTGCCATGAGACGCCCCAGTGACTGGCTCAGGTTGTCCTGCGCGTCCTGAAAGGCGGCCATGCTTTCTTCTGTAAGATTAGTGGGGTCAACCGTGATTGACGTGGCACGTGAGCGGGCTTCTATGACTGCTTCCAAAGTGCTCTTTTCAAAATCCACTGCCCCTTTGACGGTATTGACCAGGTTGGGGATCAGGTCTGCACGGCGTTGATAGACATTCTCTACCTGGGCCCATGCCTGGACAGCCTGTTCCTGGGCTTCAACCATCCTGTTGTTGATCCTGACAAACCACATAACCACCAACACTATGATGGCGATGATAATAATCCAGATTGTGCCTTTTTTCATTGTTTACTGTATTAAAATAAAATCCAATTGCTTTTGTTCAAGATTTGCCCTTGAAACTCGTATGCGTACCTTCTGACCCAGTACATAGCGGGTGCCATTGTGTGTACCGGTAAGAGTAACCGTTTCTTTATCAAAAACATAGTAATCATCCTGGATGTCACGCAAGGGCACCATCCCCTCAACCTGTGTCTGTTCAAGTTCCACGTATATCCCCCACTCCGTGAGACCGGTTATGACGCCGTCAAACTCCCGGCCCACCTTATCTTGCATGAATTCAACCATTTTGTATTTGATGCTTGCGCGCTCTGCCTCCGTTGCCAGTTGTTCCCGTTGTGAAATATATGTACAACGTGCCTCCATATCTGCCTGGGATTCATTCTTTCCTCCATTCATATAATGCAGCAGCAGCCTGTGTACCATCAGATCCGAATACCGGCGTATGGGAGATGTGAAATGGGTGTAGTGATCAAAGGCCAGGCCGTAGTGACCCACGTTGTTTGTCGTATAGTGGGCCCGTGCCATGGAACGCAGCGCCATGATAATGATTCCTCCCGACTCCGGTTTTTCCTTTGTTTTTTCCAAAAGCCGGTTCAGTTCCCTGGCATACTCACGTACCGTTTTGGTCTGTTTCATTTCATACCCGAAATGGTGCACAAAATTCCGGAAAGCTGTTATTTTGTCTTCTGCCGGGGCTTCGTGCACCCGGTACACGAATGTCGGGGCCTTCCCGGTTTTCTTATCTTTCTTTTTATTGATGAATTCGGCCACTTCGCGGTTTGCCAGCAGCATAATTCCTCTATGAGCCAGTGGGAATCCAGCAGTTCCATCACCTGTATGCTCAAGGGAACTCCCTTTTCATCCACCTGTACCTTAACCTCGGGCCTTTCAAAAGCGATAGCACCCCTGTGCATCCGTTCCTTTCTCAGCTTGTGTGCCAGTGCATGAAGAAAAAAGAGTCCCTCCCGTATGGGTTCCGGAATGGGCCCTGAACTTGTATGAACATCTATCACCTTATCCAAAACAGCTTGTGCCTCTTCATAGGACATGCGGCAGGCAGAACAGATCACCGTGCGCCCGAACCAGCGTGAAACCACATTATGATCCTGATCAAAACGGAAAACCGCAGAAAAACAAAGTTTGTCTTCATGGGGTCGCAGGGAGCAAAGCTGGTTGGATAACTTCTCCGGGAGCATGGGGATGGTCCTGTCTACCAGGTAAACTGAGTTTCCGCGTTCATAGGCCGCCTGGTCCAGCAGGGATCCCGGGTCCACATAATAGCTTACATCGGCAATATGCACCCCCACTTCCATGAGTGAGTCTCCCGGTCCGGTTCTTCTGAAAGACAAGGCATCGTCATAATCCTTTGCATCGGAGGGGTCTATGGTGAAAGTCGGAACACCCCTGAAATCTATCCGTTCCCTAATTTCTTCGGGTAGTATTTCATCCCGCAACAATCCGGCCTCTTTTTCCACCTGTTCTTCGAACCTGTAGGGAAGCCCGAATTCAGCCAGGATGGCGTGCATTTCAGTTGTATTGTCACCGGGTTTGCCCAGCATATCGACAATTCTTCCAACGGGTATTTGTTCTTTCCTGTCCCATCCGGACACCAGTACAGCAACTTTCTGACCGGTTTTTGCCCCGTTCAGTCCTCCTTTGACCACTTGTATGTCAAAGGGCATATTCCTGGATTCTGTAATAACATAGGCCTGGTTATCAACTACCTGGACAATGCCCACATAGGGCCTTGCGGAGCGTTCCAGGATTTCGGTCACAGCACCTTCCACCTTGCGTCCGTCTCTTGATTTTCCCGGAACCACGGCAATTTTCACTGTGTCCCCATGCAACGCTCCTCCCAATTTCCTTGCCGGGATGAATATGTCATCCACCGGAGCTTCTCCCTCCGCCGTAGAGACAAGCAGGAAGGCAAAACCTTCCCTTGTCATGCTTAATTTTCCCTGGTACTCAACAGGCCGGGATGTCTTCGGGCCTTGTTTCTTTCTGTAGTCACCTGCAGATCTCGCTTTTTGGTTGTTTCTCCTGCTCATAATATTTGGCAAAGGTACACAAATTCTTTTCGTACCTTTGCAGGATAATCTATGCTTCTATGAAAAATGTACTTTTAATGATACTGGATGGCTGGGGAGAAGGAAAACAGGACCGCACCAATGCAATATATACTGCAGGTCAGCCACATATTGAAAAGCTCCGTAAGGCTTATCCTCACAGTACACTGAGCACCTCGGGTGAAGACGTGGGCCTGCCCGATGGACAAATGGGAAATTCTGAGGTCGGACACCTGAACATAGGCGCAGGACGCATTGTATACCAGGACCTTGTCAAGATCAACAGGGCTTGCCGGGATGGGTCCATTCGTGAAAACAAGGAAGTAAAAGCCGTTTACGAATATGCCAGGCATTCGGGCAAGGCGCTGCACCTGATGGGCCTTGTATCTGAGGGAGGTGTACACTCCTCCATGGAGCATCTCTTTACTTTTCTTGACATGGCACACGAATACGGCTTGTCAAAGGTCTATGTCCATTGCCTGATGGACGGTCGTGATACCGACCCCCAGAGCGGAAAGGGATATGTGCAAAAACTGGAGGACCACCTGGCCCGCACTACTGGAAAAATTGCCAGTGTTACCGGGCGTTATTATACCATGGACCGGGACAAACGCTGGGACCGGGTCAAACAAGGCTATGACGTGGCTGTTCACGGCATAGGCGCACCATTCAGAAAAGCTGTTGAAGGAATAGCAGCCAGTTACAGCCAGGGTGTTACCGATGAGTTTATCAAACCTGTTGTCTGTGTGGATGAAGCGGGTATTCCTGTTGGGACCATAGGGAAAGACGACGCCATGATATTCTTCAATTTCAGGAATGACCGCGCCCGTGAGATCACCCGGGTGCTGACCCAGGAGAACATGCCTGAATACGGAATGTATACCATCCCCCTGTATTATTGCTGCCTGACTCCCTACGATGACACCTTTAAAGGTCTTCATATCCTTTTTGACAAAGAGAACGTACGGGAAACCATAGGCGAGATCATCAGCTGTAATGGCTTAAGGCAGTTGAGGATTGCCGAGACCGAGAAGTACGCGCACGTGACCTTTTTCTTTTCTGGAGGACGGGAAGAGGTTTTTCCTCTGGAGGACAGAATCCTGGTCCCTTCTCCCAAAGTGGCCACTTATGATCTGAAACCCGAAATGAGCGCACCCGAAGTGGCCGAAAAGATCATCATCGCCTTGAACAGCAAAGAATACAATTTCATTGTTCTCAATTTTGCCAACGGGGATATGATTGGCCATACAGGGGTATATGAAGCCATCTGCCAGGCGATACAGGTTATTGACCGGCTGGCTTACCAGGTTACCCAGACAGCCCTGGAAAACGGTTATTCGGTTATCATTACGGCTGATCATGGCAACGCAGACAATGCGTTGAATCTTGACGGGTCTCCCAATACGGCCCACTCCATGAACCGGGTCCCGTTCATTGTGGTTGACAAGCAAGTGAAAGAGGTGCAAGACGGTATCCTGGCCGATATCGCCCCCACCATACTCCATATGATGGATATTCCAACCCCGGCTGAAATGACAGGCAAATCACTGATCCGTAAATAATTATCCATCATGTCCTCCTTTGTTCACCTGCATGTTCACACACAATATTCCATTCTTGACGGAGCTGCTTTTATCCAGCAGCTTTTTGGCAAGGCAGAAGCCGACAAACAACCTGCGCTAGCCATAACCGATCATGGAAACATGTTTGGTGTAAAGGAGTTTCTCAATACAGCAGCCAATTACCCTTTGGTCAAACCCATCGTCGGGTGTGAAGTCTACCTGGCCCCTGAGGGCAGATTGTTGAAGAAGAACAAAGAAGAAGCCACCACCTGCCACCTGGTGCTGCTTGCCAAAAACCATGAAGGACATTTGAACCTGATAAAACTCGTTTCACAGGCCTGGATAGACGGGGTTTACTATAAACCGCGCATAGATCATGAGCTGCTCAAACAATACCACCAGGGATTGATCGCCATGAGTGCCTGCCTGGCCGGAGAATTGCCGCGCCTCGTCCTTGCCGGGAAAATGGATGAGGCATCTCGTCTTGTAAGATGGTACAAGGATTTGTTCGGAGACGACTATTATATTGAGCTTCAGCGTCACAAAACAAGGCTGACCACCCCGAACGCCATGGAATGCTATACCCTGCAGAAACAGATCGAGCCCCATCTTGTAGATCTTGCAGGGATACACCAGGTGAAACTGGTAGCCACCAATGATGTTCACTTCGTCAATTATGAAGATGCGCCTGCGCACGACCGGCTTATCTGTGTGGCTACAAATGACGATGTCTCCAACGAAAACCGCAAGATCCGCTATACAGAGGAAGAATACCTGAAGTCAGGGCAGGAAATGACTGAATTGTTCGCCGACATACCCCAGGCATTGGCCACAACGCTTGAGATTGCCGATAAGGTGGAGCCCTTCAGTCTTAACAGGAAGCCCATCCTGCCTCATTTTCCAATTCCAGAAGTGTTTTCCGGTGCCGATGCCTACCTAAGGCACCTTACTTACCAGGGAGCCGAACGTCTTTACCAGGCAGTATCCCAGGAACTGAAAGAACGTATTGAGATGGAACTGGGAACTATTTCCGAGATGAATTTTTCGGATTACTTTCTGATTGTGGCGGATTTTATACGGGCTGCCCGGGAAATGGACGTATGGGTGGGCCCCGGAAGGGGTTCCTCTGCAGGATCGGTTGTGGCATACTGCCTGGGAATCACGCTGGTAGATCCTATTCGCTACGGTTTGTTGTTTGAACGTTTTCTGAATCCACAAAGGGCTTCATTTCCCGATATTGACATAGATTTTGCCGATGACGGCCGTGGCAAGGTGTTGCAGTATGTGGAAAACAAATACGGGAAGGACCATGTTGCGCATGTGATCACATTCGGAACCATGGCAGCCCGCAGTGCGATAAAAGATGTTGCCCGGGTACAGCGCCTTCCACTGTCGGAAGCAGAGCGGCTGGCCAAACTCATCCCGGACCGTCTGCCCGACAAAGACAACAAGCCCCAGGCCGTAACCATTGAAAACGCACTGAAGTACGTGCCCGAACTGCAAGCTGCCCTCAAATCGGATGATCCCCTTGTAAGCTCGACGGTTGAATATGCCCGCCGGTTGGAAGGTTCTGTAAGGAACACCGGGGTTCATGCCAGTGCTATCATTATCGGGCCCGATACCCTGACCAATTTCATTCCCCTGTCAACAACTGAAGATAAGGAAACAGGGGAGGATATCCTGGTTTCCCAGTTTGAAGGATCGCTCATTGAACAGGTGGGCATGCTGAAAATGGATTTCCTGGGACTGAAAACGCTCAGCATCCTCAAGAGTACCGTAGAAAACGTCAGGGCAAACCACAACATATCCATCGACATCAATGCCCTTCCCCTTACAGACGGGCCCACCTACGAGCTGTTCAGCCGGGGTGAAACCGTGGGTGTGTTCCAGTTTGAAAGCGACGGTATGCGTAAATGGCTCCGGGAGCTCAAACCCACCTGCGTTGAAGACCTGATAGCCATGACCGCCCTTTACAGGCCCGGACCCATGGACTATATTCCCGATTTCATTGACCGAAAGCACGGCCGTAAAACCATTTCCTATGACCTGCCGCAGATGGAAAAAGTTCTTCGGGAAACCTACGGTGTAACGGTATGCCAGGAGCAGGTCATGTTGTTGTCCAGGGAAATTGCCGGTTTTTCAGGATTAAAGGCTGACACCCTGCGCAGAGCCATGGGAAAGAAGAAACCGGAGGAAATGTAAAAGATGAAGCAGGATTTTCTGACCGGAGGAAAAAACAACGGCATTGATGAAGCCATCCTGAAGAAGATATGGGTCGATTGGACTGCTTTTGCTCAATATGCGTTCAACAAGTCACACGCAGCCAGTTATTCCATACTCAGCTATCAGTCGGGCTATCTTAAAACACAATATCCCGCTGAGTACATGGCTGCGGTGCTCTCGGGGAACCGGAACAATATCGAGGAAGTATCCAAGTATATGGATGAGTGCAAACGTATGGAAATCAACGTACTTGGACCTGATATCAATGAGTCTGCACATGATTTCACTGTAACCCGTAAGGGACATATCCGTTTTGGTATGGGCGGTATTAAGGGCGTGGGACTCGGGGCGGTTGAAAGCATTATCCAGACCAGAGAACAAGGTGGTTTCTATCGGGATATCTATGACTTTGCAGAACGGGTCAACCTGAACACCTGTAACAGGAAAGTGCTGGAAAGCCTTGTGTATGCGGGGGCTTTTGATTCTTTCACAGATATAAAAAGACACCAATACTTCCTGCCCTGCAATAAGGACGGCGTTTTTCTGGACAGTATAATGCGTTACGGTGCCCGGGTCCAGGAGGAAAAAAATAAAGACATGACCAGCTTGTTCGGTGCCGGTCCCGATTCACTGGCCCCTCCCGAAAGACCGGTGCCACCTCATATGGTTCCTGAAGCTCCGGAAGATTTGCTGAAAAAGGAAAAAGAAATGGTTGGGATATACCTGTCATCCCACCCGCTGGATAAGTTCAGCTTTGAGATAAAACACTTTACCAGCCATAACCTCCTGCAAATACAGGAGATACTGGATAATAACCAACATGAGGAGCCGTTTGCCCCCAGAGAAGTACGCCTTGCCGGCCTTGTGACCGGTGTGACCTCTGCCCTGGCCAGAACATCGGGCAGGCCCTGGGGCACTTTTACACTGGAAGATTATTTGGCCAGCAGGAAATTCACCCTGTTCGGGAAAGAATATGAGAAATTCCTCCCCTACATGCGCGAGGGCGAAGCACTGCTTATCAAATGCACCCTGCAGGAACGCGATCAGTATAAAAGAAAAGGTCAGGAAGCCCAGGAGGCCGGTCCAAAAGAAAAAGAGCTCCGTATCCAGGAAATTTTACTACTCTCTAATGCCAGGGAATCACTGCAGTCTATCACCATGGATCTTGGGGTGGAAGAGATATCCGGAACTTTCCGTCAGGAACTGGTCCAGGTTTTGTTCCGGAACCCGGGCAAAATCACGGTACATTTCGTACTGAAAGACAAAGTCAACAAGATGGCGGTTAAAGTATTCTCCCGTTCACACCGTGTCGATCTGACCCCGGACCTTCTTAACTGGATCAACAAAAAAGGTATCGCATTTACCGTCGAATAACTTACTCCAGCCAGCCGGCAAGGATCTCCAGGTCCCCGGGATACGTGATTTTCATGTTCTTTTCATCTCCCGGCACCAGGAGGATTTTTTCATTGTTCAAATACCTTTTGACCACACCGCAATCGTCCGTGGCCGAGAAAACAGGATCTTTCATGGCGTACTCATAAGCTTTGCCCAACACGGAAATCCGGAAGCCCTGGGGTGTTTGTGCCCTTAGAAAAAGATCCCGGTCGGGTACCCTGATGATATGGCTTTGACCGGGGCCCGTGAAGAACAGGGTATCTGTTACAGGCACAGCCACCCCTACTGCACGGCAATGTTTAAGTTTTTCAATGACTTCCGATATGATCCTGGCGCTTACCAGAGGTCTGGCTGCATCGTGAAGTATCAGGTTGTCTTCCGGTCTGTTAGAAAACGCCTTGATGACTGCACATGATGACTGGTAACGGGTTTTTCCTCCCCTGACAGACCCGGCGACTTTTTTCCAGGAGTTATTTTGGATGATCTTCTCTACCCTTTCCATTTCATCCGGATCTGCCACAATGACCACCTGGTCTATGTCGGGGTGTCCTTCAAATGCATCTACCGCCCTTTCCAGCACAAGCCTTCCGCGCAACTCTTCGTATTGCTTGGGAAGAGAGGCTCCTGCCCTGGTTCCTTTACCAGCGGCCATGATTGCTGCTATATTGTAACTTTTCTTCATTTGAAAACCCTTACGAATGAGCCCAGGTCGTCTCCAAAGTCAATGGTATAACTCACGGCCCAGTCCAATTTGTCTTGTACATGAAAAGTGATGTCAAAGCTTTCATCCCTTGCATCAAAGTGGAATGTGTTGCCGTTCCTATGGCGTAATGGCGCATCTATGTCGTTGATTTTCAGATATAATGTGTCGTTTTTCTCATACACCTGCGACTCTCCGAATATTTCCTTGAAATAAGTCCCCATATAAACTTTATTATCAAGTGGTTGAATATATTCTTCCTCTACTTTCGGTACGCGGGAGTCCGCTGGGCGCATGTAATCGTCATATATCTTTGATATCCAGTCCGATTCGACACCCCTGAACAGATCTATGACCTGCCTGATAATGGCTGTCTGAGGTGAGGTGGTTGATCCCTGGTTCATCAGTACACTGACCCCCAGGTTCAACTCAGGTACAAGGACGACCCAGGCCGTGAATCCCCCGGCCAGTCCTGTGTGGTTGATGAGTTTTCCCTGTACACCCTGTTCAATCCTCCATCCCTGTGCATAAAGCACCACCCGCTCATTGTCCCAGGAACAAATCGTTTGAGGTGAAAAAAGCATGTTTACTGTTTCTTCTGTAAGGATCTGTTTGTCCTGGTAAGTGCCTTTACCCAGCCACATTTTCATCCATTGTCCCATGTCATACGCATTGGACATCACAAAAGCCGCAGGTGAGACCGCCTGAAGCCAGGCGTAAGAATCTTCCCTGTCTTTGCGCGGGGTGACTTTCAATCCTTCTTCCGTCTTGTTCAGCCGATGGCCGCTGGCAAAATTTACTGCTATGAAATAATGGTCCTTCCCTGTGGTTGAATGATTCATCTCAAGGGGCTGGAATATAAACTTTTCTATGGCTTCTTCCCAGGTAAGCCCCGTATATTTTTCCACGATCCTGGCGGCCACGGTGTACAAGGCATTGCAATAAGCATAGGTTGTCCTGAAGCTGGTGACCGGTCTGACCAGCCTGAACATGCTGTAAAGATCATCCCTGCCGTAACCCAGGGCCGGAATCGCATCGAGCGCCTGTGGCTCAAAACCGGTCTTATGTGTCATGATGTCCTTAACCAGGTAATTTTGTGTAACCCAGGGGTCGTACAATTGGAAATCGGGAAGGTGGTCAATGACCCGGTCTGTCCATTTCACATAGCCCCTGTCCACCATCATGCCCAGCAAGGCGGCTGTAAACGCCTTGCTTGTGGAGGCGTTCACAAATAACGTATATTCATCGGCTTTCGGTGCATTTTTTTCTATGCTCAGCTTTCCTATACCTTCAGCAAAAATGGTTTCCCCATCTTTGACTACTGTAACAGCCATAGCAGGCACCTGCCAGAGTTCCTGTGCCCGGGTGGCTATTTTTTTTATGTCTTTACTATGTGAAATTGGTTGGGCCTGGAGGGATAAACTGCCCAGGGCAATGAACAGGACCAGAGGGACTAACCGTTTATTTTTCATTTTTATGTCTTTAGTTTCAACAAAAATACAAAGAAAACCTTATTTTTACCTGCCATGAAGGTTGTTTTTCCGATTATAGCCACAGGTGAGCAGATAACCCGCATGTGTGAGATGGCTTCCCTGATCTGGCATGAAGCCTACCGGGACATGTTGCCCCGGAAACAAATCCAATACATGCTGGCGTTGTTTTTGAAACCTTCAATCATTGAAGAACAGATTGCCCGTGAAGGATACACGTATTGTTTTATCAATACGGGCGGCGTTGACGCGGGCTTTTTCGGGGTCTGCCCCCGGCTGGAAGGGAATTCTTTGTTTCTTAGTAAAATATACCTTCTCAGAGAATACCGCGGATGTGGACTATTTGTCCAGGCCATGGATGAAATAGTACGGCTGGCCCGTCTTCAGGGCTTACCGGCAGTAAGGCTGCATGTGAACAAAAACAACACCAGGGCCATAAAAGCATACATCCGGTCCGGCTTTCATATCACTGGATCGGATGTATTTGATATTGGCAAGGGGTACGTCATGGATGATCATATCCTGGAATACGTAATTCCGGGATGATCCTTTACCTGGCGGTTTTTCCCTTCATGGCTTTTTTCTCTTCCCTGCCATGGCGCCTTTTCCACAATTCGTATACAATAGGAGTGGAAACCAGGACCGATGTGAAAGGACAGATGGCTACCCTATAGCCAGAGCTACCGCAAAACCGCGGATCACCTCTCCGCCAAAGATGGCAATCGCAAGCAAAACCACCAGCGTTGTGGCCGATGTGTTGACAGTGCGAGAAAGGGTAGAATTCAATGCTTCGTTGATGTTTTCCCAGATATCCCGTTTGGGATACAGGGTACGGTATTCCCTGATCCTGTCAAAGATAACCACCGTGTCGTTCAGCGAGTATCCGATAATGGTCAGTATGGCCGCTATGAACTGTTGGTCAATATCCAGTGTGAAAGGTAACACCCCGGCAAATATGGAGAAGAAAGAAACAACAAAAAGCGTATTGAAAATCAGGGATATAAGCCCACCTATTCCCCAGGACCAGTTTCTGAAACGGGCGGCAATATAAAGGAAAATGGCCACGCAGGAGAGCAGGATGGCTATCGCGGCATCACGCTGTATATCACTAGCCACTGTCGGCCCCACCTTCTCCGAACTGATCACTCCGTTGGGATTTTCCAGCGTGGAAAGAAAATCTTCAAGTGTCAGCGGGGTCACAAAGAACTCCTTGACCGCATTGTAAAGCATTTCATCCACCATCGCATCGGCTTCTGCACTTTCATCCTGGATCATATATCTAGTAGTAACGCGCATCTGGCTTTTTCCGCCGAATTCCTTGACTTCTACCCCACCCTGGAAAGCCTCCGTAACTTTTTCACGTACGGCCTCGGAGGAGACTTCCTGGTCAAAGCGTAAGACATACGTTCTTCCTCCGGTGAAATCAACCCCGTATGTAAAGCCCTTTGTGAACATGAAGACAAGTCCAATGAGGGAAATGGCAATGGCTGCGATATAGTAATATTTCCTGTATTCCAGGAATTTGATCTTTGTGTTTGTAAGGAAATTACGAGTAATCCGATTATCAAAGGAAATGGGTTTATTCTTGGTCAGTCGTCTTTCTATCAAAAGCCTTGTTATGAAAATGGACGTGAACAGGGATGTAACAAGACCTATAACCAGGGTTGTGGCAAATCCCTTCACAGGTCCTGAACCGAAGAATATAAGGACTATCCCGGTTATCATGGTGGTGATGTTACCGTCCAGAATGGCCGAATAAGCATTTTTATAACCGTCTGCGATCGCAAGACGTATCGCTTTACCCGTCCGCAACTCTTCTTTGATGCGTTCGTTAATGATCACGTTGGCATCCACTGCCATACCCAAGGTCAGTACGATACCGGCAATCCCGGGCAGGGTCAGTACGGCTCCGAAGGAAACAAGCGCTCCGAAGAGAAACAGCAGGTTGGTCAGCAATGCCACCGAAGCGTATACCCCGGAACGATTGTAGAAGAAAATCATGTAGGCAAGCACCAGCAGAAAGGCAATTAGAAATGACCCCATACCTGCATTTATGGAACGTGTCCCTAGTGACGGCCCCACAATGCTTTCCTGTACAATGGTGGTTGGAGCAGGCAGTTTACCGGATTTCAACACGTTGGCAAGGTCATCCGCCTCATCGGAAGTAAAATCGCCGGTAATGGATGAACGGCCACCTGTGATCTCGACGCTGACCCTGGGATAGGAATAGACCATATCATCCAGGACGATGGCAATGCATTTGCCAATGTTGTCGGCTGTCATTCTTGCCCAAATACGGGCACCTTCTGCATTCATCCCCATGTCTACAGAGGGGAATCCGCCGCCGGTCTGATCAAATTGTTTGTTTGCATCGGTTACCACACCTCCGTCCAGGGGTGCCCGTCCGTCTCGTGTATTTGCCTTAATGGCAACCAATTCGTAATAAACCTGGTTAACCTTATCGGGTTTCACAGACCACAGAAGGCGTACATCTGCAGGCAGGGCTGCCTGTACCTGGGGAAGATTCAGCCAGGTGTTGATCATGGCCGTATCGCGGTAATGCGCCCGGCCCACACAGGGTCCCGGTGCGAGCTGGCCTTCATAAACACTGGGGTTGAGAACGTTAAACAGTGGATTTTGTTGTGCCCAGGCTGTGAGATCTTCGGAAAGAGAATCTTCTTTGGCCAGCTGTGCCAGCAGGTCGTTTTCCTCCCCGGCTTCCGCCGTCAATGAATCTTCTTCTGTTGCTGCCGGTTTCATATCATCCAGGTAATCCCTCAGGATCCGGTTTGCTTCTTCAAGTGCCGGGTATACCTCGGAATTTTCGTAGGTTTCCCAAAACTCAAGGGAGGCTGTCCCCTGCAGCAGTTTGCGGACACGTTCCGGTTCCTTGATGCCGGGCAGCTCTACCAGGATGCGTCCGGTCGTCCCCAAACGCTGAATATTAGGCTGGGTAACACCAAAACGGTCAATACGGTTGCGCAGCACATTGAATGAGTTGGCCATGGCAGACTCGGCTTCCGTGCTAATGATGCGGAGAATCTCTTCATTGGAAGTCTCGGGTTTGATGCGCTCCCGCATGTCATAAGTCCCGAAAATCCTGGAGAGCCTTTCTCCCGGTGCGATTTCTTCCCATGAGGCGGCAAACAGGTCCACATAATTGCCCCTTGCCCCTTCCTTCACTTTTTGGTTGGTCAGTTCAATAGCCTGATTAAAAATAGGGTCCTGGCTATAATCGGTCAGTGCCCTTATCAGGTTTTCGAGCTTTACTTCCATCATTACGTTCATCCCGCCCCTGAGGTCAAGACCCAGGCTGATCTCCCTCTCCTTTACCTCCTTGTAGGTATACCACAGGTATACTTTTTCTGGGGTTATCGAGTCAATGTAATAGCTTTCTTTAGCGTTCCGCAGCGAATCCAGGAAAAAAGCCTGGTCAAACTCGCTGATATTTTGATATTCCGGGGTTTTCTGAATTTCAACAATGGCTTTTTCTGCATACCCGGCCGCTTTGTTTTCTTGTATTTGGGTTACTGCAGTAAAAGACAACTGATACAGACAAGCTACTGTAATGAGTATCGCCACCAGCCAGATGGCACCTTTACTTTGCATAATTTTATTATTAATTTATAAGTCAGGTAAAATAGGGTGCAAATGTAATGTTTTTTCCCTAATTAATTAACTTTGTAGTTCGCATTTGTCCAAATATGGCCAATAAACTGCACATAGCACTGTTTTTGATAGCGGGTCTTGTTTTAACCGCTTCGTTAGCATATGCCCAACAGATAACTGCGCAGGACTTTTTTCGTGAAGGAGAAAAACTCCAGATGGACTACCAGTTCGAGCGTGCCAAAGAAGCGTATACAAGGGCCATCAGTCTGTCGGGTGATTCGGCTTTCATAGCCCGTGCGGAACAACGCCGGGTATTATGTGAGAATGGGCTGATTCTGAGTAATTATGTGGTCAGTCCACATATACTGGGCCGGGCTGTAATCCCTTACCGGGAGTTTTTCCTGTACTACGATCTGTCACCTTCCGGAGCATGGGCCCTGCCCCCATTCGAGCTGCTCAGGCATCTAAACGACAACGGGGCTGACCGGCTCCCCCTTTTTTACAGAGCCAGCCTGGACCGTATAGTCTTTACGGCAAAGGACTCCACTTCCGGCTCAGGTTATGACCTATATATGATACAGAAGAAAGATATCCTGGCAAACGGAGCTTCTTTATGGGGTCCGCCCGTCCGCCTGGGGCCCGGGATCAATACTCCGGGCAATGAGATTTACCCTGTCCTTAGTTCCGATGGTAAAACCCTGTATTTCAGCTCCGACGGACTTCCCGGCCTGGGAGGAATGAACCTTTACGTAAGCCGCTGGAACACTCAGACGCAGGAATGGGGGTTGGCAGAAAATTTGGGCATCCCCTTCTCTTCAACGCACAATGACATGCTGTACATGCTTTCAGATGATTCTCGTTATTTTTATTTTTCCTCGGACCGTGTCGCCCCAAAAGATTCCCTGGTGTTGTACAAGGTGGAATATGAAAGTGCCCCGGTGAAAATCCGGCCCTCCTCGGTTAGGGAACTGAAAGAAATCGCTTCCCTGCCCTTGAGGGGTGATAATACGGCATCGGTCAGCAACCTGCAGCCAACAGACACCGGGCCTGCCATTCCTGACTCGGTGTTGCAGAAAACACGCGAATATACAGCCCACTACGCAGAACTGACAAGGACGGTCAGGAACCTGAAAAACCGCGTCAAAGAACATGAAAATGTATTGGACAGTTTACGAAAACGCTATGGTTCTCTTTCTATTGAAGAGGAAAGGGCTCTCCTGGCCAACACAATAAGGGAAGAAGAATTCGTTCTCATAGAATTGCAGCAATCCCTTCGCGATGCCCGCAAATCGACTCAAGCCATAGAAGACATGTTCCTTTCCCACGGAGTGCTGCCCCCCATTGCCCCTGCCGCTTCTGAAAGTCCTGTTGCAACTGCAGCCGATCAGGAACATATGTCCTGGTATCCTGTCAAACAAGCATTAGCCAGCCTAGAAGCCCATGTGTTTGAAACCCCTGTGCCACCGGTACCGCCTGTAAACCTTGAATTCCGCATTGAAAAAGAGTCCGTGATGGTTCCCTGGGAAAACGAGCCCCCTGGCCTGTATTACCGCATCCAGCTGTTCACGGTTTCCAGGAAAGCCCCTGTCAGCCAGCTGAAAGGCATCAGCCCTGTATTTGAAGTGCGTGTGGGAAAGCAATACGTTTACTATGCCGGACAATTCCTCCGTTATGCCGATGCTTCCCGAGCCCTTACGACCACAAAAAGGCAGGGAATCACCGGGGCCATAGTCGTGGCTTATTTCCAGGGGAAACCCATACCGGTTCAGGAAGGACGGCGCAGGGAGGCTCAAAACAAAACCGCTCCGGAAGGCATCGCCTCGTACCGGGTTTACCTGGGCAGCAATGAGATACCTGCCAGCCTTGTCTCCCTGGTCAATGAGCTCTCAGACAAGGATATCATCAGGGTAGTCACCGGCACCGGGGCCGATTTCTTCATAGGACCGTTCGCATCCGTTTCACAGGCAGAAGACCTGGCCAGGACCCTTCGTGAAAAAGGGTTTGACATGGTATCTGTTCAGGAAGTAACCAATTAAAAACATAAAATATGGGATTGATCATAACACTTATCATCTTGGGCCTTTTGCTAATAATCGCCGAGATGACCATTATCCCCGGCTTCGGCATCACCGGCATCCTGGGTCTGGCCAGCTTCATTGGCGCCATTGTGATGGCCTTCACCCAGTTCGGAAGCACTGTCGGTTTTATTGTGTTGTTCGCGTCATTGATCCTGTGCGGCATCCTGCTCTTTTTTGTCCTGCGCGCAAAGACCTGGCGTAAAATCACCCTCAAGCAGAACATCGACCATAAAGCCATCCCTTCTCCTGAAGAAAAAGGCATTACCGTGGGAATGGAAGGGATAAGCCTTACCCGACTGAATCCCGCCGGTAACGGCCGGTTTGGTGATGTAACCATAGAAGTACGCTCTTCCCAGGGCCTGATCCAGGCCAAGACCCCAATAAAGGTGGTCTATATCGAGGGATTGAGTATATTTGTGTCTCCTGTAGAAAACAACTAAAAGAAAATATTATGTCAAGTGTAGGTATAACGTTAATGTGGATAGCCATCGGGATCGTTGGTTTATTCATCCTTTTATGGTTTTTCCTCATCACCCTTTGGTTCCAGGCCCTGATATCCGGTGTGCGTGTCAGCCTGATCCAACTGGTGCTCATGCGTTGGAGGAAAGTCCCGCCCAGCACCATAGTCATGGCCATGATCACCGGAACAAAAGCCGGTTTGAAAATGGATGTGAATGCCATGGAAGCCCATTACCTGGCCAAGGGAAACATTATCAAGGTGGTAAACGCCCTTATCTCTGCCGATAAAGCGAATATTCCACTGGACTTCAAAATGGCCGCTGCCATTGACCTGGCAGGACGTGACGTGTTCGAAGCGGTCCAAATGTCTGTCAATCCCAAAGTGATCAACACCCCGCCCGTGTCTGCCGTTGCAAAAGACGGCATCCAGCTTATCGCCAAAGCCCGGGTCACGGTCAGGGCCAACATCAAGCAACTGGTTGGCGGGGCTGGAGAAGAAACCGTCCTGGCCCGCGTGGGTGAAGGCATCGTTTCAAGCATCGGCTCTGCTTCTTCCCACAAATCGGTATTGGAAAACCCGGATTACATTTCAAAAGTGGTTCTGGAAAAGGGACTTGATTCCGGGACTGCTTTCGAGATCCTTTCCATTGACATTGCAGACATTGATGTGGGCAAAAATATCGGGGCCGTGCTTCAGATGGATCAGGCCAACGCCGATAAGAACATAGCCCAGGCCCGCGCAGAAGAACGCCGCGCCATGGCGGTCGCCCTGGAACAGGAAAAAATAGCCGATGCCCAGGAGGCACGCGCCAAGGTCATCCTTGCCGAGGCAGAAATCCCGCTTGCCATCGCAGAAGCTTTCCGCAAAGGCAACCTCGGCATTATGGATTACTACCGCCTGAAAAACATCCAGGCCGACACCAACATGCGCGACCAGATTGCCAAATAAAAATTTCCTGCACCTGTATCCCGGCTGCCTGATTCCCGGCCTTGCATGAAGGTGCGGACTAATTGAAAAATAAAATAAAATATATACCTTTGCCCTCCTTAAAAGTAAAGGTTTGGTGAGGTGGGTGAGTGGCTGAAACCATCAGTTTGCTAAACTGACGTACTCGCAAGGGTACCGGGGGTTCGAATCCCCCCCTCACCGC
>Ga0116141_10001321_pt1 | contig 21082 bp, 22 predicted proteins | sample AD_UKC097_MetaG_FD_89744 | JGI IMG/M metagenome (GOLD analysis project Ga0116141, IMG submission 89744) | Active sludge microbial communities of municipal wastewater-treating anaerobic digesters from USA - AD_UKC097_MetaG | ecosystem: Engineered > Bioreactor > Anaerobic > Digestate | place: USA...
CAAGTGTCGTCAAGAGATGAACAAAAAAACCTATCAAAGATTCTTTCCAGGCTTTGCGCCGACGGCATAGTTGAAAAATACGGAAATAAAAATGGCTGCTTTCGGCGCATTGATCGAGAAATCGAATATATGGATTTTGCTAACGCCGATATTGCGAACACCGTCGACCTCCGTCTCCCGTTGGACCTTCATTTCAAAACCTCGATTTATCCAAAAGGGGTGGTCGTTATCGCCGGTGTCTCGGGTATGGGCAAGACACTATTCGCATTCAACGCCATTGCCGATAACATGGGCCGATTCCCGATTTTTTATTTTAACAGTGAAATGGGACCTGAAGCCTTGAAAAAAAAACTATCCCATTTTCCAATTCCGATTTCCGATTGGGCTAAAAATATGAAGGTCATAGACAAGTGGGACTTTAACAATATCTCCGACAAGATTCAGCCCGATGCTTTTAACGTGGTGGACTACTTAGAACCGGACGGGGAAAAATCTTTTAACATACACGGTGTCATAAGCGCCATCATTCGACGGCTAAACAAAGGAACTGCTCTAATTACCATACAGAAGAAACCCGAGGCGAAGATGGGCACCGGCGGAATCTACTCACTTAAAGCTGCGACACTCGCCCTTGCCCTGGATTGGGGAAAAATCGAAATTGTCAAAAACAGGTTTCGAGAATCAGACCCGAACCCGACACTCAGCAAAATCAATTTTGAGGTCCAGCAGGGTTATCGATTCGTTAAAAATGGGAGGTGGTACAAATGAGCGACATGACTTTTCAAGAAATGTGCGAGATTGATCCAAGGCTGAAAGATTTGGAGCGCGACATTCTTAAATTCAGGGATGCCAGGCGGCGGGTGAAAAATATAGATTGGTATCACTGTTTCAAGCCAAGGCTATCCATGCTTGTTGGCTTCGATGCAAAAACCCCCATGCTTTCAAGCTGCGAATGTTATGACGTTGCGTACAGGCACCTATACGACCTTTTGCAGAACGGACGGAAGAAATCCTTTACATCGGCATACGAGGGACTTTCGAAAGAGCAGATCGTGGACCGCATGGCCATTGGGGCGGTCGATGGCCAGTAAGCCCCGAAAATATTGCGCTTCGTTTCCGTGTAGCAAAATAGCAGTTGCAGGTTCGTCTTATTGCACCGACCATCAGCCGGCACCGCAGCGTGATCACAAAGAAGCCGACCCATTTTATTTGTCCCCTGCATGGAGGCGGTTGCGGAACTGGTATATCCGGGCTCATCCGCTCTGTGAGATATGCTTGAGGGAGGGCCGGATGACACCCGCAACGACAGTGGATCATGTGGTTGAACTGAAGGATGGAGGCGATCCCCTTAATGCTGATAATATGCAATCTTTATGCCATGCTTGCCATAACAAAAAAACAAAAGCAGAAGCAAAGAAACGTATTACTAACTCTTATAGTAATGAGCAATTAATTTATTACTAATTACTACCTGTTTGAAGAAGCAATTAGTAATTATATATCTAATTGTTATCATTGGAAAAATCATCAGGCAGGTAGCAAAAATAACCGACCGGCTAATGAAATTCTGAGTTAATTTTTTAAGGTGAAAAATTGGGAAAAAGAGGACCGAAAACAGCAGCGAAAAAAGCGGCAAAGCCTTTGCCGATAGGCCTTTGCAAGAAGCCCTGGGATGCAAAATATCTGAAAAGATCGGAAAGGGTGATACGTTTTTGTGAATCCCTTCCGATCACCTCGGGCGTTCTTGCCGGAACGATGTTTCGTCTCAGGCCGTGGCAAAAGCAAATAATCCGGGACATTTACCATACCCCGCGAACGGTCAGAACCGCCTTAATCTCGATGCCCCGGAAAAACGGCAAGACTGCCCTGGCTGCTGCCCTTGCCTTATGCCACCTCTTGGGACCTGAAGCAGAACCTCGCGGTCAGGTATTTAGTGCTGCTTCTGATCGAGAACAAGCATCGATCATCTTTCGGGAGATGGAAGCAATAATATTGCGAATCCCTGAATTCGAAGAGCGATGCCATATCCAAGCTTTTCATAAAAGGATTGCCGATCTTGAAACAGGTTCGGAATACCATGCCCTATCCAGTGATGCAAGAAAAGCGCACGGGTTGAGCCCTTCTTTTATGGTTTTTGATGAACTGGCCCAGTCTAAGGACCGGGAATTATACGATAATCTGATCACCGGGACCGGAGCCCGGAAAGAGCCTCTCATGTTGACAATATCAACACAAAACCCGGAGCCTCATCATATTATGAGTGAACTCGTGGACTATGCCCTAAAAATTAAAGATGGTTCTCTCCCTCCTGATCCCACTTTTTATGCCTCTTTGTTTATTGCCCCCGACGATGCCGATCCGTGGGATGAAAAAACATGGTTTGTCTCTAACCCTGCTTTGGGTGATTTTCGCTCTTTGGAAGAAATGAGGCAATTCGCCGAGCAAGCTAAGAAGATCCCCGCAAAAGAGGCGGTATTCCGAAATCTCTACCTAAACCAAAGAGTCGATGCCGGGGGGCGGTTCATATCCTCCGGGGATTATGAAGCATGCGAGGGGGAGATCCCTGATTTGACCGGACGGGCTTGCTATGGCGGATTAGATCTTTCATCCACGCAAGATTTGAGTGCGCTAAGCCTCTGCTTTGCCCCTACAAGCGACGATGAGCCTTTTTATATACTCTCCTATGCCTGGTGCCCGAATGATGCCATACGCGAACGTTCACGACGTGACCGGGTGCCATATAACGTATGGAAAAAAGAAAAGTATATCGAAAGCACTCCTGGGGCTGTAATTGACTATAATTTTATACTAAAGCGCATTGACAAATTAGCAAAGCAGTATGATCTTAAAGCAATACTTTTTGACCGATGGGGAGCGACTAAGATCGTACAGGAACTTGAAGATCGAGGCATGACGGTGATTGAATTCGGTCAGGGTTTTGCTTCCATGAGCCCGCCTACGAAAGAAATAGAGAAATTAATCCTTGCCCGGAAAATAGTATTCAAAGAAAATCCTGCTCTCAAGTGGTGCTTTTCAAACGTGATATGCGAGACGGATGCAGCAGGAAATTTGAAACCCTCTAAAAGAAGAAGTAAAGAAAAAATTGATATGGCCGTGGCTTCAATCATGGCCCTTGATGGTGCTATACGAAATCAACGAAAGGCGGTGATTCCGACGATTACCTTCATTTAATGCATTAAATTCAATCTATCGAAGGCAAACAGGGGATTAGCTACCTCCTGTCACGATAAGAAAAGGGCCGTGTGGGGCCACACCTCCACCCGTGCCCTTTTTTTATTGCCGAAAAACAGAAAGGAACAAAATGGACAAAAGCAAAGTAACGAGAATTTTTAACCTCGGGGAGATCCGAAGCAAAGAAAACAGAACGGTTGAGGCGACTCTGAGCAGCACTTATCCGGTCAAGCGATATGACGGCATGGAGGTGCTTTCTCATGAGCCTGGATCAGTGGATCTTTCCCGGTCTCCCCTCCCTCTGCTGACTGCCCACAATGACAGAATGCTTCCGGTGGGTGTAGTTGAGGGACTTAATGTAGCAGAGGGGAAGATGAAAGGGGTGCTGCGGTTTAGTCAAAATGCTGATGCACTTTGGCAGGACGTTGAGGACGGTATCCTGCGAAATATTTCCGTTGGATACATTGTTAAACAGAGAGAGAAGAAAAAAGACGGTTATCTGGTAACTAAATGGATGCCCTACGAGTGCTCCCTTGTTGCGGCTCCGGCAGATCCCAGTGTGGGGATTGGACGAAACTTTAAAGAAGAAAAGGAAAACAAAACGATGGATCGAAACGATGTACTTCAAGCAAAAAAACGGGCCATTGATGAAATGGCTGAACTGGCAGGAAAAAGAAATCTTACGGAAGAAGATGAAAAAAAAGTGGATGATCTTAAAAATGAGATCCGTACCATGGATACTCGCCTTGAGATGTTTGATGCCGTAGATAAGGGGAAAGAGGATCTTTCCAAACGAGGAAAATCCTTTACTCCCGAAATCCGCGAAAAACAGGATCGGCAGTTGATCACCGTTGAAGGTTGCCCTGCTTATGATCGGACCTTTGCCGGGATGTTCAACCAGGGCCGGAGGCTCGAAGTCAATGAGGATGAGATCAAAAGATTTCGCGCCTCTATGGTCGAAGGAACTCCCTCATCCGGGGGCTTTGCCGTACCTGATCCTTTGGCGGCTCAATGGCTTGATGCAGCCCTCGAAAATGAGGTCATCCGTCCTAATGCTACAGTGTGGCCCATGACCTCCCAAACCCGGAAGGTGCCCGGTTGGGATGGGTTTGATCAATCGGCGGGGAAATACTATGGCGGGTTCGAAATGGAATTCTTAGCCGAAGAAGGCGAAGGGTCAAAGCAGACCGGGAAACTCCGGCTCGTTACCTTGGAAGCAAAAAAGGGTGCGATCTTCTGCGATGCATCAAGCGAGGTTGTCGAGGATGGGCTTGGATTCGAGGCCCAGCTTGAAATGGCAATTAAAAAGAGTTTGGGCCTGGGGCTGGACTACTACTTCCTACAGGGGGTAGGCGGTGGTCAACCTTTGGGAATTTTGAACTCTCCAGGAGTTATATCCGTAACTCCGGAAGGCGGACAAGGAGATACTTTTAATTATTATAACCTCAGTAAAATGTTTGCTCGGATGTATCCGGCAGGAATTAACCGGGCGGTTTTTCTGGCAAATCCTACTGTACTGCCCTCCTTGCTTTTCGACCAAACGGTTGCAGTCGGAACCGGAGGGGCTCCGATGAATATTTTCAAAGAACAAAATGGAAAATATTCTTTGATGGGCAGACCCCTTTATTTCACCTCTGCACTACCTGCTATTGGTGATGTTGGCGATATCGTTTTCGTTGACCTTTCCCAATATGCAATCGGTATCCGGCGGGAAATGAAACTTGAAAAATCAACCATCCCCGGATGGACAAAAGACTTGGTATCCTATCGGGTGCTGATTCGTGTGGACGGTCAAGGGACCTGGAGCGATTCGATTACTCCGAAAAACGGCGATTCCCTTTCGTGGTGCGTAACGCTTGGTGCGCGGTAAACCCTACTCTTGATCATGGGGGGAGTCTTGCAGGCCTCCCCCCTTTACATACGAAAGGATCACTTATGGGATTTTTAGATTTTTTCAAACGAAAGCGAAACTGGGCCAATCTCGACAAATTCCTGGACCGGCCATCGTCATCAGGGGTCAATGTCAACGAAACCGTGGCCCTCGGAATTCCCGCTGTCTATGCCTGTGTCAGGGTATTGGCTGAAAGCATCGCCTCCTTGCCCCTGATCACTTATGAACGGTTCCCGAACGGTGACAAGCAACGGGCAACGGGGTTTTCTTTGTATCCGATACTGCATGATCAACCAAACCCGATTATGACATCGTTAGAGCTCAGAGAGCTCCTCATGGGGCATCTATGCCTAAGAGGTAATAGCTATTGCCTGATTGAGAGAGATGCCGGCGCGGTGGTGGCATTGTGGCCCCTGCATCCGGACCGGGTGACGGTTGAGGTCGATGGTCGAGAGCTCCTTTATATTTATCAGTCTGATGGTAAAGAGGAGAAATACAGGATGGAGGACATCCTTCATATCCGGGGGATGTCCTCTGATGGGATGATCGGGTATTCACCTCTTGCCCTGCTAAGAGATTCTTTCGGACATGCAAAAGCTCTCTCTGCTTATTCGGCCAATTTTTTCAAAAACGGTGCCTCTCCGGGTGGCATTCTGAGCACTCCGAACGCTTTGAAACCTGAGGCCCTCGCCAATCTGAGAAAGGCGTGGGCAGAAGGGCATCAGGGTAAAGGAAATCATCACAGGGTCGCCATCCTCGACGGTGATCTTAAGTGGCAGAGTGTTGGGATCTCCCCGGAAGACAGTCAGATGATCGAGAGCCAAATTTTCTGTCGTTGAGATTGCCCGGTGTTTCCGGGTGCCTCTGAACCTCATCATGGATTACGAAAGAAGCACTTACTCAAACGTAACCGAGCGGAACCGATCCTTTTTGACTCACACTCTGACCCCTTGGATGGAACGGATTGAACAGGCGATTCATAAGAGCCTGCTGACTGAATCCGAAAAACAGAGGTATTTTGTCGAGCATCTAACACATAATTTTTTAAAAGCAAACACAAGGGAACGATTTGGGGCATATAAGATTGCAAGGGATGCCGGATTCTTATCTGTCAACGAGATCCGGCAGCTTGAAAATATGAACAGCGTTGAAGGCGGGGACGTTTACGAAACATCAAAATGAGGTGAATCGTGAATAAAAAAACCATATGCGAAAAATGCGAAAAACGAGACAGGTGCAAAAAATCCTGCGATAAAGTCAATGCATTACTCTGGAAAGACAATCGAGTCATGGAAAAGAAAGCTTATAACCGGATTGTAACATATCCAAAAAAAAACGAGGTGCGGTTTTCCGAGATCTCCCAGGAACAAATCGATAATTTTACAACCTCTGATGTGGTCCCCTGGGCCTCGGGTGATTTGCGGTTGAGAAAAACCATCGTTTTTGTGGAAAGATTTTTCAATAAAACCCCTTGCAAGGTTCTGGCTGATCGGTTTGGTGTGAAGGAAAATACAATCGTGTGTATGTATCAGCAAGCGGTTGAGCAGCTTGAAAAAATAGTTGAGAAAATGGATTCGCGAAAAGAGGGGATCAAGGCAATGAAGGCGGATAAATTTAACGAGGATCAGAAATATTTTCTTTTGGTGGCTGTGTTCGGCTTCAGCCAGGCGGAAGTGGCGCGGATGTTCAGACGCAACAAGGATACCGTCAACAAGAAGGTCAAGAGAATGTCAGATCGATATGAGGCGGTTTTTTCCGAGCAGGTGGAGGTGTAGAGCAGCAGTTATGTTATAGCCATTCTTTCTTTTATTTGCTCTACTGTGAGGCCATTATAGATGGATTCCATTTTATCGACACGTTTTTTTAAGGCTTTGATTTTCTCATCCACCACCTTTTCGGCAATCTTCCGGGCTATGGATTCGATATCTTCTTCCCGCCACATTTTTTTGCTCATTTTCGATCCTTTCGTTTTGTATAGCCCCCGGTGGGGTAAGGTTTTTAAAACATTTTGTGTCGGTGAATATCATCTAAAAGAATGACCGTCAAGAACCGCCTCTCGGGGCGGTTCTTTTATTTTTAATGTGGGGTATGATGTGGGGTATTAAAATTTTATCATGAAAAAATAGGCTTTTGAATGCCTATTAAGTATTTGATTTTATTGTTGGTACGCCCGGCTGGACTCGAACCAGCGATCTTCAGCTCCGGAGGCTGACGCCTTATCCACTGGGCTACGGGCGCAATTCGGTTTGTAAAATAATTTATCGAAACGGATATGTCAAGTTTGAACTGCAAGACTTCTGCTCGAGCTGAACCGAGGGGGCTTTTGATGATAGAAATGCTTTAAAACCTCTCATCGTGACCAATCGATTTGTAGGGGCGAGAGGTTCCATCCTTGAAATTCGTAACGTATTCAATCGGTTGAATTTCTCGAACCGTCTCGATTCTCGACCTGTTGGTAAGCTTTGAAATCGATTCTATACATTTTTTTCCAGAAGCGCTTCTTTTATTTCACCGACAAGGTAGAGGGAGCCGGCAATGCAGATGGCATTTCGGGAAAATACGGTTTCGACCGCGTACGCCAAAGCGCTTCGGACATCCGGGATTACAAGGCTGTTCGGCAGGATTTTTTTTGCAACCGTGTACAATCTTTCCGGCGGCAGTGCTCGATCGATTTTGGGGCGGGTTAGAATGACTCTGTCGCAGACAGGCAAAAGGCACCGCAGCATTGCTTTATAGGGCTTATCGTTCAATATGCCGGTGATAAGCGTTATTTTTCGTTCCGTCAGGTTTTTTAATAGAAACTTTTTCAGATTTCGCGCCCCCATCAGATTGTGTGCCCCATCAATCAGGATCAGTGGAGATTTTGAGACGATTTCCAGCCTTCCCGGCCAAGAGGTTTGCGCGAGACCTTTTTTGATGTTCGCCGGAGACAGATCCGCCCGGTTCTCTTTTAATAACTCGCAAGCGGCCAGAACCAGCGCTGCGTTATCGATCTGGTGGTCACCCGGTAAACCCGTATGCATGTCATGCCAGATGTTTTCTATTCCGAAATAAGTAAATTTTTCTTCCCGGTTTTTTCTTACCCGGAATTCCTTGGTGTAACGATAGATTGGTGACGATTTTGCCGCCGCGATCTTTTCCAGCACGGATAAGGCGTTTTTTTGTCTGACACCGGTTACCAGCGGTGTGTCGTTTTTTATGATCCCTCCTTTTTCTCCGGCGATCCGACCAATGGTATTGCCCAGATATTTTTGGTGTTCAAGCGATACATTGGATATGATGGAAATTGAAGGTGTGATGATATTCGTTGCATCCAGCCGCCCGCCCATTCCGGTTTCAATGACGGCCCAGTCCACATTTCGATCCGCGAATGCATAAAAGGCCATGGCGGTGGTATATTCGAAAAAGGTGAGAGGGGCGGCCGGGTCGCCTGCGCTTTTAACGGCTTCATAAGATGTTAGAACCTCATCATTCGATATGCATTGATTATTTATGCGAATTCTCTCATTGAAATGGATGAGGTGCGGAGAAGTGTACAGGCCGACCCTGTATCCGGATGCCTGCAGGATTGAAGAAAGCGCGGAAGCGATGGAACCTTTTCCATTGGTCCCCGCCACGTGGATGCATTTAAAGCGGTCCTGAGGATTTCCTAAGCTTTCGGCGATCTTTTGGATCGAAAAGAGGCCGAGTTTTATACCGAACCTACTGAGTCCATAAAGTGTTGTGAGGCAATTATCGTAAGCGGCATTTGGTTTCATTTTCATAAAAAAACCCGGCAGAAAATCAATTCCGCCGGGTTAAAGATTGGGTTAGAGCTTATTCTATCGATATTTGCTCTTTGCAGTGGCAATCCGCTGCCTTCTCAAGGCTTCGCGCTGTTTACGACGTTTGTATTCGCTTGGCTTTTCATAATTCTTTTTCAGCTTCAATCGTTTGAAAAGCCCGTCGTTCTGAATCTTTTTTTTCAAAATGCGCATCGCCTTTTCAAGGTCATTATCGAGCACTTTGACCTCAATTGCTTTCAAATTCTATCACCCTTTCGTTCCATCAGAAAAAATTATATTTATAGTTGCTTCTGATGGTTAATTTGACTTTCCAGTACCATATAAATAGATAGCCAAAAATCTATAACTGATTTTTAATATCATGGCAAGGAAAATATTTTCAACCGGAAAATTTTGCAATTCATCCGAGCTCGACCGTTTCGAAAAACAGAATATATCAGATGATCTCAGAAGCAGCTTCAAAGCCTCCTGTTTTGCCTCCGGTTTTTTGCGAGGCGTTCAATCTTCAAAAGACTCAATAGGTTCCCACCCAAAATGATCATATTCCTTGCGATGGTACGAAATGGAGTGCCTTGCAGAAGTTCCGCTCCTTTACGGTTACGCATGCCGTCATCATAATTTTGAAACAAGCTCCTGTGTGACTTCTCTTACGCTGGGCGTGCCATCCAAGATCACGTAACGGATGGAGTCGTTTCCCCGGGCAAGGTCTTTGAAATAATAGGCGGAGGCAAGGGTACCGCTTTCGGTGTCATAGTAAATCGCATGGCGTTTGTTAATCGCCGCCTCATCCTGATCATCGGCCCGAGTCTTTAAACTGCCGCCGCAGACCCGGCATTTGTTGTGCATCGGTTTGATGGCGTCAATATAGATGTTGTTCGGGTGGTTGGCGTCATTCTCGCATAGTCGACGTCCCATTATTCTTTTTTTGGCGATATCCGCATCAAGCGTTATTTCAATGACGAGATCAACGTTTATGCCGGCTTTATCCAAGGCTTCATGAAGTTTGATGGACTGGTTTCGGTTCCTCGGAAACCCGTCAAGGAGCCAGCCGTTTTTGCAATCGTTTTGTTTCAAACGGTTGAGTATCATGGGTATCGTAATTTCATCCGGGACTAAATCCCCCCGGTCGATATATTCTTTGGCTTGAATACCCAGTTCGGTTCTTTTTGAAATATTTTCACGAAAAATGGCACCTGATTCAATGTGAGGAATGTTGAATTTTTCCTTCAGGATGGCCCCTTGAGTTCCTTTGCCGCTGCCGTTTGGCCCAAACAACACGATATTCATTTGATGTTCCTTTCTTAAGATTTTTTTTACCATCTTTAAAGCCGCCTGTCGACTGGTGATTTTTTTTGAAAGCCTCGCTTCTTCTACCCGGTTGAGAATTTTTTTAAACAGGGGTGAAGGGGACAGCTCGAACTCGCTTATAAGATCATCTCCGGTGACCAGTCGGGGTTGAGACTTCACGGGCTGATAGCCCGAGAAAAAGAAACGAATCAGGTTTTTTGCAAAACCGATATATGCTTCCTGCTTTCCTCCATTTCCTTTCCCTAGGAAATCCGCGATTGAATGCAGCAAAAGATCAGGGCTGCGGTCACCGAATTTTATAAAGAAACGGGTCAGGCTTCTCTGCGTTAATGTTTTTTTCTGATAAGCTTTATAAAGGAAAAGGGGATGCATGTGATGACGGATAATAAAATCGATAAAATGCATTTCACGGGTTGAAAATTTCAGTCGTTTGCTGATTTCTATTGCCATGTCGGCGCTTTTGTGGTCATGGTGGTAAAAATGTACGGTTCCACTGCTGTCGACGGTTCGCATTGACGGCTTTCCAATGTCATGAAATAACATGGAGCACTTGAGAAGCACTGCTTTTTCACTTTCGAGCGGTCGGTTGATCGGGCTATAGATTTCCGACATGAATCCGATATAATCATTGAGAATTTTTTCAAGATGGAAAAATGCATTCATGGTGTGGTCAAATGCGTCATAAAGATGATGATGGCTTTGAAAGCATTTTTTTAAACCGCCAAGTTCGGGGAATATGGAAAACAGTAGACCGCTGCTGCTCATTTGCAAGATATAATGGTGTGATTTTTGAGTACGAAGGATCTTGAAAAATTCGACTCTGATGCGTTCTCCGGCTGAGCGCTGGAGGAGATGGGCGTTATCGCGGATGGCGGATACAGTCGCCGGTTCGATCTCGAACGCCAACGACGCTCCCATTCGATAAGCTCGCATTAAACGGACCGGGTCTTGAATAAAGGCTCGATCAGAAACCATTCGAATCCGTTTGTCTCTCAGGTCCCGCAGGCCGCCGGTAGGGTCAATAATTTTTTTCGAATGCAGCGAGTAAGCAATGGCATTGATCGTAAAATCCCTGTTATATAGGTCTTCTTCAATCGACGTGCCGTTTACGGGAGATATGTCAAACAGATTGACAGAGGAAACCACCCGAAGTACCGATCGCCCGGGTTTTCCAATACGCACGAGACGGCCGCCGGTCCCGGCGGCCAGCTTTTCAGCAAATTGATATGGATTTCCTGAAACTGCAATATCAACATCGCATGGCGATCGATGCAGAAGAATATCTCTGAGCGAGCCGCCCACGATATAGGCATCCGTTTTTTCATCTAGGATATCCGGAAGAAATGGGATCATTTTTTGATCTATATCATTTTTTGATTTTTTTTCAATGGACGTTAAAAAACGATATCGAAACAATGCCTCGGCGACCTCTTTAAGGGTTGCGGTAACCGGAGGAGCCGCATCCGGAAAAACTTCTGTTTGCAACCGATTTAAAGAATTAGGAGTGAAGGTCATCAGCGCCGATTCACTTGCGAGGGAAGCCGTTGCCCCGGGTTCGCCGTTTTATGAAAAGATTGTGAAATACTTTGGAAAAAAAGTTCTTGCCAGGAACGGCCATTTGAATCGTCAAGCGCTTCGTCGTATCATTATCAGGGATGATTCCGCTCGAAAGATTCTTGAGCAAATCACCCATCCTGAAATCACAAGACGAATGCAGGAGAAAATATCGGAAGCGGAAAAAGGCGGTGAACCGGTGATACTGGTTGAAGTTCCTCTTCTTTTCGAACTGAATCTCGAAGATAAATTTGACGTCGTCATCGTGGTCATCGCCGATTATGAATCGCGGATTGAAAGATTGATGGAAAGGGACAAGGTGTCCAGAAGGGATGCTGAAGCGCTTCTGGACACCCAGCTGCCCGATGCGGAGAAAATTGAACGGGCCGAATTTGTAATCCGGAATAATGGTTCAAGAGAAAACATGTTGGAATCCGTCGATTATTTTTACCGGAAGTTTTGTCGAAAAATTCACGAAAAGGGCTGAAAGCCCTTGACAGGAACAATCTCGTGATATAGGTTTTATATGAAAATGAGTCTAGGAACCCGCCTGTTGAAGATAAGCCCTTACATTCTTCAATCACAGATCACAGATCACAGATCACAGAGCACTCATTATTCTCCATTTAACCGACACGGATCTATTCCGCCGATCTCCTGTGTATGGATAGTTTATCCTTTTATAATTATACCAAAAAATTGTTCGATGAGCCTTAGTCGGTCTCGAAAAGAACCTGATCTTCGGCAAAGCGGTAATCCGCCGCGGCCGCCCTGTGATTCGGATTGAAAAACTTATTTTAGATGTGATTGCAACAAGAAAGAAAAACAGATTGTGAGGAAAATGGTCAATGAACTTGCTTGAACTTAAAGACAAGAAAATCAGTGAACTAACCCATATGGCCAAGGATTTTAATATTCATGGCGCTGCCGGGATGAGGAAACAGGAGCTTATTTTTGCGCTCCTCCAGGCCCAGATTGAAAAAAACGGCTTGATATACGGGGAAGGCACGCTGGAGATACTTCCGGATGGTTTCGGGTTTTTGAGAGCCCCGGATTACAACTATCTGCCGGGCCCGGATGATATTTATGTGTCCCCTTCACAGATCCGTCGCTTTAATCTGCGCACAGGGGATACGGTATCCGGACAAATCCGGCAACCAAAAGAGTCGGAACGATATTTTGCCTTGCTGAAAGTCGAGGCGGTCAACTTCGAAGATCCGGAAGTGGCTAGGGAAAAAATACTTTTTGATAACCTGACGCCGCTTTACCCCCAGATTAAAATGAATCTTGAAACCGATTCCGATAATTATTCCATGCGGATCATGGATCTTTTGACTCCCATCGGTTTCGGTCAGAGGGGGTTGATTGTTTCTCCCCCGAGATCGGGCAAAACAATGCTGCTTCAATCGATCGCTAACAGCATTATGGCGAATCACAAGGAAGTGGATCTGTTCGTGCTTCTGATTGATGAGCGTCCCGAAGAGGTAACCGATATGCAGCGCAGCGTGAGGGGAGAAGTGATCAGTTCCACTTTCGACGAGCCTGCGGAAAGACATGTTCAGGTAGCTGAAATGGTTATCGAAAAAGCCAAGCGCCTGGTTGAACATAAAAAGGATGTCATCATTCTTTTGGATAGCATCACCAGACTGGCCCGGGCCTACAATTCGGTAATTCCACCAAGCGGAAAGATTTTATCCGGCGGAGTGGATTCAAATGCCCTTCAACGTCCCAAACGATTTTTCGGAGCTGCCAGAAACATTGAGGAAGGCGGAAGCCTTACAATTATCGCAACGGCCCTTATTGATACCGGAAGCCGAATGGACGAGGTTATTTTTGAGGAGTTCAAGGGCACAGGCAACATGGAACTCGTGCTGGATCGAAGACTTGCCGATAAACGGATGTTTCCCGCAATCGATATCAACAAGTCGGGGACAAGGAAAGAAGAACTCCTTTTGAACCCGGAAACGCTCAATCGCGTCTGGATCTTAAGAAAACTTCTCTCTTCGCTGAATCCGATCGACAGCCTTGAATTTTTACTTGAAAAAATGGAAGGAACGAGAGATAATAAAGAATTTTTAAAATCCATGAACGCGTAACCAGATACATAGGGAGTTGAAAAGACAATGAAAAAAGATATTCATCCGGATTATTTCGAGACGGAAATAAAATGCGCATGCGGAAACGTTCTCGGGGTGGGTTCGACAAAATCGGATATTCGAATTGAAATCTGTTCAAAATGCCATCCTTTTTTTACCGGCAAACAGAAGTTGATAGACACGGCCGGCCGAATTGAGCGGTTCCGAAAGAAATATGAAAAATATCAGAACCAGCAAACCTCCAGTTAGGTTTCTATGATACTCCCGCCTTATCTGAACGGAATGCGGCCCGTTTTTTGTTGCCGGTAATGGACGGAAAAGTACGGCACGCGTTTCGTTCAGCATTCATTTCATTCGTTCGTCTTTACCGACGCGTTGAAATCTGGATATTGATAACCATTTAAAATCCTTGAAACATATGTTCGATAAATTAAAAGGGGTTGAAACTCGTTTCCTGGCTGTCGAAAAGCTTCTAAGCGATCCCAAGATTCTTCAGGATCGGGAAGCTTACCAGAAACATAGCCGCGAACACGCGGAGCTTAACAAAATCGTAACGGTTTTTAGAAAATACAGGCAGACTTTGGATGAGCTTGATCAGAGCAGCGAACTGTTAAAAGATGGAGATCCGGAAATAAAGGAACTGGCCCGGGACGAAATGCGCTCGTTAAACCTCAAAAAAGACGTGCTTGAAAATGAACTGAAAAGGCTCCTTATTCCGAAAGACCCAAATGATGAAAAAAATGTGTTGATTGAAATTCGGGCCGGTACCGGCGGCGAAGAAGCAGGCCTTTTTGCCGGTGATCTTTTCAGAATGTACAGCAGGTATGCCGAGAATAACGGATGGAAAGTCGAGGTGATGACTCATCATCCAACCGGTGTCGGCGGTTTGAAAGAAATTGTGGCGTTGTTCAGTGGAAAGGGGGCTTACAGTCGTTTTAAATACGAAAGCGGTACCCACCGGGTTCAACGTGTTCCGGAAACCGAAGCGCAGGGCAGAATTCATACCTCGGCGGTGACGGTTGCGGTTTTGCCGGAAGCCGAGGAAGTCGAAGTTCATATCGATCCGCGGGAAATTAAGATTGATGTATATCGATCTACCGGTCCGGGAGGCCAGCATGTAAACACCACGGATTCAGCGGTTCGCATTACCCACCTTCCTACGGGTCTGGTTGTCACATGCCAGGATGAAAAATCCCAAATCAAAAACAAGAACAAAGCGATGAAGGTTTTAAGAGCCCGTCTTCTCGACCAGATGATTCGGGAGCAGGATGAAAAAAGATCGGAAGAGCGGAAAACCCAGATTGGAAGCGGAGACAGAAGCGAGAGAATCCGAACCTATAACTTCCCTCAGGGACGCGTCACCGAGCACCGAATCGGACTCACTCTGTACCGATTGGAAAGCATATTGCAGGGTGAATTAGACGAGATCATTGATGAACTTGCAACATATTATCAATCCCAGATGTTACAGCATGAGCAAACCGGAAAAAACTCAATCGCGACCCAGGGAATCTCAATGGAACATCCTTAAGCTTCTCAGATGGACCACCTCATATTTTAAATCCCATAATATTGAAAATCCAAGGGCCGACGCGGAAGTGCTCTTGGCAAATGCATTGAATTTAAAACGAATCGATCTGTATCTACGTTATGATCAACCGCTTTGCAATCATGAGCTTTCTCTTTTTAAGGGTTTTATAAAAAGACGGATCGACCGGGAACCTGTCGCATATATCGTCGGTGTTAAAGAGTTCTGGTCCATGGAGTTGGCGGTTACAAGAGATGTTCTGATTCCGCGTCCTGAAACCGAATGCCTGGTGGAGGCAGCCCTTTCGTATCTGCCCGAGAATTCAGGTCGCTCACCCAAACGTGTATTGGAACTCGGCACCGGATCCGGTGCGGTCGCTCTTGCCTTGGCTTCTGAGCGACCGGCGCATCTTTTTTTTGCATCCGACCGCTCCGAAAAAGCGATTCGGATCGCCAAGTCGAACGCGTTACGCCATCATCTGGATTCGGCGATTCATTTTTTTGTCGGAGACTGGTTTTTACCGTTAATTCCGGATACATGTTCTTTTGACATGATTCTGTCCAATCCGCCCTATGTTCCGAGCCGAGTTATCGGGCTGCTTCAGCCTGAAATTTACCAATATGAGCCGATTGGAGCGCTTGACGGCTGTAAAGACGGCCTTTTTTGCATCCGGCAGATCATTGACCATTCGGACCGCTATCTGAATTCCGGCGGGTTTTTGCTGCTGGAAATCGGACATGATCAGAAAAACGAGGTCCGGAAGATAATCGATCAATGCGGAAACTTTGAAGCCGTTGCTTTTTTGAAGGATTATTGCGGATATGACCGCGTGGTTCATATGAAAAAAAGATCAATCGGATGAAAAATAAAAAATGTTGAGAATCAAATTTTAATTTGCTAATAATAAAAAATTTGAAAAACGCACGTCCTTGGACCTTGTTCCCGGTGCCTTCAACGAAGGTGGGGAAAAGGGATGATGGGGGCGGTGGAACAACCAACCAAGAAGGGAGAAAGAAATGGCTTATCTTACAATGAAGGAACTTCTCGAAGCGGGAGTTCATTTCGGACATCAGACCAAACGTTGGAACCCGAAGATGAAACCTTACATATTCGGGGCAAGAAATGGTATCTACATTATTGATCTTCAAAAAACCGTTCGTATGTTCAAGACCGCATTTGATTTTATTTCCGAAACGGTTTCAAACGGAAAGTCGGTGCTTTTTGTTGGAACCAAAAAGCAGGCCCGTGATTCCGTTTATGAGGAGGCGAATCGATGCGAAATGTTTTATGTGCAAAACAGGTGGCTTGGGGGAATGCTGACAAATTTCCAGACCATAAAACAAAGCATCGATAGACTCAATTACCTTAATTCAATAAAAAATGATGAAACCATCAATCTTTTCCCCAAAAAAGAGCGACTGAAGCTTGAAAAGGAGCGAGTGAAACTCGACGGCAACCTCGGTGGTATTCGCAACATGAACCAACTCCCCGGCGCGCTTTTTGTTGTTGATCCTAAAAATGAAGCCATTGCGGTACGCGAGGGAAAAAGGCTTAACATACCCATTGTGGCGATTGTGGATACCAATTGTGACCCTGATGAGATCGATTACATCATTCCGGGAAATGATGACGCCATACGTTCCATTCGGCTGATATCTTCCAGGATCGCAGATGCCTGTATCAGCGGCAAACAGCTTCTGGCAGAGAAACAGCAGGCGGAGACCGACAAGGAAATAGAGGAGAAATTCGACGTCGAAGCCGTTGCGTCCGAATCAAAACCCGCTGAAAAAACGGTAACTTCAGACAGCGTGGAAGGTCCTGTCATCGAAATAATAAAAAGAAAAAAAACCGGGACTCCGGAAGATCCTGCAAGTGAAGAATTTGGAGAATCCAAAGCAGCAGAAGAAACAGGAGAATAAATATGGCAACAATCAGTGCGATGATGGTGAAAGAACTCCGGGAAAAAACCGGTGCCGGAATTATGGACTGCAAGGAAGCACTTACGGAGTGCGACGGAGATATGAGCTCGGCGGTTGATTTTTTGAGGAAAAAGGGTCTGGCAACCGCTCAGAAACGAGCCGGAAGAGTCATGACGGCAGGAACGATTCAGTCCTACATTCATATGGGCGGTAAAATCGGGGTGCTGGTTGAAGTTAATTGCGAGACTGATTTTGTTGCAAATACGGATGATTTCAAGGAATTCGTCAAAAATATTGCGATGCATATTGCAGCGACCAACCCGGCAGGAATCCGCCCCGAGGATGTTCCGGAGGATATTATCAAGAAAGAGAAGGAGATTTATCATGCCCAGGCAGTGGAAATGGGCAAGCCTGAAAAAATGATTGATAAGATTGTTGAAGGAAAACTGAACAAGTTTTTCCAGGAAAATTGTCTGATGAATCAGCAATACGTTCGTAATCCCGATATTACGATCGGCGATCTTTTGAATGATGTGATTGCCAAAATCGGAGAAAATATTGTAATCAGGCGTTTTGTAAGATTTCAACTGGGCGAGGAATCCTAAACTTTGGCATTTACCCGATTTAAAAGAATTCTTTTAAAATTGAGCGGCGAAGCCCTCATGGGCGATCAAGGCTTTGGTATCAGCCCGGATGTTATAAAATACGTGGCGGAGGAGGTTCGTTCCGTTTTTGACCTCGGTGTGCAGGTTGCAATGGTTGTTGGTGGAGGCAATATATTCCGAGGAATCGCCGCCGGCTCATATGGCATGGACCGGGTTTCCGCCGACAACATGGGGATGCTGGCCACGGTTATTAACAGCCTGGCTTTGCAGGATGTTCTGGAAAAAAGAGGGATTCAGACCCGCGTCCAAACCGCCATATCCATGCATGAAGTCGCCGAACCGTTCATTCTCAGAAGAGCGATTCGTCATCTGGAGAAAGGTCGAGTGGTGATATTTGCTGCAGGCACCGGCAATCCTTATTTTACCACGGATACCGCTGCCGTGTTGAGAGCTCAGGAAATCCATGCAGATATTCTTCTGAAGGCAACCAAGGTAGATGGCCTGTACGATTCAGACCCCTCGATATACAAGGATGCGAAATTCATCGAAAGAATCAACTATGCCGAAGTTCTTGAAAAACAGCTGGGGGTTATGGATTTAACGGCGATTTCTTTGGCGATGGTGAATCACCTTCCCCTTGTTGTTTTTAATCTGAGGGGAAAGGGAAATATCAAAAAAGTAGTATGCGGAGAAAAAATCGGGACCCGGATTGATAAGTGACGGCTCTATCCGCGGCGCCTCAGTGAATTCATCATCCCGGGATCGGAAAACTTAAGATTGTGTATTTACGGAAAGATGCCTATTTCTTTTGAACCGCAACGGCGAGCGTATTCCCTGCAGCTTGCCGCGGGGTTCTTCAATTGTGTGTTTTGTGCCCAAGATTGACGGATTATCCGGCTGTCAGCCTATATTCGGAAAAAAAGAACAAAAAAATAAGTGGGTGTCTATGATTGAAGCGATATATCAAGAAACCAAGGATAGAATGGGAAAGTCGATTGCGGCCCTCCAAAATGACTTAAAAAGAGTCAGAACGGGGCGGGCCTCATTGTCACTCCTTGACGGTGTGCGGGCGGATTATTATGGCGTTCCGACCCCTCTTAACCAGATGGCTTCCCTCTCGGTTCCCGAAAGCCGGCTGATTACGATACAACCCTGGGATACCACGGTAATTAAAGAAATCGAAAAAGCGATATTAAAATCCGATTTGGGACTCACCCCAACGAACGATGGTAAGATAATCCGAATCTCCATCCCCACGCTAACGGAAGAAAGAAGAAAAGAACTCGTTAAACTCGTCAACAAAATGTGCGAAGATCACAAGATTGCGGTGCGCAATATTCGACGGGATTCCAACGAACTTTTGAAAGCCACCAAAAAAGATGGTGAAATTTCGGAAGACGATGCCTTCAAAGCCCAGGAACAGGTCCAGAAAATAACGGACGAATACATAAAGCTGATCGACGGCATTTGTGAAGAAAAAGAAAAAGAAATTCTTGAATTCTAAAACAATGTTGTCCGCTTATCCGGATCTCGATGCTGCAAATCTCCCCGCTCATGTGGCCATCATCATGGACGGGAATGGCAGGTGGGCGAAAAAGCGCCTTTTAAACCGAATCAAGGGGCATGAGCAGGGCACGGAAGCTGTAAGGAGCATCGTTCGAACCTGCCGTGAACTGGGCATTTCCATTTTGACTCTTTACGCATTTTCTACGGAAAACTGGCAACGGCCGAAAACGGAAGTCGCCGCCCTGATGAATCTTCTGAAAAGATTTCTGGAATCCGAGCTTGAAGAGATGATGAACAAAGATATCCGCCTCAATGCGATTGGAGAGATTGAAAGGCTTCCCGAGGATGTTCGGCAAATGCTTCAGAAGACCATGAAATCAACCGAGAACAATAACTCGATGCTCCTCAACCTTGCGTTGAGTTACGGCGGCCGGGCTGAGATCGTCCGAATGGTTCGTGAAATTTCGAAAAAAGCAAAAAACGGTGAGATCGATCCGGACTCGATCACATCCAGCATCGTATCGGATCACCTTTATACAAGGGGAATGCAGGATCCGGATCTGCTGATTCGAACCAGTGGGGAAATTCGAATCAGCAATTTTCTTTTGTGGCAGGTTGCCTATTCCGAAATTTTTGTCACCGATACCCTGTGGCCGGATTTCGGCAAGGATGAATTCGTCCGAATTCTGAAAGGCTATCAGCAAAGAGAACGCCGGTTTGGCAAGGTCGAAGCGTAACGGCTTGCCCGGATGGGTTCAAAATAAGCGGAACGAGCCCGATTTATCAACCCCTGCTGCCATTCAGACCAATTGCATGATGAACTCAAAACGGTGGGTTACAGGCATTATCGCGCTTCCTTTGCTCATTGTGCTGGTATACAAAGGCGGCCCTGTTGTCTTTGCCGCCTTTATCGGTATTATTTCTCTTTATTCTCTTTGGGAATATTTTCGCCTTGTATTTCATGCCCGCAAGGCCGTGATGCGGGATCCCATCCCCACTTTGATTCTATTTGTCGCTCCGATCATAATCTGGGCCGCCTACAAAAATTCATTTCAAACAATCCTGAGCGTTATTACCTTGAATCTGATTTGTTCCGGTTTTTTAGCTCTGCTACGGTTCAAGTCGGATCCACTCGTCCCGGAAATTATCACCAAACAAATCCTTGGAATGATATATATTCCCCTGTCCTTATCATATTTGGTTCTGATTCGTAATGGAATCGACGGGATTGCCTGGATTTTCTTCCTTTTATGCATTGTTTTTGCCGGAGACACCGCTGCTTACTATGTGGGCTCCTATCTGGGGCGGCATCCGCTTTGTCCTTCGGTCAGCCCGAAAAAGACCGTTGAAGGTTCAATCGGCGGGCTTTTTGCAAATATCGGCATCGGCTTGCTTTTCAAATTTATATTTTTTCCCTTGTTGTCGTGGGGTGGGAGCCTTCTGTTTTTTCTTTCCGTCGGTATTGCCGGCCAGGTGGGAGATCTGTTTGAATCCGTGCTCAAGAGGTCTGCGAATGTGAAGGATTCCGGTGCAATCCTCCCCGGTCATGGAGGAATCCTCGATCGTATTGACGCTCTTTTATTCGCGGCTCCTGTGGCTTATTTTTTTAAGGAATATCTATTGTTTTAAACACCGCAGGACCCATTCGTCTTTGAGCCGGACTCAAACGATGTCCGGTTTGATGGCTTCGTAAAAAAA
>Ga0116141_10001324_pt1 | contig 21064 bp, 14 predicted proteins | sample AD_UKC097_MetaG_FD_89744 | JGI IMG/M metagenome (GOLD analysis project Ga0116141, IMG submission 89744) | Active sludge microbial communities of municipal wastewater-treating anaerobic digesters from USA - AD_UKC097_MetaG | ecosystem: Engineered > Bioreactor > Anaerobic > Digestate | place: USA...
GGAATGGTTCCGAGAACGGTTTCTGCACATCCTGACGCCCATCACGATCGTCGCCCTGCTGGCGACGCTTGTCCTGCTGTTCTCGTTCAAAGGCGAGGCCATCCTCAACGATCCCCTGACCATCCTGTGGATCGCGGTACCCCTGTTCATCCAGACGATTCTGATCTTCGGGCTGGGCTACGTGCTGGCGAGGTTGCTGAAGTTGCCCTATCAGGATGCGGCCCCTTCCGCGATGATCGGAGCCTCAAACCATTTCGAGGTGGCCATTGCGACCGCCACAATCCTGTTTGGCCTGTCGAGCGGGGCTGCCCTGGCGACCGTAGTGGGTGTACTCATCGAAGTGCCCGTGATGTTGATGCTCGTACGGATTTGTCTAAGGACGAGGAATTGGTTCCCGACGGACAGGCCGACTCCAGCGACGCTGAGCCGCGTGGCGCGCCCGTCATAGCTTAGACACGGCGAAAAGGTATTTCGGGCCGCGAATCACGTGGTCTCGCCAGAATCCTCGGCTTTACCCTCGAGCAGTTTCTCGATGACACGGATGTCTTTCGGGATGTGGACGGTAACGTATTCTCCCGCCTCGACTTGCGTGTAGGAGTGATCCAGAAGCCCGTCGAAGAGGATCGTGTCGTCCGGGTTCAGCCGAAATGTCCGGTCCTCGATCCGCAGATCCACGCTTCCGCTGAGGACGTAGCAGAACTCGTGAATATCCTCGTGCAACCCCATGACGTGCACGTAGTCGCCCGCCGAGGCCGTTACGCGAATCAGCTTGCCCTTGTCATACCGGGCGACCTTGCACCGTTCCAGCCCCTTGTCCGCCCGCGTCGCATGGCTGCGATCTTCGACCTGCGCCTTTCGCCTTTGGACCAGACGTCGTTCGGCGAGGCCGAGGAGGTCGCTCGTGGAGATCTGGAGCGCCCCCGCCACGGCGTCGAGGGTCTTGAGGGACGGCATTGTCTTGTTGGTTTCCACCGATTCGACTGTCGGATATGTCAACCCGGCCCGGCCCGCCAGTCCCTGCAGCGTCAGATTCAGACGCCGACGGAGGATGCGGATGATTCGAAAATCGTAGTCGCTGTTCACAGCGTACTCCTTCACAACTGGGCCGAGCCGGAGGCCAGGCCCTACAGTTATCGGGCCTGCGGCATGCCAAACCCAATGAAACACCAATTCACAGCATATGTAAATACTTTTTTATCTATCGACTGAGATTCTGCGTTTTCTCCATTCTGCGAGCACACCAAGAAATCGCATTTGATATGGGCACTCGACAGCGATCACAGAATGTCCTTGCGCATGGCTGAAGGCGGGACCGTGGCCGGTACGATGCTACGCCTGCAATATGCGACAGCGTGGCAGACGCGAGTCGGGAGACCAAATGACGGATCTCCGGTAGGCCGAAGGATATGGCACATCTCTCAGTGGGGTGGAAACACGCTACCGCGGTCGAAAGGGCTTATTCCGCATCACGCGGAGTGCGTCCATCGTGAACGGTATGATCGAAGTGCTGGTGAAAGGGACCAAGTATGCAAACCGTGGAGAGAACGCGCGCCGCCGCGGGCAAATACCTCACATTTGCCCTCGGACCGGAGGAGTTCGGCCTGGAGATCCTCAAGGTACGAGAAATCATCGGCTATATGCCAATCACCGCAGTCCCGCAGACTCCGGCGTACGTCAAGGGGGTGATCAATCTCCGCGGGCAGGTCATCCCAGTCGTCGATCTGCGCGCGAAGTTCGTCATGAACGCCACCGAGACGACGTCGGAAACCTGCATCATCGTCGTGGAGACCTCTCAGGGCAGTGGCAAGTGCAGCACGGGGATCGTCGTGGACCGTGTCCGCGATGTCCTGGACATCCACAATGACAACATCGAGGACTCGCCGCATTTCGGCTCCGGCATCAGTACGGACTGCATCCTCGGCATGGGCAAGATCGGCGATTCGGTGAAGATCCTGCTGGACATCGACCGAGTTCTCGGGGGCACGAATCTGGCCACCCTCTGCGATGCCGAACTGTAGGAAATCACCTGAGCGTCCGGCCCCTGTGCGCGCCGTGGAACGGCCCGATCGCAGACCCGGACGCTGCTCGCCCCCAACGGCATACCCACCGGGGACGACACCATGGACGTGACGCTGGAGCAACAGGACGCGCCGTGCAGGATCGAATGTGATGGCCGTTACAGGTCTCAAGAGTTCATTGGGCTGATTAGAGGAGAACAGAGATGTTCAAAAGAATGAAACTCGCGACGAAGATGGGGATTGGTTTTGGTGTCCTGGTTGTCATATCCGGCGTGCTCGGCCTCGTCGGGTGGACCGGGTTGACCAACGTGGCGACGAACGCCGAGCTGAACGAGGCCGGGAAGGAGTGCCTCGCGGGGCTCAATCAATGCGCCTCCCTCCGGAAGGATTTCACCATTCAAGGATTCGAGAAAGCCGCAAACGAAGACAAGAACGCAGCCGAGAAGTGGCACGATGCGTACGCCGCATTGACCACCCAACTCCACGAACTCGAGAATACCAAGGGCCTTGCGACGAATGACAAGGCGATCGTGGCCGAAGCCAGCAGCAAGATGCCCCCCTATTTGACGTCTTTCGTACATCAGGAAGACGCCCGCAAGATGAGGGATACGGCCTTTCAGAGTTGGGGCAAAGTCGGTACCGACGTGACACGGGCGGTCGCCGCAGTGGTCACCGACGTGATCGAGCCGGCCCGAAAGGCGGCGGAAGAGGCGAAGAACACCGACGAAATCGTTCGATGGACCAAGATCGGGACCCAGCTCGACGAACAGGTCTTTCAGGAGTTCCTGCTTCTGCGGGTGAGCGCGGTCTACCTCCTGGCCACGAACAAGGAAGAACAGTACACCAACTACCAGAAGCAACTCGCCAAAGTGAAGACCAACCTGGACGCCTGGACGACGCTGGTCAAGGGCGACAGCAAGGTCGAGACAGTCGCCCAGAACATCGCAGGCTACCTGAACAGCTACGATGAGGCCGGCCGGCAGTACTACGCAGGAATGCAGGCCCGCGACGCCGCTCTGGCCGAAATGGCGACCGCCGCCCAAGCAATCGTGGACACGATCAACCGCCTCCAGACATCCCTGAAGAACAGGATGGAGAGCACCGTCGCCCAGACGAACACTCTCATGATGATCATGGCAATCTCCGGCATCGTCCTGGGCATCGTCCTGGCCGTCCTGATCACGATGAGCATCATCAAACCGATCAAGAGAATTATCGACGCCCTGACGGCAGGCTCCGAGCAGGTGGCCGCCGCCTCCGGCCAGGTCTCGGCGGCGTCACAGTCCCTCGCCGAGGGCGCCACCGAGCAGGCCGCCGGCCTGCAGGAGACCTCGTCCAGTCTCGAAGAGATGGCCTCCATGACCAAGCAGAACGCTGACAACGCCCAACAGGCGAACACGCTGGCCGTCGAGGCCCGCACGTCCGCCAACACGGGGACCGAGTCCATGCACCGGATGAACGAGGCGATCCAGGAGATCCAGAAGAGTTCCGATGAGACCTCGAAGATCATCAAGGTGATCGATGAGATCGCATTCCAGACCAACCTGCTGGCCCTCAACGCCGCGGTCGAGGCCGCCCGAGCGGGCGAGGCCGGCAAGGGCTTCGCCGTCGTCGCTGAGGAGGTCCGTAACCTCGCGATGCGGTCGGCCGAGGCAGCCAAGGACACCGCCAATATGATCGAGGAATCGGTCAAGAACTCGAAGAACGGCGTGGATATCGCCACAGAGGTTGGCAAGGTCCTCGGGGAAATCGTCCAGAGTGTCGGCAAGACGGCCGATCTGGTCAGCGAGATCGCGGCGGCCAGCCAGGAACAGGCACAGGGGATCGATCAGGTCAACACGGCCATCGCCCAGATGGACAAAGTCACCCAGCAGAACGCAGCCAACGCCGAGGAAAGCGCCAGTGCGTCCGAGGAATTGACCGCACAGGCCGAATCGATGAACGAAATCGTAGCCGAGCTGGTTTCACTGGTCGGGGGCGCCTCAAAGGGCTCGACTTCGACGCAGCCGTCAACCAAACGTCGCGAACTGGGGCAGTCGGACCACATCCTGCACACGATCGCCACGGGCAAGAAGGAACCAAAGGCCCGGCCGGCGAAACCTCGTCAGGAGAGAACCATTCCGTTGAGCGAAGACGAAGAGCTGAATCACTTCAACACCTGAGTGTCACATGGTCAGTCGTTGGACGCCGGGCGGGTCAGGACGGCCCGTCCGGCATCCCGCTGGCCGTCAAGCGACGCTCGGACCGGATACGACGCAAGCCGAAATAGACGGCAGCCTCACCGGCCGCCCATCCTATTGCTTATCCATCGTCCTTGGCCGAGCCGACTTGCGCATCCAGCAGGCGTTCGAACGCGCGAAGGTCCTTGGGGATATGAATCGTGATGTACTCCCCCGCCTCCTGCTGGGTGTAGGAATGATCCAGGAGCCCGTCGAAGAGAATCGTCTCATCCGGGGCCAAATGGTATGTCTTGTCCTCGATGCGCAGGTCCACGCGGCCACTGAGAGCGTAGCAGAACTCATGGACGTTCTCATGCAATCCCATGACGTGCACGGTCTGACCGGCGGCGGCAACCACACGAATGATCTTGCCCTTGTCGAATTGTGCGATGCGGCAGTTCTCGGTGCCCGTGTCCTTCTTCCGTGTGAGCATGTTCGGCGCGGGCTCGGCCTTGCGCCGCTGGACGAGACGCCGCTCCGCCAGGCGGACAAGATCACTCGCGGACAGGCCCAGCGCGCCGGCGATGGCGTCCAGGGTCTTCAGGGAGGGTTGCGTCTTGTTCGTCTCCACCGCCTCGACCGTGGGATAAGTCAGGCCGGAACGCCGGGCAACCTCGTGAAGCGTCAGGTTCAGTTGCCGCCGCAATACCCGCATGACACGAAAATCGTAGACACTGTTCATCAGCAAATCTCTTCCATACCGCGAAAGGCAAAAGCATGAAGATAGGGGCATACGCCATCGCTGTCAACCGCGAATACAGTTATGGGACACTGAGACTCGTCATAAGAACAATGGTACCGGATGGGCAAGAATTGCGGTCCGGGCATTAAAATACGTAGTTTTACTTATGGTTTCGATGGCCCCAATGGCCGGTTTCACAGGGGGAATTGCTAAATCATAGCCGTTCCTACCTACCATGCGTGCGCATGTACATTAACGTACCTACCCTGGTGGGACGATTTCCTGGATGCTTCCTCTTGACAGGAGCTTTGCTTGTTTGTGGGGCTCCGGCCCTCGCGTCTTCGGGCTGGGAATCCCCGGCGCGATCGACGGCATCCAGGCTGCCGCGACCGCATCTGTGAAAGACCTTTTGAGGAGACCTGTCGATGGCTGAAACCACAGCACAGATCAAGAGCCGCAGCGACGCCGCGCTCGACAAGGAGGGCAAGTACCTGACCTTCGCCCTGGCTCACGAGGAGTATGGACTGGAGATTCTGAAGGTCCGCGAGATCATTGGGTACATCGACGTCACCGCCGTACCCCAGACGCCTCATTACGTCAAGGGGGTCATCAACCTCCGCGGACAGGTCATCCCCGTGGTCGATCTCCGAGCCAAGTTCGGCATGGAGACCGCAGGAGTCACGGACGAAACGTGCATCATCGTCGTGGAGATCACCCACGGCAACCGCAAATTCAACACCGGCATCGTCGTGGACCACGTCCAGGAGGTGCTGGATATTCCGGGCGGCAACATCGAGGAGGCGCCTCAGTTCGGTGCCTCCGTCAGCACCGACTTCATCCTCGGTATGGGAAAAGTCGGCGAATCGGTGAAGATCCTCCTGGACATCGACCGCGTCCTCACCGGCAGTGGTTTAGGCAACCTCGCCCACAGCGGGCTCGACGGCCCGGCCGCAGAGCAAACACCAGACCCCAATGAAAGGACATCGTGATGGGACTTCGAGTATCGTGGTACACGCTGGCGGGCGTGGCGGCAGTGGGCATCTTGTGTCTGTCCCGTACAGGCCTTGGCGCCGGGACACAGGATCCCTCTGTGCAGGAGAGAATCGAGCAGTTGGAAAAACAGGTCGCGGAGTTGAGGACTGCCCCGCCGGAAGTTCAGCCCACCGTCCCGAAGGAGGCACCTGCGAAGAAGAGTGTCTGGTCGAATCTGGACATCCAGTTCTATGGTTATGTCAAGGCCGACGCCGCCCGCGATTCCTCACGCACCTATCCGGGCAACTTCGTCCTGTATGTCGATTCGGAGGCCACAAACCACGACGACGCAGAGTTCAACCTGACGGCGAACCAAACGCGTCTCGGGTTCGACATCAGTGGTCCCGAGAGCGAGACGATGAAGACGTCGGGGAAGATCGAGTTCGATTTCTATGGGAACTATGCGTCCGAGAACAAGGCCAAGATCCAGATGCGCCATGCATACATGACCTTCGCATGGCCGCAGTTGGACCTCGCCTTGCTCGCAGGGCAAGCCTCTGACGTGGTCTCTCCGTTGGTCCCGACCACTCTGAACTACACGGTTCTCTGGGATGCCGGCAACATCGGCTACCGCCGACCGCAGCTCCGTCTGACCAAGAACTTGTCGCTCGGAGACAAGACCTCGATGAAGTTCGAAGGCGCCGTCGCACGGACCATCGGCAGGGCCGATCCGACCAAATCGGAGTCCGGCGAAGATGCAGGATTCCCCACCGTCCAGGGCAGGGTGAGCATGACCTTCCCGTTCGTTGGTCCGAAACCCGTCGTGCTTGGGTTCTCAGGCCACAAGGGCCGGGAGGAGTACGATCTTGATCCCAACGGCACGAATATGGACTTCGATACATGGTCGGTCTGTCTGGATGCGACCGTGCCCGTGTCCAAATGCTTCACCGTCCTGGGCGAGTTGTTCACCGGCGAGAACCTGGATACCTACTTTGGCGGAATCGGCCAGGGGGTCAACACGACCGCTCGGAAGGAGATCCGCAGCAAGGGCGCCTGGGTCGCGGCCTCTCTGAAATCCTCATCCAAGTGGACCTTCAACGTCGGCGCCGGCGTCGATGACGTGGACGCCGACGACGTGGACCCCGGCGCAAGCGGCGGGGCAAGAACCCTCAACTCCTCGGTCTTCGGCAACGTCATCTACTCGTGGACCAAGCACGCACAGGTCGGTTTCGAGGTGTCCCGCTGGAATACCCACTACAAGGGTCAGGGCGACGCCGACGACACGAGAGCACAACTGTCATTCATCTACGCGTTCTGACGGGACCTTCGTGTGCAGCGGTATATGTTGATTGACTCCCTCAGGTGAAAGGGCAACCCAATGTTACGAAACATGAAGCTTCAAACCAAGCTCCTGGCCATCGGCATCCTGGTGACGGCCGTTCCGCTCGTGGTCATTTCCGCGGTGGTTTTCACCCAGAACAAGCGGATGACCGGCGTCGCGGAAGAGGGCAACACCGATCTGGCGTATGCCGACCTCGATCACATCGCGGAGAGTATCTACGGGATGTGCAAGGCCCAGCAAGAGATGTTGCAGGCGAATGTCACGGCATCGCTCAACGTAGCTCGCAGCGTGCTTGATTGCGCAGGCGAAGTCCAGTTCTCCTCGGAGACTGTGACGTGGGACACCGTGAACCAGGAATCCAAAAGCTCTCACCGGGTGGAACTACCCAGAATGATGGTGGGGGAAACCTGGCTCGGCAAGATCACCAGCACGAGCGACACTGCGCCCGTGGTGGATGAGACACAGAAGCTCATCGGAGGCACGTGCACGATCTTCCAGAGGATGAACGACGCGGGAGACATGCTGCGCGTCTGTACAAACGTCCAAAAGCTGGACGGTTCGCGCGCTATTGGAACGTTCATTCCGAGAACGAATGCCGACGGCAAGCCGAATCCCGTAGTGGCCCGCGTACTCCAGGGCGAAACCTATGAGGGACGTGCCTACGTCGTGAACAAGTGGTACATCACCGCCTATGAGCCGATCTTCGACCAGAGCAAGAAGGTCGTCGGCATGCTCTTTGTCGGCGTGCCCCAGGAGAGCGTCGCCTCGCTGCGCGCGTCCATCATGGCCGCCAAGGTGGGCAAGACCGGCTATGTCTATGTCCTGGACTCTAAAGGATATTACGTCATCTCCGCCGGGGGGAAACGCGATGGAGAGTGCATCTGGGAGGCCAAGGACGCCGACGGTTCGCTGTTCATCCAGGAGATCTGCAAGAAGGCCGTCACATTGAACGAGCGAGAGCTTGCCGAGCAGCGCTATCCGTGGAAGAACGAGGGTGACACAGTCGCTCGGGAGAAGATCGCGAGGATCGTCTACTTCGCGCCCTGGGATTGGGTCATCGGCGTCAGTTCCTACGTCGACGAGTTCTACGACGCCCGAGACCATGTGACGGCCATCGGCGCCGCCAGCAATCGGATTCTCGCGGGGGTCTCTCTCGGGTCGCTGGTCGGCGCCATCGTGATCTGGTTCCTCATGGCCCGCAGCATCACGGGGAAGATCCACCGCGTCGTGACCCAGCTCACCGAAGGGGCCGACCAGGTGGCCTCGGCAGCCGGAGAGGTCTCCTCCGCCTCCCAGTCGCTGGCTGAAGGGGCGACCGAGCAGGCCGCGGGACTCCAGGAGACCTCCAGCAGTCTCGAAGAGATGGCCTCCATGACCAAGCAGAACGCCGACAACGCCCAGCAGGCCAACTCGCTCGCGAGCGAGGCACGCAAGTCCGCCGGCACGGGCACCGAGGCCATGTCGCGGATGAACACGGCCATCCAGCAGATTCAGAAGAGCTCAGACGAGACGGCCAATATCATCAAGGTGATCGACGAGATCGCTTTCCAGACCAACCTGCTGGCGCTCAACGCGGCGGTGGAAGCCGCCCGCGCGGGCGAGGCGGGCAAGGGGTTCGCCGTGGTGGCCGAAGAGGTTCGCAATCTGGCCATGAGGTCCGCAGAGGCCGCCAAGAACACGGCCAACATGATCCAGGAATCCGTCAAGAACTCCAAGAACGGCGTCGGCATCGCCGCGGAGGTCACCAAGGTCCTGGAGGAGATCGTCCGCAACGTCGGTAAGGCGACCGATCTGGTCAGCGAGATCGCCGCCGCCTCACAGGAACAGGCTCAGGGAATCGACCAGGTCAACACCGCAGTCGCCCAGATGGACAAGGTCACACAGCAGAGCGCCGCCAACGCCGAGGAGTCCGCCAGTGCGTCTGAGCAACTGACCGCCCAGGCGGAGTCGATGAACGACATGGTCAACGATCTCGCCGTTCTGATTGGGGGCTGCAATGTACAACAGCAGAGCCATGGCCGGAAAGCACACGGGGATCAACGGCGTGGGGCCGGCCTTCATCCCGGCCACGAGAGTGTCGAACGCGCGCTGACTCGAACGAAAGGCTTCGGAAAATCTGACGAGGCCTTCCATCAGATCGCCAAGCACGACAAAAAGGCCGCCAAAGCCGTACCCAGTGGGCCGTCGCCTGAGCACCAGATTCCGCTCCGCGAGGACCCGTCACTGGAACAGTTCAACTCTTGATTGCCGCATGTGTGGGACCGCGTGTTCCAGGCGGGTCCTCAGGCCCGCCTGGAGCACGGAATCTCCGGGCCCCACCTCAGCCCTTCCTCTGGAACCCTCATTCCACTCGGTCACCTGCCACACTGGGCCACAGACTATTTCTCCCTTGACACCGGGGGAATCGACCGGTATCATTCGCCCCTGTTCTTTGCCAAGTGGATGATTCGATTGCAGGTCTCAGAGCCCCTGCTCTGGGATACCCAAATGGGAACGCGGTGAAAATCCGCGACGGTCGCGCCGCTGTGAGCGTCTGTTCCGAAGGACATTCGGAAATCCCCGAGGCACCGGGCCCCTCTGAAACTTCGAACCCCAGGTTCGAGATCTCGGAGGAAGGCCCGATCCACTATTCGCTGTGAGCGAATGGGAAGGAGCCTCCCGGTAGGACGCAAGTCAGAAAACCTGCCTGTGGTCGGATGCACGATGTATTGTGTTCTCGCGATTCGGAACGCACGTGTGATGACCCAGGCCGGGGGCTCCCGAACCGGTCCGGGACAAGACGCAGGCATGAGACGCCGTTCCTCTTCGCTGGAACGGCGTCTTTTTTTCTGCGCCTGCGTGCCGGGCCCTCGCGAAAAGGGCGGGCGAATGGGAAAGGAGGTTGGAATGTTCCGACGGACGCAAACGCCCTCATAGAACCGGGCGAACTCCCCTGGGGAGTCGGATCTTGATGAAAGGTGAACAGGCGGCCCCGCCGGCCGCAAGAATGCATTTTGACTGGAGAAATCAGATGAAACCTGCACAGTGGGTCGGCCTGAGTCTGTTGCTGGCGGTTACCGCAACCGCGTCGGCGAGTCTCATCGAGGTCGGCGCCGGCGTCAACGAGGCAAGGGTCTATGTCGGATGGACGGACGGTTATAGCGTCGAATTCCTGGTGCATTTCGGCCAGACCGAATCGGAGACAACTACCGGAATCGGACTCCTCGACATTATCGAGGCCGATGAGAACGTCGAATGGAAGATCAGAACCATGCGAACGCAATACACCTGGGGAGTCTGGGTCGATGACATCGCCTACCGGGATCACAGCAGTATCGATTCCGGCGGAGACGAGCCCTGGTGGCACTATTGGACCGACAATGCCGGCAGCAAGGACCGCTGGGACATATCCTGGATCGGAGCCTCCGACCGGATCGTCCATCACGGGGACGCGGATGCCTGGATCTACGGCCGCGCCGACACGCCGACACCACAATGGGAACCGCCCTTCCTGGCCGGATATGCTCAGTACGTCTATGACGCCAACGATTTCGCCACGGCCTGGATCGACTACCAGCCGCAGGGCATGATGAACGACTGGCTCAGCGGCGTGCCCTACAACGATCCCTGCACCGCCTTGGGCCGCCCGACGGTCGATACGACCGGGGACGGCTGGACCGCCGGTGCGGACGCAGCGGTCCCCGTCGTGCCGGTCTATCCCCCCTTCCGCTCCAGTGAGATGGTCTTCCTCGGAAAGGGCGGATCGCTTACGCTGGCCTTCAACCATCCGGTTCGCGACGACGTACACAACCCTTACGGCATCGATTTCATCGTCTTTGGAAACACCTCGCTGACCGTAGGCGGCGAGCAGTACTGGAATAACGGCAATCCGTCCGATGTCTTTGTGGGCGGCTCCGACAGCAACGAGCCGGGCGTCGTGTCGGTCAGCCAGGACGGAGTCACCTGGTATAGCTTCACCACCGATCCGAACTTCATGGCCGACAACCCCAACTTCATCAAGCTGGCGGCGGAGGCGGAGGATGGGCCGTTCTGCGATGGCTTCGCCCCCACACTGGGCCGGGTCTACGATCCCTGCCACGCCGACAGTTCTCTCGGCAGTGGGAATCTCTGGTGGGCCGAGCCAACCAATCCCACGCTGCCGCTCGACCCGGCGGTGTCCTACGCAACCGTGAGAGGCCATTCGGTGGCTCGCGTGGCCCAACTCTATGGCGATTCGGCCGGCGGCACCGGATACGATCTGGCCCGACTGGCCCTGCCGGTCGATCCCGACACCCAACTGAAGTGGTTCAAGTACATTCGGATCGACGACGCTCCGGCAGGTGGCGAGCCGGAGATCGACGCCGTGGCCGACGTGAGTTGTCCGGGCGATTACAGGCACCCCGCGCCGCGAGGCGACGCGAACGGTGATTTCCGCGTCGATGACAAGGATCTGGCGATTGTGACCGGATACTTGGGCAGTCAGATCACCGATCTGGAGGACCCGGCCGCAGCGGCGGACCTCAACGCGGACGGGATCGTCGATGAGATGGATCTGGAGATCGTCCAGAATAACCAGGGAGCCGTCGCATGGGGAAGGGTCTGACCTGCCCCGGCGGTCTGATAGAAGATGGAGGTGCCGGGGGACCGGCCGACAGTTCGGTCCCCCGGCGCCAGCGAAAACGGTGGATCGGGCAAGCGATGTGGCAATGCAGAGATCGTGAAGGGTTCAGTCTGGTGGAGACGTTGGTCGTTGTCTCGACAACCGCCCTGCTCTTGAGCCTGTTGCTGCCTTCATTGCAGACGGCCCGCCAGCAGGCGCAGAGAGCATCGTGCCAGAGCAACCTCAGGCAAATGGCCGTCGCCGCCCACAGTTATGGCTCGATCTACGACGAGCACTATCCCTTGGCCTACTACAATCGCCAGGAGGGCGGGGTCGTGCGGTTCCACTCCTGGGACTTCACCGCGTGGAAGGAATGGTCCGGCGGTTCCGCAACCACCCACGTCCGAGCAGGCCTGCTATGGGCAGGCCAGGGCGTCGCGAAGGTTCAACAATGCCCTGCCTTCAAGGGCGTGAGCAACACGGCGGCCGATCCCTATACCGGGTACAACTACAACACCAGTTACATCGGGCTCATCGACACGTTGTCGCCCGTCGATTCGGCGAGGATCACAGACGTGGATCGTCCGGCTGAGACCGCCTTGTTCGGCGATGGCCAGTGCCCCGCCGGCGGGGCCAACAAGTACATGCGAGCGCCATTTGCCCATCCGGGCGATACGCTCCTGCCCGACACGGCGCGCTGTGCCGGCGCGCAGGGGTACCGTCACCTCCGCCAGACGAACGTGGCATTCTGTGACGGGCACGCCGGACCGTGGCACGAGATTCATACCGAGACGGACCCCGCCGGCGAGAAGGCCCTGGAGGCCCACAATGCCCAGGGGGACGTTCGGATCGGGTTCTTGTCACCGAATAACGACATCTACGATTTGAAATGACCCCCGGTCGTGGCCTATAATCGTCCGTCATGGGATCGTCGCGAGTCTATCGCGTCCTCCGCCAGGCCAGACGAGTCCCTGTGCTGGCGTGGCAGGGCATGAATCAGTTGCTGTGGCCGCCTGTCTGCCGGGACTGCGGCGACAGGATCTGTACAGGCGACGACGGACTGTGCCGGCGATGCTGGGACGCGTTGTTGACGTGCACGGCGGGCGATTATTGTCCCCGCTGCGGGCGGGACGCAAGCCGGTACGGATTGGTGGCGGGCGCCTGCGGCGCGTGCCGGGCGGAGGAATTTCATTTCGATGGGATCGCCCGCGCCGGCGTATACGCCGAGACCCTTCAGAGGATGATCCTGGCCTTCAAGCACGACCACAGCGAGTTGGCGTCCGTGCTGGCGCCGCTTGCTGACGCCGCCCTGCAAGGCAGCGAGTTCCACACCGAGATCGAACTGTTCGTCCCCGTCCCCCTGCATTGGACCCGGCGAGTCCTGCGGGGCTACAATCAGGCCGACCTCATCGGCCGCCGGCTGCACCACTCTCACGCGAGAGTGCGTACGGGCCTCGTTCGCGTCCGCCGGACCCGTGCCCAGCCCCGGGCTGCCACGCCTGCGGCGCGGGCCCGCAACGTTGCCGGGGCCTTCGCCGTCCGGGACGGTCACGAGTTCGCAGGCCGCACCGTGTGTCTCGTCGATGACATCAAGACCAGCGGCGCGACTCTGAACGAGTGCGCCAAAACGCTCAAGGAAGCCGGGGCGACGCGAGTTTACGCGCTCGTCCTTGCCGTCGCGGGGCAGAAGCCGGTATAACTGCACGGATACCTGTGCAGAAGGAGAACCGTATGACGATGAGAACGCCGACCACGGTCGTGACATTGATCGGGTTGTTTCTGGCGGGCCCGGCGCCAGCGGATTCAAAGACGCCGGACTGGCTCGTGACCGACGTAAGGACGCCTGTGACCGCTGCCGTGAGCAACGGCGGGAAGGACCTGGTTCTCGGCAACGGCCTGATTCGCCGGACCTTCCGCCTGGGACCCAACGCCGCCACGGTCGCCTACGACAACCTCATGACCGGAGATTCCCTCCTGCGAGGCGTCAAGCCGGAGGCGGCTGTCGAGATCGATGGCCGCAAGTACGACATCGGCGGGCTCGTGGGCCAAGTCGAGTACGCCTACCTGCGTCCCGAGTGGGTCGATTCGTTCACAGCCGATCCCAATGCGCTCCAATTCGCCGGCTATGAAGTGGGCAAAACGGAGGCGCGTCTTCGCTGGAGCCGCAAACGATACAGCGACAACCTGCCCTGGCCCCCGCCGGGCACATCGCTGAAGCTACGTTTCGAGCCACCGGCCGGCCGACTGCCCGGCGTGACGGCCACCGTCTGTTATGAGATGTACGAAGGAATCCCCCTGCTCGCCAAGTGGCTGGAGATTCGCAATGCAGGCGAGAAAGCCATCCGACTGAACCGCTTCATCAGCGAGATCCTGGCGGCGGTCGAATACGAATCGCTGGTGGGCCAGCCGGACCACTGGCAGCTTCCCAACCTCCACGTCGAGAGCGACTGCGCCTTCGGCGGCGACTCCCCCCAGATGGCCGACAAGACTGTGCATTGGGTGCCGGATCCACAGTATTCGACCCAGGTCAACTACCTGTGCAAGACGCCGGTGATACTGGAATGTCGGCCGCCCCTCGGGCCCGACGTAGCCATCGAGCCGGGGCAGACCTTTCAGTCGTTCCGGACCTTCGAGCTGGTGCACGACAGCACGGACCGGGAACGCAAGGGTCTCGCGGTCCGGCGGATGTACCGCACCATCGCCCCGTGGGTCACAGAGAACCCGATCCTGATGCACGTCCGCCACGCAGACCCAAAGTCGGTGCGGCTCGCCGTCGATCAGTGTGCCGAGGTCGGGTTCGAGATGATCATCATGACCTTCGGCAGCGGATTCGACATGGAGAACACCGATCCGGCGTACATGGATCAGGTCAAGGAACTGGTCGACTATGCCCACAGCAAGGGGATCGAGCTCGGCGGCTACTCGCTCCTCGCCAGTCGGCGGATCAGCGACGAGCACGACGTGATCAACCCGCAGACCGGCAAGACCGGCGGCGCCATCTTCGGCAACTCCCCCTGCCTGTGCAGCGAATGGGGTCGGGAGTACTTCCGGCGGATCACCACGTTCGTCGAGCACACCGGGATCGACGTCATCGAGCACGACGGCTCCTATCCGGGCGACGTCTGCGCATCGACCTCCCACCCGGGCCACAGCGGGCTGGCCGACTCTCAGTGGAGACAATGGCGGGTCATCACGGACTTCTACCGATGGTGCCGGGGCCGCGGCGTCTATCTCAATGTCCCCGACTGGTACTTCCTCGCCGGTTCCACGAAAAGCGCGATGGGCTATCGCGAGGTGAACTGGTCGCTGCCCCGCGAGCGACAGATCATTCTGGGCCGGCAGAACATCTTCGACGGGACCTGGTGGAAGGCCCCGAGCATGGGGTGGATGTTCGTGCCCCTGACCGAGTACCACGGCGGTGGAGCAGCGGCAACGCTCGAACCGCTCTCGGAACACCTCGACGCCTACGAGGCGCACCTGTCGCAGAACTTCACCTCCGGCGTCCAGGCCTGCTACCGCGGACCCAGGCTCTATGACACGGACGAGACGAAGGCCGTGGTCAGGAAATGGGTGGGTTTCTACAAGGCCCGCCGCGCGATCCTGGACTCGGACATCATCCACGTTCGCCGGCCCGACGGCCGGGACATCGATTGCATCCTGCACGTCAACCCACGATTGAAGACCAAGGGCCTGGCCGTCGTGCGCAACCCCCTGAACCAGGTAGTGACCAGAGAACTAACGTTGCCCCTCTACTACACCGGCCTGACGAACACGGCCCTGATTGCAGAACAGGACGGGGCAGTCCGGCAATTCGAATTGGATCGCGGCTACAACGTAACCGTCCCGCTGCGGATGTCGCCCAACGGCACGACGTGGTTCGTCATCGAGTAGAGACGGGCGGTCAGAGCTTCTCGTATCGCATCACGGCGCGATAGACGCCGTCGATGCGCTTGCCCTCGATGATGGTCGGCGAGTATCGCTCGTTTCGCGGCTGCAACCGGATCTTGTTGTCCCCCTCGAAGAAGACGCGTTTGAACGTCGTCTCGTGCGGCATGGTGAAGCGGACGAAGCAGTCGTCCCCGTTGCGGACTTCGAGCGAGGGCGAGAAGATCACGATGTCCCCCTCGTGGAATCTCGGCTCCATGGAATCCCCCACCACGCGAACGGCGAAGGCGTTCGGATCGTGCAGGTCGGGGCAGCGAACGTAATCGTCGGCGATGCCCACGGGGTAATCCAGATCGTTGAAATCCGCCGGGTAGCCGGCAGCGACCTTGTTGATGATCGGCACCAGCCGGCCCGCGGACATGGCGCCCTTGCCCGCGCCGGCCTCCGCGCCCGCCTGGGCCAGCAACTCCTTGATCTCTTTGCTCTGCGTCCGCTTGCCCGCGAGCTTCCGCAGGGCCTGGCGAAGCCTCTGGTTCTCCGCCTCGCGAGACTCGTACGCCCCCCGAATGTCGGACGGCATCCGCTCCAAATGGGCGATGTGCAACAGCAGGCCGGACTCGAAGCGAAGCACCTTCTCGAGCCGGGTCAGCAGCTCGTCACTCGGCGGGTTCTTCACCTTGCCCGTCTCGATCGTGGACAGGTATGGCTTGGAGAAACCCACCCGGTTGCTGACCTCATCCAATGTCAAATCCAGTTGTTCTCGCTTGTCTCTGATGATCTGTCCGAGTGACATACCGCCTGTACCCTTCCGGCACTGTCATGTGCCCACTTCAATCAATTCGTAATCAGCCCGACCCAAACCGATTTTCACCGCATGCTCGATCTGGTGATGCCAATCCAACTGACTGTTCCCGATAAGCTGGGGCAACTTTCTCCCGCCCCGGGTCTCCACCAGGTCGATTGCCGCCTGATCTACCGCTACTGGGTCCGCCGACGCGAGAATCCCGATATCCTCGACCATTGTAGGCATATCCGCCCGGTCGAAGCAATCACAATCCTTCGTAATCGACAGGAGAAAATTGAAGAAAACCGCCCGGCCCTCCTTGCCTTTCAGCGCCCCGAGTGCGTGTTCGGCCACGCTCTTTTGCAGAATCGAGTTCTCCTGCTTCCAGTCGTATTCGACCGCATCGAACCGGCACACCGCCACGCACTCGGCGCAGCCGATGCATTTGTCCCGGTCGATGTGCGCCTGGACCCGATCCAGCACGATTGCGTCGGCGGGGCAATGTCGGTAGCATTCGCCGCAACGCGTGCACTTGCCCTTTTTCACTCGCGGCTTCAGTGCCGAGTGCTGGCGCATCTTCCCCTTGCGACTCGAGCAGCCCATGCCGAGCGTCTTGAGCGTGGCCCCCGCACAGGTGGCGCAATGGCCCGTAAAATGCGCGATCGACAGGAGCGACTGACAACGAACGATGTCCGCCGCGATGGAGACCTCTCGATCGAGTTGGCCATTGACCCGCACGATCGTCTCCGCCGTCCCGAACAGCCCGTCCGGCGCGATGAACGGGACGCCAAGCCCCTCGACGCTGAATCCCCGCTGCGTCGCCAGCACCGTGTGGTCGATGGCGTTGTGGCGCCGCCCCGTGTACAACGTGCTGGTGTCCGTGATGAACGGCTTGGTCTTGAGCGCGATCAGTTCCTCGACCAGCCCCTTCAGGCAGGGAGCCTTGATATAGGTCGTGTTCCGGTCCTCTCCGACGTGAACTTTCACGGCAGTGAAGTCGTTCTCTCTGAAACAACCCGCGAATCCGCCGGCTCGGAACAGACCTCGGGCCTTCTCGGAAATCGCCCGTTCCCCCTCACTGACCGATGCCCTGGCAAAGTACACTCTCGAAGCCAACGAAACCTCCCTGCGACAAAGGCCATGCGAAACTCAGAGCCAGTCGTTGTGTGATTATCGTACAAACATCCGAATTCGTCGTCAAATGGAATCTTCAGGGCAGCAAAGTTTTCTCCGGACGCCCCGGGGGCAACTGTAAACTCTTCTCTACAATAGAGTTACGCTCCCTGAACGGCCGGATCACACGAGAATACCGCAGGGAGAAGCAGCCGCCCCCAAAAAGATCGGGGGATGCCGTATACATCTTAGGCGATGTACGACATCCCCCGTATCCATCCATCAACCACGATGCCCTGCCGTGAGTCAGGACGGCCGAGCCTGCCGGCTCTGCACATCCTGCGGCCTCACAGCCGTCGGGGATCGTTCCCCTGGGCGAGAATCACTGTCCCTCAGGGGAGCAGGCGGATCTCGTCGACAAGCAAGTTGCCCTGGGAACCGCTGCCGCCGACGCCGACCACCATGGTCGTGACCTTCGTCAGGTTGGCGCCCGTGGCGGCCAAGTCGATCGTCCAGTTCTTCCAGGCGGCGGTCGTCAGGTCAGTCGCTGCGCCGCTGTAGGACACCTTGCTGGTGTTGATCTTGACGTAGAGCTGCGCGGCGCCCGTGTTGTTCTCACTGCCATAGAACCAGAGCGACAGGGTCTTGACCCCGTACTTCGTCCAATCCTGGGCCTCGTCAAACGTCCGCACGGCATCGGAGAAGTTGTAGGTGCCGGCGTTGTTGTATGCGAGCGGCATGGACTGGGCACCCTCGTATACGATGGTCCGTTCAGCAAACGGGGCATCCCCATAGCCGACGACCGAACCGCCGTTTGCGGAGTTGTCATACCCGTCGACCCACGTCTGGAAGATCGCGGTACCGGCGTCCTGGTCGTCGTCGTAGTCCTCGAAACCGTCGACGAGGACGGAATCGGACGTGGTGAAGCTCCAGAGATCGCCTTCCCATGCCGTGTCGGCCTCGTCGACCTCGACGACTCTCCAGTAGTACGTCCCGCTGAGACCGAGGTCCACTTCGCAGACCGGCTCATCGACCGTGTCAACCAGGGCCAGATCGGCGGCATCGGTACCAACGAACACCTGATGCGAGACGGCCCCGCGTCCGGACCGCCAGCTCAGGTTCACCACCGGCTGCACCTCCGTCGCGCCGTCCCTGGGACTCGGCGTGCGGGCGTGTATCGGAATCTGATAGAACCGGACCTCGCTCAGACCGGCCGGCCCGGGGAGGCCACCCCAGTTGCTGCTGACCGCCAACCTGACGTATTTGGCGGCGGCCCCGGCGAAATCAACCGTCGTGTTGGCCGCGTAACCGTCCAGGCCGGGCGCCTGTGCGAACTCGAACTCGCCCAGGGGCGTCCATGCCTCGCCGTCGGTGGACAGCTCGATGGTCACACCCTTGACCCCAAAACCGATCGACGGCTCGATCGGCTGGTTGGAGTTCCAGACCAGCATCTTGTCGAGCTTGTAGGTCTTGTCGAATTCATACTGGATCCAGGGCGAAAAGTCGGTCACATGGCTGAGCCACATGTCGGGCGACAGGGTGCCGTGGAGATCGTCGGCGTCGAGGCCGGAACCGTCGATGGTCTTGTCGGCCGTCATCCCCTCGGAGAATATGCTGGAGGCGGTGGCGGTAATCGCATCGCCCTCAATGGCATAAGAGAACGGCTCGGTGGAGAAGCTCCAGACCGGGCCGGCGACCAGATCGCCGCCCTGTTCCCCGCCGACCTCATCGACGCGCCAGTAGTAGGTCTGACCGATCTCGAGCGGCCCGGGATCGAACGTGGTGTCTTCCTGGCCTTCGCTGACCAGCACGCCCCGCGGGTCCGCTACGCTTGCGGCCGCAACATCATCAGAGGAGGTGCCGAAGTAGACGTTGTGCACGGCTGTCGCGTCGTCAGCCATCCAGGACAGTTGCGCATTGAGGGCAACATCCGCCTTGCCGTCCGCCGGCGTCGGATCATAGGCGCTGTACGCGACATAAGGCGACAGCGAAATGTCGTCGTAGTAGACCGGCGAGGCGTTGTTGGCGTACAGATCGACGGCCTGGAGGGTCGTGTGGTTGTCAGCATCCCACGTGTGAGTGGTGATCAGAATGCCGTCGTAGTACCACGCACAGGTGTTGTTGTCGAGGTCGATGATGAACTTGAGTTCCACCCACCGGCCGAACTTGATCGTGGCCGTAGCGCTGCCGCCCTCCGCCTCGGCGGTGATGCTTCCGCTGGCCGCGTTGTAGTGCAACTGGACGGACCAGTCGTTCGTGGCCCCGGGGTCGTCATACTGGTTCAGCAGGATGAAGTACGTCTCACCCGTGGCCCCCTTGGGCACATATTGCATGATCGAGAATTTCCACACGCCCCCATTGGCCGTGAACTCCTGGACCAGGTCGGTGCCGCCGGTGATATTCACCGATATCGCGCCGCTGTAGGCATATGCGTCGGAAGTCAACGCACCGGCGGCGACCGCGTTGCCCCAGCCTTTCCATCCGCCGACACCGTGCAACTGGGTACCCGGTGCATAGGATTCGAAGTCATCGAAGAACGCCTGGCCCGATGCCAGCGAGCAGACGCCCAGCACAGCAAGAGCCGCCACCAAAACGCTTAGTCGTCTCATGATAGATACTCCTCCAAAAGCTGATACATAGAAGTGCAGCGCACGCAGCGCCCGGTTGAATGACTGCAAGGCCACTGTTGGTACTCCTTCAACGCCAATCCACACACCTCCCCTATGATACCACCGACGCGCCAGGAATCAAAGAAAATCTGCACCGCTGCGGCCGATTACGTCCGAAAAAAACCTTTGTAGATTGAACCGGGTTGTAGTATAAACGGAGGAGGTGGCAGGAGTGGTCTTTCTGCATCGCATTTGGTGGCGGCAGCCCGGGAGGATGGGGTGCTGTCAAGCACCCACTATAGACGTGGAATCGCATGTGTTAGCCAGTGCTGGAGGACGTGGCGCTGTGTGTTCCGAGGTCGATAGGGTAGACGTGGACAGTCCGGTGCACGCCCCTTTCGCAAACGGAGCCTTTCACGCCCGCTTGCTGCACGGTCCGATCTGTACAGGAAGGAGGTGATTCAGCCGATAGAACCCCATAATCGCACACGAGGGGCCCAGAGAGGCCCTCTCGGGCGGCGCACATGTATGAATGAGCGGTATCTATCGGCGGAGGGAGGCGTGCTCTGATGTGTAGTCGGAGCACCGTCGGGGTGGTCTTGCGTAGAAGGAGAAGTCCGATGTCCAAGAGATGCACTTGTTTTACTTTTCTGATCGTGTTGTTGGCCCTGGCCCAGGGCGGCGCCGCATATGGCGCATACAACCCCTTTGACGATCCGGCCCTCGTCGGATGGTGGTCCTTCGAAGAAGGCTCTGGCACCACCGCGGCCGACTCCTCCTCCTACGGCAGGGCCGGCACGCTGACGGGCGGCGTAACCTGGACGACGGGGCGCTTCGGCGGCGGTGTCCAACTGGATGGGA
>Ga0116141_10001325_pt1 | contig 21063 bp, 18 predicted proteins | sample AD_UKC097_MetaG_FD_89744 | JGI IMG/M metagenome (GOLD analysis project Ga0116141, IMG submission 89744) | Active sludge microbial communities of municipal wastewater-treating anaerobic digesters from USA - AD_UKC097_MetaG | ecosystem: Engineered > Bioreactor > Anaerobic > Digestate | place: USA...
AAGTTAGTTTCGTCGACTAACAAAAATTCGTCTGCCCCGTCGCCAGGGCTTTACTTCTTGGCCCACTCCGAAGAACCGAACTCACCCTTGAGGGTGGTCCGCAACTGATCGGCGCGCTGGGTCTGCCCCAGCTTCTCAAAGCACTTGGCCGCTTTGAAGAGCGCCTCCGGCTGCGCGGCGCGCTCGCTCTTGTAGAGCGTGATCACGCGCAGATAGCCGTCGCGCAGCGCCTTCTTGGCGATTTCTGCGGTATCGCCGGCGGCCTGGACGAGGTCGCCGCGCGCGATCAGCGCGTTGGCGGAGGCCAGGCGGTCGCCGGTCTTGATCGCCTTGCTGAGCAGGTCCTCGACCTTGCTGAGGCGGTCGCGCTTGATCAGCGCCTGCCAGTAGGCCGGAGCCATCTCGCCCAGATAAGCGGCCTCGGGGTTGGCGGCGATGACCTTCTCGCAGACGGCAATGGCTTTGTCCGCATTGCCGGCCTGCACGTGCGCCTCGGCCAGGTAGCGGGTGGCGGGCTTGTCCCACTGCAGCATCAGGTAGTCGGCCGCCAGCTTCTCCAGCACCGGAACCGCGGCGGCGGCGCTGCCCTGGCGGATCGACTCGATCGCGGCGTCCAGCTCGCGCGGGCGCGGGATCTGCAGGTCGGCGATCTCATCGGGCTTGAGCTGCATCTCGATGGGGCGGCCTTTTTCTGTGATGCTGTACGCCTTGTCGCGGACAACCCACTTGATGTCGCCTTCGCGTTTCGAACCGTTGGGCATCGTGATGACGCCCTGCACGGCGGCGGCCTCGGCGGCCATGAAGGTCACGGCCAGCGCGGCCAGTCCGGTCTGTATGCTCATCTTCATGCGTGTGCTCCTTGAAAGGGTGGCGGGACCACGGCCCGCCCGAAGGTGTCCGGGAATCCGTTTACTGACCGATGCGCGCCTGGTTCAGCCAGTTCTGCACGTCGGTCTTGTAGCGGCCGTCCGGGAAGAGCGAGAGGTACCTCTCGCAATCTTCCGCAGCGTCCTTGTACTTCTTGTGCTCCAGCAGCAGCGGCAGGCAGTTATAGTACGCCTTTTCAAGCGTGTTGGCCAGCGCGGCGTTGCCCGGATCGATCGCCATGATCATGCCCTGAAAGGCCACGATCGCCTTGCCGCGCGTCTCGACCGCCTGCTCGTTGAGCCCCAATTTCTTCTCGGCCGTGAGCTTGCGCAGCAGGATTTCGCCGGCCTTCAGGTCCAGATCCGCCAGCTCCTCCGGCTGGGTGCGGTATTTCTTGACCATCTTGAGCGCATCCACTGCCGCGTTGAAGAGGCGGGTGCGCTCGTTGTTGTCCTTCTCGACCTTGCCCTCCTCGCTGGCCACCTCGACCAGCAGCAGGTTGGCGTCGACCACCAACTGCAGTTTGGACAGCTCCTTGTCCGTGATGAAGGCGTCCAGCGCCTTGTGGGCCTCGGTGAATTTCTTGACGCCGACCAGTGCGCGGGCGCGGCCCAGGCGGGCGTTGGCGATCTGGCCGGTGTCCTTGGCGGTCGAGAGCACCTTGTCATACGCCTGGATGGCCATGTCGTACTCTTTGTTCTCCTCCAGCGCGCGCGCCGCGGCCATGAACTGGCCTTCGGTATAGGTGCCGCCGGCGGCGAACATCTGACGGTATTTCGCGACGCCCTCGCCGCGCAGCCCGATCTCGATCAGGCGGCGGCCTGCATCGGCACCGAGTTCTTGGCCTCGTCGGATTCGGGGTAGATCTTGCTGAGCTTCTCGAAGGCGGCCTGTGCGTTGGCGGTATCCTGCAGGATGGTGTAGAGCGTACCGATCTGCAACTGCGCTTTGGGGGCGTACTTGCCTTTGGGGAAGCGCTTGACGTACTCCTCGTAGCCGCTGATGGCCAGCTTGCGCAGCACCGGCAGCTTGTCCTCGGGCTGGTTGATCTGGGTGAGGCAGACCGCCTTGGTGAAGACGGCCAGCTCGCGCATCTGCTCGTTGCGCTGCTTCTCTTCGTCGTTCTGCTGGTAGGCGGCCGCGTTCTCTTCAAGCATCTTGACGACGTTGTTGAAGCCCATGACCGCCTTGCTCAGCATGTTCACGCCTTCCTTCTGCTCGGCCGCTTTCTGCTCGGCGTCAACGGTCTCATTCGTGCCGCCGCCCCGGATCAGCCGGATGCCGTACTCGCGGTAGGCGTCGGCCAGTCGGAACGTGCCGACGACCAGGGCGTGGCCGGGGCGCTCGCGCGCGGCAAGGCGTTCAACATAAAACTCCAGCGTCTGAATCTCATTGGTCGCCTGCCCCTCTTCCTTGTAGATCTGCGCCATGCGGTTGATGGCGTCGAAATAGTGGGTCGAGTTGGTGTAGATTTCGCTGATCTGGCGGTAGTAGGTCATGGCGCCCGCGTAGTTCTTGGCATTGAACTCGCGCTCGCCAAAGCTCATCACGAGCTGGCCGGCGGCGTAGTGGGTCGGGTAATCGCGGAAGAAGAGCGCGTAGGTCTGGCGCTTCTTGTCCTCCATGCGCAGCTCGCCGTAGCGCTCGCCGATGCGGCGCATCTGGTCGCCCGCGTCTTTCATGAGCTTGGGATGGGCCGAGAAGCGCTCGGAGAGGTGGGCCGTGACGGTCTCGGCCATCAGCGCGGCCTCCGCATCCTTGTCGGCGGTCTCGATGAAACTGATCGCGAGGTCGCCCAAGGCCGGCACCGACTCCGGGGTCTCCGGGAACTGGTTGAGCACCAGCATATATTTTTCGGTCGCCTCCTTGAACTGGTTCTGGCTGAAGACCAGCCGCGCGCCCGCGAACTGCATCTCGCGCACCCGGCGCATCTGCTCTTCGGTGACCGGCGTGCGCAGGTCGGCGTTATAGCGGGCCTTGATGAACTTGCGCAGGTTCTCGGAACGTTCGCCGGCCTCGGAGGCCCACTGGCTCTCCGGGAAGCGGATGAAGACGTTGATGAAGTGGTTGAAGGCGCCGTTCTGCTTGCGCTTGCCGGTCTGGGCATCCTTCTCGCCGACCAGCAGGTCTTTGATGCGCTCCTCGTCGGCTTTGTCCTTTTTGGCTTCGGCCATCGCCTCGTCCATCAGCAGCACCGCCAGCAGGTAGCGGCACTGCGGCATCGGGCTCATGCGCAGCATGCCCTGCGAGCCGTCCGGATCCTGCTCGACCAGCGAGTCGTGGATGGTCTTGAGCTGCGGCATGTAGTTTTCGACCAGCTCCTGCGCGCCCTTGAGGTCACCGCGCATCAGGAAGAGATGGGCTTTCATGACGATCGCCTTGCCGAACCAGACGTCCTGCTTCCAGAGCAGCTTGTCGACGTTGGTCTCGGTCTCCTTCATCATCTTGTCCCGATCCTCTTTTTTCTTCTCGTCGGGCAGCAGCTTGAGCATCAGCTCGGCCATGTCGGCGCGCACCTGCCGCTCGACCCCCTCCTCCAGCGGCACCTTGAAGAGGTTGCGGAAAGCCGCGAGCGCCTCGCGGTCCTTGCCCAGATAGAGCAGCATCTGGACATACTTGTAGGCCGAATCGCGGTAAAAGGTGACCAGCGCGCCCGCCGGTTTCTCGATTTTCTTGAAGAAGGACAGGTAGAGCTTGTCGGCGTCGGCGTATTTGCCGAAGGCGTAGTAGGCGTCGGCCTTGGCCAGCGTCAGCGCCCAGAACTCGACCCCGTTTTTGTCCGGAATCGCGTCGATCACCTTCTGAACTTCGTCAAAGCGCCCCTGCGAGAGCAAACCCTTGGTTTCGCTGACCTTCAGCAGAGCGCCTGCCTCGGGAAAACGCTTCTTGGTCTCGGCGATCACCTCGTCGGCGATATCCGGCATGCGCATCTGCTGGAGCAGCTCGATGTAACGCAACTCCTCGCGCAGCGCCGCATCCTCCACGGCGTTCTGGGCGAACGCCGCGCACAAGGGGGCCACCACACTCAGCAGCAACACCAGCCGACCGCAAAAAATCTTGGGGTGCTTCTCATTCATAGTAGAGGGTAGTTATACGGGAACTGCCCGGAGAGGTCAATTTCAAACCGCAAAAAAAAACGCGGGTGCATTCAGTTTGTTGTTGCAGTTCACCCCGGTTTGATTTACCTTTTGACCATATGCGTAAACGTGTCATCGGTTAATGTTGAGGGTTTTGCAATGGCTAAAGTGCTGCGTGTGCTGGTTATCATCATTCTGATCCTGAGTGCCGTCTCTCTGTTTTTCGCCATCAAGTTGTTCGAAAAGAGAGAGTTGTTGACGAAGCGCAACAGCGTGCTCGAGGAGCAGTTTATCAAGGTGGCCAAGACGATCGAGGCTGCTGACGCACCGGACGCGGATGCGCCGGGTGTCATGAAAGACATCTCCGAGGTGTCCGATCGTGAACTCGCCAATCCCGAGAAACAGGCCATGCTGGACGCCTACCCGATCAAGCTGGAACAGCAGAACCTGCCCACGCTCGACTTCGGCAATACCGAAAAACGCCTCCAGCTCCGCAGCTTCTTTGCCGTGGACGCCGAAGGCAAATATGTCCTCGACCCGGTGGACAACAAGCCCGCCACCAAAGGCCCCGGCACCATGCAGGAGCTGATGGACCAGCTCTTCGAGCGCGCCAAGGCTCAGCAGGCCTCGCTCAACAAGACGCGCGCCGAACTCACCAAAATGCGCGAGCAGTTCACCGGCTCGGTCGATGAGATCAACAAGCTCAAGACCGACGGCCGCGCCGCCAAGGTGGAGCTGAAGGGCGAGAAGGAGAAGGTCGCCGCCCTTACCACCGAGAAGGAGGAGCTGGAGACACGCGTGACCAAGCTCAATGCCGAAAAGAAGGAGCTTTCGGCCGAACTCGCCGACGCCAAGAATTCGATCGAGACGCTGAACGAGGAGAAGGTCACGATCACCGAAGAGCTGGCGAAAAGCCGCGAGCAGATCAAGTTGCTCGAGGAGCGCCTGAAGGGCGGCGGCAACCGGCCGGCCGGCGACACCCAGCTTGCGGCCGGCACCGCCCCCACCGCCGGCGACAAGGGCAAGATCATCGAGGCCAACGACGAGCTGAAGTTCACCATCATCGAGCTATCTGACGACGCCATCGCCGAGCTGCTCGGCCCCGAGCGCGAAAACGCCCTGCCGCAGCTCGAGATGAACGTGCGCCGCACCGGCCGCCAGAGCGCCGCCGGCGAATTCGTCACGCGCATCAAGCTGCGCCAGGCCGTGCGCGGCAAGAACTTCGTGGTCGCCGACATCCTGAACGACTGGCAGCAGGCGCCGGTGGAGAAGGGCGATGTCGTCTTCTTCTAAGAGAGGCCTGACCCGCGGCCTCTGCGCCCTGCTCGCGGCGTTCGCCCTGCTCGGCCTCGCCGGCTGCATGGTCGACAACCCGAACGAAACCGATATGCCGTGGGCCGCGCCGGCAGGCTGGGAAGGCACCATGCCACTGCCCGGCGGCTACATGGACCGCTACCAGTGAACACCGGCGCCAGGAGCCCGACTCCTGGCGCCTCGTTTTTTTATCCCCATGTACTACTTAGGCATCGACGTCGGCGGCTCCCACATCACGCTGGACCTGGTCGACACCCAAAGCTTCGAGCTGCGCCCGCAGAGCACCCTCCGCACCGCGCTCGACACCCACCTCGCCCCCTCCGCCGTGCTGGCAGTCTTTGAGCAGGCCATCCGCGCCTGCGCCGATCAGGTCGCCCCCGGTGCCGTCCGGGGCGTCGGCCTCGCCATCCCGGGCCCTTTCGACTATCCGGCCGGCATCTGCCGCATCACTCCGCACCAAAATAAGTACGAGCAGTGTTTCGGCGTCAACTTCCGCCAGGCCCTCGGCCAAGCCCTCGGCACCCCCGCCCGGCCGGTCGTCTTCAACAACGATGCCGCCTGCTTCGCCCTCGGCGAGTACTTCCGCGGCGGTGCCCAAGGCTTCAGCCGCCCGGTGGTCGTCACCCTCGGCACCGGCTTCGGCGCCTCGTTCCTCAATGAGGGACGTCCCCAGACCTGCTGCGACAACGTGCCGCCCGACGGCGAACTCTGGCATGTGCCCTTCCGCGACGGCATCGCCGACGATTACTTTTCGACCCGTTGGCTGACCGGCGAATGGCAGCGCCTGACCGGCACGCCCGTCGCGGGCGGGAAGGAGCTGGCCCACCTCGCGCTCGGCGGCCATGCCGACGCCCGCCGCCTCTTCCGCAGCTTCGGCGAAAACCTCGCCGAATTCGTCGCGCCCTGGCTCGCCCGCTTCCACGCCGACGCCTTTGTGATCGGCGGCAACCTCGCCCGCGACTGGGAATTGTTCGTGCCCGCGCTCCAGGCCGGCCTCGCCGCACGCCTCGCCGACGGTATCGCCGTCAAGCCGTGCGAGCTGGGCGAGCAGGCCCCCATCTACGGCGCCGCCCTCGCCCTCACCCTCGTCGACCCCGCCAGCGTCACCCCCGCGCCTCTGCCCGCCGACTTCGCCGGCTTTGACGCCCTGCTCGCCCAGATCGCCGCGCAGCGCCGCGTGCGGCTCGACGGACCGGCCGACGCCCCCTGGCGCGACGTGACCGACGCCCTGGACCGCGCCTTGCGCGCCACCGGTTCGCGGACCGTCTGGTATGCCGCCGGCGCCGCCCGCAGCGCCGGCGGCCTCGACCCCGACGCCCTTTCCAACATCCGCCCGGACGCGCAGGCTGATCGCTGTGTCGTGACCGGCTGCGGCGCCGCCCAAGTGCCGTGGCCCGACGCCGTGACCCTGACGCTCGGGGCTTGAAGGAGGTGACCATGCGCATCCCAACGCTCGCGGCGGCTCTGGCCTCCGTGCTCGCTCTTGCCGTTGCCGGCCGCGCACATGCCCAGACCGGCACCGCGGCCCGCGCGCCCAACATCGTCTTCATCCTCGCCGACGACCTCGGCATCGGCGACGTCGGCTGCTACAACCCCGCCTCGATGATCCGCACGCCGCATCTCGACCGGCTCGCCGCCCAGGGCATGCGCTTCACCGACGCCCACAGCCCCTCCTCGGTCTGCACCCCCACGCGCTACGGCATCCTCACCGGCCGCTACGCCTGGCGCACGCGCCTGCAGCGCGGCGTGCTCTTCGGCCTCAGCGCCCCGCTGATCGCCCCCGGCCGCCCTACCGTCGCTTCTCTGCTCAAGACCAAGGGCTACCACACCGCCTGCTTCGGCAAGTGGCATCTCGGCCTCGGCTGGGCCGGCCAAACCACCGACGACCCCTTGCTGAAAGGCGGGGCGGTGGATTATGCCAAGCCGCTCAGCGACTCCCCGCTCTCGCACGGCTTCGACACCTTTTTCGGCATCACCGGCTCGCTCGACATGGCCCCCTACACCTACATCGAGAACGACCGCCTGACCGCCCTGCCCACCCGGACCAGCTCCGAAGGCGGACGCGCCGGCCCCACCGCGCCCGGCTTCTCCGCGCTGGACGTGCTGCCGGCCATCACAGCCAAGGCCGAGGCCTATATCGCCGCGCGCGCCCAGGCCGCGAAAGCCGGCACCCCCTTCTTCCTCTACCTGCCGCTCAACGCGCCCCACACGCCGGTCGTGCCGTCCGGCCCGTGGCGGCGCGACCACCCGCTCGGCCACTACGCCGGTTTTGTGGAACAGGTGGATGACACCGTCGGCCGCGTGCTGGCCGCGCTCGACCGCCACGGCCTCGCCGGGCAGACCCTCGTGATCGTCACCAGCGACAACGGCTACGCGCCGTACGTCGGCATCGTGACCGGCGACGACCGGCGCGCCGGCAAAGGCGGCGTCAAGGCGCTCGAGGCACTGGGCCACCGGCCCAGCGCCGACTACCGCGGCTACAAGAGCGAACTGTGGGAGGGCGGCCACCGCGTGCCGTTTCTGGCGCGCTGGCCCGGCTCGGTCAAGCCCGGCTCGGTCTGCGGCAGCCTGCTCGGCCTGCACGACCTCTTCGCTACGGCGGCTGAACTGGTCGGCGCGGATTATCCCGAGAGCGCGGCCGAGGACAGCGTCAGCTTCCTGCCGCTGCTGCGCGGCGAAGCCGGACGGCGCACCGACCTGGTCATGCACAGCGTCAACGGCCGCTTCGCCTTCCGCGAGGGCGCCTGGAAATTGGTGGCCTGGCGCGGGTCTGGCGGCTTTTCCGACAACCAGAAACGGCCCGACGGCACCCGCGTCCACGACGGGCTGCCTGACGCGCAGCTCTACGACCTCGCCGCCGATCCCGCCGAGACGCGGAACCTGGCGGCCGAACAGCCCGAGCGGGTGCGGCGCCTGCGCGAGGCGCTTGAAAAAGCCGTCGCGGCGGGGCGCACCACCCCGGGCGCGCCGCAGACCAACGACGTGCCGGTCGTCATTGACAAAACCGTGCCGTAATCCTGTCGCCCCACTCAGGCGGAGGCGGCCGCCCGTTGCAGGCGCTTGAGCTGGCCGGACACCGACATCTTCTGCATCGGGCTCATGCGGTCCACCAGCAGCACGCCGTTGAGATGGTCGGTCTCGTGCTGGATGGCGCGCGAGAGCAGCCCACGCGCCGTCGCCGTCTGGCGCCGGCCCTCCAGATCCAGGTAGGAGACTGTGACCGTGTCCGCCCGCGTGATCGGCGCGCCGATCTCCGGAAAGCTGAGGCACCCCTCCTCGTTGCGCTGCTTACCCTCGCTCGCCACAATCTCGGGATTGATCAGAATCAACGGCATGGCAACCGCCGCGTTGAAGGCGCGGCACGCCTCTTTCTCGGCCTCGCGCGGCACATCGATCACGCAAACCGCCTCTGTGCGCCCCACCTGTTCCGCCGCCAGGCCCACGCCCTTGGCCGCATACATGCTCTCCAGCATGTCGCTGACAAGCTGTCGCACGGATGCCGTGATCTCCGCCACCGGCACCGCCTTCTGGCGCAGCACCTCGTTCCCGTATGTCACCACAGGTAGAATCACATCAGACCTCGCTTTCAGAGTCCGTAGCTTAAAGAACCCGGACCTCGCTTGACAACCCCAAAAAAATGCGGCGTGCGCCCGCATGATTTGGCGATTGGCTTTTAGGGCACGATTAGGTATGGTGTCGCCCAACCACGTTATCCTGACGGGATCGCTATGACGCTTCGGACTTTACTCGACGATGCGGCGGCGCGTGCGCCGAACGCGGTGGCTTTGCGTTACCGGCGCGACGCCGCCTGGCAAAAACGCTCCTACGCAGAACTGGCCGCAGGCGTCCGCCAGATGGCCGAGGCCTTCAGCCAGTTCAATCTGAAACCCGGCGCAGAACCGGTGGCGCTGATCCTTGAGAACGGCCCGGAGTGGATCGAGACCTACCTCGCCCTGGCCGGAGCCGGCATCGCGGTCGTGCCGCTCGACCCCAAGCTGCGCGCCTGCGAGGTGGCGTATGTCCTCAAGGATTCCGAGGCGGTCGCGGTTTTCACCGACACGCGCCACCTTGACCTGCTGGAGACCATCCTGCCCGAACTGCCGGCCGTGCGCGCGCTGGTCGTCACCGACGGCGGCGGCGAGCCGCTCGCGCCGATCGCTGGGCGCCCCTGCCACGATTACGAAACCCTGCGCGCCGACGTGCGCGCGGCGAAGCCAGCCTGGTATGACGCCCACCAGCCCGCGCCGCAGGACGTCGCCTCGATCATCTACACCTCGGGCACCACCGGCAAGCCCAAGGGCGCGATGCTCACCCACCTCAACTTCTGCAGCGACGCGCAGGGCAGTTTTGAAGCCATCGGCGACATGATCACCGCCAAAGACGACTTTCTGGTCGTGCTGCCGCTCTTCCACGCCTTCTCGTTCACCGCCAACTTCGTGGTGCCGCTGGTCAAAGGCTGCGGCATGTATTTCGTCGAGAGCCTGCGCACCGTCGGCGACGACATCAAGACGCTGCGGCCCTCGATCTTCATCGCCGTGCCGCTGCTGGCCGAGAAGCTCTTCGCCAAGATCGACGACAAGCTCAAGCACAACACCGTCGCGCAGCTCCTGATCAAAGCGGGGCTCGGCAGCCTGGTCGGCAAAAAGGTGCTCAAAGGGCTGGGCGGACGCCTGCGCTTCCTGATCGTCGGCGGCGCCCCCTGCCCGCTGCATGTGCTGCAGGGCTTCCGCCGCCTCGGCGTGCCGATCGTCGAAGGCTACGGCCTGACCGAATGCTCGCCGGTGGTCTCCATCACCAACATCCGGCAGGCCCGCATCGGCACCATCGGCAAGAAGTTGCCGAACATCGAGGTGCGCCTCGCCGACACCAATGAGCAGGGCGTGGGCGAACTGCAGGTGCGCGGACCGATCGTGATGAAAGGCTATTTTAAAAATCTCACCGCCACGCGCGAAGCTTTTGACGGCGACTGGCTGCGCACCGGCGACCTCGCCTCGATCGACGCGGAAGGCTTCCTGACCATCCGCGGCCGCAAGAAAGCGCTGATCGTCAACCGCGAAGGCAAGAACATCTACCCGGAAGAGGTTGAGAACGTGATCGCGCGCGACCCGCTGATCGCCGATGTGATCGTCATCGGCTATACGGTCGGCAACGTGCCCGGCGAGCGCGTGGGCGCGATCGTCACACCGGATCTGGAAGCCCTCGCCGCCGCCCACGACGGCGCCGAGCCGCCGTGGCCCGTGATCGAACAGCTCGTGCGCGACCGCGTGCGCGCGCAGTGCGCCTGCCTCACCGATTACAAGCATCCGCGCAAGATCATCGTGCAGTGTGAGCCGCTCGAGCGCACCTCGATCCAGAAAGTGCACCGCTGCGTCTATCAAGGCAAACTCAACGAGTAAAACCATGAGCCTCAATGACACCCCCCAGGGCGAGCGCGTGCATATCGCGCTCTTCGGCCGCCGCAACGTCGGCAAATCCAGTCTGATCAACGCGCTCACCGGCCAGGAGGTCGCGATCGTCTCGGCCGTCAAGGGCACCACCACCGATCCTGTCTCCAAGGCGATGGAACTCTTGCCGCTCGGCCCGATCATGATCTTCGACACGCCGGGCCTGGACGACGAGGGCGCGCTGGGCGCGCTGCGCGTCGAGCGCACGCGCGACGTGCTCAATAAGACCGACGTGGCGATCCTGGTGCTGGAGGCGGACGCCGGCATCGGCGCGTGCGAGCGCGAGATCCTCGCGCTGGTGCGCGCCAAGGGCATTCCGCTGCTGACGGTTTTCAACAAAGCCGACCTCTTGCCGCCTTCGCCCGAGGCGCTGCGCCAGGCCGCCGAGGCGAGCAAGGCACCGGTGCTGGCGGTCTCGTCCGCCACCCGCGCAGGCATAGAGGATCTCAAGCTGGCGCTGGTCAAAGTCGCGCCGGATGACGCCGCCGACACCCGGCTGATCGGCGACTTGCTGCACCCGAATGATCTTGTCGTGCTGGTCACGCCGATCGATTCCGCCGCGCCCAAAGGGCGCCTGATCCTGCCGCAGCAACAGGTCGTGCGCGACATCCTGGAGTCCGGCGCGCTGGCGCTGGTCACGCGCGAGTTCGAGCTGCGCGCGGCGCTCGCCGCGCTCGCCCGCCCGCCGCGGATGGTGGTCACCGACTCCCAGGCGTTCGCCAAGGTCGCGGCCGAAACCCCGCGCGAGGTGCCGCTGACCTCGTTCTCGATGCTTTTCGCGCGCTACAAAGGCGACCTCGCGGAGCAGGTGCGCGGCACGCGGGCGGTCGCGGCGCTGAAGGACGGCGACCGCGTGCTGGTCGCCGAAGGCTGCACGCATCACCGGCAGTGCGACGACATCGGCACGGTCAAGATTCCGCGCTGGCTGCGCCAGCACACCGGCCGCGACCTCGTCTACGAGCACACCAGCGGCATGAAGTACCCGCGCGATCTTTCCGCCTACAAGCTGATCATCCACTGCGGTGCCTGCATGCTCAACCGCCGCGAGATGCATTACCGCATTCAACAGGCCAAGACCGCGGGCATCCCGATCGTCAACTACGGGGTACTGATCGCCTACATGCAGGGTATCCTGGAGCGCTGCCTGGAGCCGTTCGCCCCGAAACAGGACGCGGACGCGCTGTCCGACCGGTGATTACGCCGGGACCTTAATCGACTTTCTTGTCCGGCTCAAGCAATCCCAGATAGTCTCTTCTCGCATACAAGATACGGATAACAGAAAGACTCTTTTCCTCTATGCGGTAGAACACGAGATGGTTCTTGCACTGGATGAACCGGTAGCCCTTCAGCATGGGAATGTCGGTTCTCAGGCGCGCACCTGTCTGTGGCATAGAGACAAGCGTTCGAATCTTGTCAAAGGCAAGCGCGACAAGATCCGCTGCGGCTTGCGGATTGAACAAGTCGTCTGAAATGTAGCGCTTGATCTCCTCCAAATCGGCAACCGCCTGCGGTGTGAACCGAACGTTGAACATGGCTAGACTCCAAGTTTCTTTATCGCGGAGTCCATCGAGACCCATCCGCGTTTCCGGACGGACTCCTCTCCTTCGGCCAAGGCCGACATGAGTTCCAGTTCGGTGTGCAGCCGTTCGTATGCGCGAATATCAACGATTGCAAAGCGCCCGTGCCCGTTCTTGGTCAGAAAGACCGGTGTGTCCGCCGTGACCTCGCGTAAGACGGTGTTGTAATTTCTGAGTTCAGAAATTGGTTTTATGGCTGGCATGATGATTTCCTTTTCTCTATGAACAAAATGTAGCAAAAGTCATCGAAGAGAACAACAGCAGAATCTGTCGTTTCAGTTGGCGAACGTTCAGGCCCTACGGCGACGGTATCCCGGCGACTCCACCGCGTTTTTGTGGCTTGTCTTCATCCAAATCGCTATCGCTATCGGGATCGGTATCGGTATCGATTGACTGGCACGCAGCCATAAGTCCCGTGCCGTACGATGGACGCCTTCCAGCGTCGCGGCTTTCCCGTAGACCCAGGCTACGTAGCCGATCGCCAGCCGGTAGACGTCCAATCTCTCGTGTCCGAGGGCCATTAGCGTTCCTTCTTTGTTCGATCCCGATAGCGATTTCGATATCGATATCGATGCCCCAACGTTGCGGCGCACCAACGGCACGATCAGCTCCGTTGCGTGCGAGGGCTTGTTAGCCAATGATCTCGTTCAACCCCTCGACGACCTGTTGCAGCTCTTGGTCGGAAACCCTTCCGAGTTTCTTCCCAATCCGCTCAACCGACATTGTTCTTATCTGACTGATCTTTGCCCACGTTTGTTTGGGCAGCCGCGGACTACACAATTCAAGCGTTAACGGAAATGAGGCTCGTTGAGGTTGGCTCGTTAGGGCAATCGCAATCACGGTGCCAGACTTTTCGTTGAAGACATCTTGGCTTAGGACGAGAACCGGCCGCAGGCCTGCCTGTTCATGTCCTTTGGTGGGGTTGAGGTCGGCCCAGAAGATATCGCCTCTTAATATGCGGGCCATGAATCCATCTCCTCTCCCATTCCTTCCTCCGCGAGGGCTTGCTCGAAACGACGGTCCAGTTTATCGCACTCTCTGGCCAGACGGTTGGCTTCAATTCTGGCCACCTTTTCTTCAACGGCTTGCTGAATAATCCGGCTGCGGCTCGGAAAACCATGCTGCCGAACAAGCCGGTCAAGTGTTATCAGCAGGCTCTGATCCAAGGTTATTGCCACTTTTGCGACGCTCATAAACACCTCCTGATTTCGGTATTACTATATATCATACCACGCTTGCTCGGCAATCCGATATTTCATGGCTAATCGAGTACGCGTCCTGATAGGTCGTGCCGTCCGCCATGCAACCGGGAAGTTCGGGTACCTCCGCCACGCAGGAACCGTCCTCCTCGCTCCAGAAGATGATGATTTTCTCGACTCCCCCCATAGTGAAGATATGGTGGTCGCCTCGCACCCGGCATTCAAATCCCATACGGGGCAGCAACGAACGCAGATCATTGAACGGGACATTTGAGTCCTAACGTTCAGGCTCTACGGCGACGGTATCCCGGCGACGCGGCAGCCTGTTGTTGAACTTTTTCTTCTCCCGCAGAGGCGCAGGGGCGCTGAGGTTGTTCCTCAAGACCCTTGTACGTAATCGGCACTGGCGTCTGCCGTACAACCTTCAGCCCGCGGTCGGCCAGCTCGCGAGCCAGTACCACCTCGTATACTGTCTCAAGCAGGCCCGGCCCAAGTTCCCGTTGTACCGCAATCGCTGCTTCGGTCACACCGGTCCCGATTCCGTTCTCTGTCACCCTCTGCGGGAGTTATCTCGCTTCTTTCCTCAGGTTCCAACTCTTATTACACCTCAAACCTAGCAGGAGGTGTATCACGATTTTTCCTGATATACCTCAAAAAGACTCTTGTCGTTGAAGGGTTTGACGAGATAACATGAGGTATATTGAAAAATATTGGAGTCTTGATAGGCCTCGCAATGCGTTCTGTGTCGTGTCTCCGACTGATCCCGACCCCCGATGGCCGAACGGCTATGTGGCGGTGCACCGCGAGGCGGGAGCGCAGGAGAAAACGATTGCCGATACGTACGGACATTCATAACGTTGGCAAACGGTACACGGATAAGGACGTACACGTCAAGCACGAAACAGCCATTCTAAGTAATCGGTTGGGTGGCCGGGGATGCGAGGTTCTCGCGTTTCTGACGAAAGCGTTGAGCAAGACTGGGGGCGCGGACGGCCCCGTCCGCGGAAGGGGCATTTGAACAGTGTGTCGCAGACCGGTGCAAAAGTCCGAATGCGCATTTGACTTGTACCGTCTTTCGCCCCGCGGACACGGGGCCGTCCGCGCCCCCGACCGCTCCGCTCACAACACGCACTTCAACTCGCATACCCCTGCCACCAACCGATTACAAAGAGCAGGTGGATCGGCTGCGGAGAACGTGATATGATGAAACACATTTTCCGAGTGCTTTTTCAGACGCACAACAACTGGAGGTCACCATGTTGGAAGACGCCGATGTCATTCCGCCGCCGCTGGATAACCGTCGCCCCGCGCCCCGTCGGCGTCCGCCGCCACCGCGCCTACCATCCGTCTCGGCGGCGGCGGCGCTGCCGTTCCTGATCCTGCCGCTGCTGCTGGCCGTCCCGCTCTGGGTCTGGTACGGCTGGCGCATCGAGCCGGACAACGGCCAGATCGCGATCCTGATCAAGAAGACCGGCAAGAACCTGCCGACCGACCGCATCATCGCCGACTCGACCGCGTACAAAGGCATCCAGCTCGAGGTCCTGCCGGATGCGCGTTTCTTCCGCAACCCCTACACGTGGAGCTGGATCATCACCCAGGGCACCGACATCCCGGCCGGCAAATTCGGCGTGCTGGTGCGCAAGTTCGGCAAGGACCTGCCCGGCGGCGCGATCATCGCGCCCGACAACGCGCACAAGGGCATCGTGCGCGACGTGCTCGGCACCGGCAAGCACCGCATCAACCCGTTCGCCTACGAAATCAAAATCTTTGACGACATCAAGATCGCGCCCGGCCATGTGGGCGTGGTGACCTCGCTCTGCGGCGCGGACATCCTTTCCGGCGGCGGCAATCCCGCGCCGGCCGGCGACAAAGGATTTTTGGTCGGCAAGGACCAGAAGGGCGTGCAGCGCGAGATCCTTAAAGAGGGCACGCACCGGCTCAACCCCTATCTCTTCGCCGTTTCGATCGTGAACATCCAGAGCCAGCGCTTTGAATTCACCGGCGACGACGCCATCATGTTCCTCACGCTCGACGGCTTCCCCGTCACGGTCGAAGGCACGCTGGAATTCAATCTCAATGTGGACAAGGTGGCGCTGCTGACCCACGAAGTCGGCGACATGGACGATATCCGGCAGAAGCTGATCCTGCCCAGCGCACGCGGCTTCTTCCGCATCGAGGGCAGCAAGAAAACCGCCACCGAGTTCATCGTGGGCGAGTCGCGCCAGGCGTTTCAAGACAGCCTGGAAGCCTACCTGCGCGGCATCTGCACCAACTGGGGCATCTCGTTGAACTCGGTGCTGATCCGCGACATCCTCGTGCCGCAGCAGATCGCCAGCATCATCCGCGACCGCGAACTGGCCGGCCAGGAGTCACTCAAATTCGAACAGCAGACCGTGCAGGCCAAATCGCAGGCGGAGCTGGAACGCGAGAAAGCGCTGGCCATCCAGAACAGCGCCAAAGTGACGGCCGAGACCGAGCGCATCCGCCAGACGATCACGGCCGAGCAGATGCGCATCGAGCAGACCATCGCCGCGCGCACCGAACTCGCCGTCGCCCAGATCCAGCTCGAGGCCGCGCGCGCCGATGCCGAGGCGCTGCTCACGCTCGCCGAGGCCGAGCGCCGCGTGATCGAGGCCGGAAACAAAGCCACCGCCGACGTGCTCAAACAGCAGGTCGCCGTCTACCCGGACGAGACCGACTTCGTGCGCGCCAAGCTCTACGAAAAAACCGCGCCGAACATCCAGAGCGTACTGACCTCCGACACCGGCGGCGGCCTGTTCGGCCTGCCGGTGGGCGCGAAAGGCGGAGGTGTGGCGCCCGGCGCCCGGCCGTCTGGCCCAAAGGGTGCCACAACAGCGCCCGCACCGACCGCACCGAAAGGAGTCACGCCATGAAAAAGCTCGCGCTCGCGTTCATCCCCGTGCTGGCCGTCGCTTTGGCGGCCGCCTCCTTCCTGTGGCTCTTTTGCCGCATCCCGGTGCCCCCGGGCTACATGGCCATCGTCACCAAGAAAACCGGCAAGCCGCTGCCGCCCGGACAGATCCTCGCCGCCCCCGGCGAGAAAGGCGTGCAGCGCGACCCGCTGCCCGAAGGCCGCCACTTCCGCGATCCCGTCACCCACTCGTGGCGCATCGTGCCGCTCGTCTCCATCCCGGTCGGCAAGGTCGGCGTGGTCACCGCGAAAGTCGGCAAGGAAGTGCCGTCCGGCCAGATCCTCGCCGCAGGCTCCGACAGCAAGGGCGTCTGGAAAGACGTGCTCGGCCCCGGTACCTACCGTCTCAATCCCGAAGGCTACGAGGTCACGCGGCTCGACGCGATCAACATCCCGATCGGCTATGTGGGCATCGTGACCTCGCAGACCGGCGAGCCGGTCGAGCCCGGCGAGTTCGCCGGGCCCGGCCAGCAGGGCGTGATGCAGGACGTGCTCCAGCCGGGGCTTTACTACCTGAACCCGCGCGCCTACCAGGTCGATGTTCTGGAGATCGGCATGAACCAGGTCTCCATCAACGGCGGATCGGGCAGCGTGGTGCTCACCAAAAGCCAGATCTCGAACGCCAGCCGCGCGCTGGACGAGCTGCAGGCCACCACGATCCAGAAGCAGCAGCAGAAGCGCGCCGACTACATCGGCCAGAACAGCAACCTGCTGGCGCAGAACGAGGTCGCCGCCGCGCTGGGCAAAGGCAAGGAGATCCTGGGCAAAGCGCTGACGCGGAAAGCGCCGGCTTCTTCGTCGTCTCGGTCGAAGTCCGCGCCGGTCGCGGAATCCTCGAAGCGCCGCGTCCCGTCGGCGGATGATCCCTTCGCGCCGCAAGTCGCTGCCGAGCCGATGCAGCCGACGGCCGTGCCGGAGTCCGTGGCGTTCGGCATCAACCGCTTCGTGGAGTTCCCGTCGCGCGACGGCTTTCAGATCCTGCTCGACATGACGGTCGAGTTCGAGCTGCTGCCCGCGAACATCTCGCGCATCTACATGCTCTACGGCGACCTGCCGGCTGTGGTCGAAAAGATCATCCTGCCGCAAGTGCTCTCCATCTCGCGCATCCGGGGCTCCAGCTACAAGGCGCGCGACTTCATCGACGGCGAGGGGCGCCAGCTTTTCCAGAAAGAGCTGACCGCCGAGCTGACGCGCGTGATGGCTGACAAGCACATCGTCATCCACAACGCGATCATCCGCCATGTGGAGGTCCCGAACGAGATCCTCACCCCGATCCAGGAGTCCAGCCTCGCGAAGGAACAGGATCTGACCAACAAGGCGCGGCAGGAGACCGCCCGCAAGCAGGCGGAGCTCAACACCGAGACCGCGATGATCGAGCAGTTCAAGAAACAGGTCGAGCAGGAGACCGAGAAACTCGTCGCCACCACGGTCGCGCAGACCAAGAACGAAGTCGCCACGATCCAGGCCAACACCGCGCTAGAGGTGGCCGCGACCAACCTGCTGAAGGCGACCGTTCAGGCGCAGATCACGCAGGTGCAGGGCGAGGCCAAGGTCAAGGCCGAGTACACGGTCGCGAACGAAAAGGCGCTGGGCGAACAGATGCGTGCGGGCGTGTTCAAGAACTCCGCGACGTTGGCCGAGCTGACCTTCGTGGAGGCGCTCAACCCCGAGGCCGGCATCCGCATCATCCACGCGGGCGAAGGCACGCTTTGGACCGACCTCAAGACCCTCGCGCCTGCCCTGCCGGTCAAGAAGTGATCCCTGAAATCGGGTTCACATCGTGTCGCCTCCTTTGCTATCATGGCGGCGTTTTGGATCATACAAGGAGAACTCGTGATGAATGGATTTCAGATCGTCGTGTGCGGCAGCCTGGTGCCTGACCCGCTGCAGACACTCGAGCCGGTGACGACCCCGCAGGGCCCCGGGCTCAAGAACGAGACCATGCTGCCGTCGGTGCTCGACCCGTGGTCCGCCCACGCGCTGTATGAGGCGGCCAACCTCGCCAAGCAGGCGGCGGGCAGCAAGGTCTATCTGGTGAGCCTCGGCCCCAAGGCCAAGCTTCAGCAGCTCATGATGACCGTGGCCCAGAAGGTGCCCTTCGAGCTGGTCGCGCTGGACGGCAGCGCCAGCGGCTTTACCGACGCGCACGGCGTGGCGGCCGCCCTGGCCGACGCCATCGCCGCGATCCCGGGCCTCGACAAGAGCCGCCTGCTGGTCTTCGGCGGCTGCGCCTCGGCCTCGCGCGACGCCGGCGTGACCATGCAGCTCGTCTGCGAACGCCTCGGCATCCGCGACTTCTTCGCGGGCGTGGATGAGATCAAGGCGGCGGAGGACGGCTCGTTCGCGGTGCTGGAGCGCATCGAGGGCGGCGAATACCTGGCCTCCACCTGCCAGGGCGCGCCCGCCGTGCTCGCCTGGGCCACGGGCAACCTGCCCGAACCGCCCAACAACCCGCAAGTCGGCATGGCGAACATGCGCGGTGTGATGCCGTCGCTGATGAAAGCCAAACCCACCCCGGCCGGCGTCGGCGGCATCGCGTACGAAGCGACCGAAATCCCGCCGCAGAAACGCCAGACCCGCATCGTCAAGGATGCCTCGACCGACGAGATCGCGAAAGAGATCGTCGAGTGGATCAACAACTGATTTGAGTAAGGACGCGCTCCATGTCGAAAACACTCGCACTCTTGCACACCCAGGCCGACGGCTCGCTGCCTAAGGCCGCCCTTGAAACCCTCACCGCCGCCGCCGCGCTGGGCCAGCCCTTCGACGTGGCGATCCTCGGCGCCGGCGCGTCGGCCGCGGCCGACGCCGTCCAAGGCTGCGGCGCGGCCGCATTCCACACGGTCGACGATCCGGCGGTCGCGCAGCCGCGCTATGCGACGGACGCCGCCGCCGCCGCCGCGCTGATCCAGGCCTCCGGCGCGGAACTCGTGCTGGCCCCCGGCACCTCGCGTTTCGCGCGCAGCCTGCCCGGCGCCGCGCACCGCGTCGGCGCACAGATCGACACCCACATCGTGGCCCTGAGCGCCGAGGGCGGAGCCGTGCGCGCGCAGCGCTGGTTCTACCGGCAGCGCATCCTCGGCGCCTTCAGCCGCGCGGCGCGGCCTTGGCTGCTGCTGCTCGACACCGGCGTGTTCGCCCCCTGGCAGGGCGCGGCCGGCGCGGCCAACGCGCAGGCCGTGGCCGTCGCCTTCACCGACGACGACCGGCGCACCGCCGTGACCGGCGTGCAGAAGCCGGCCGCCGACGCGCAGACGATCCGGCCGGACGCGAAGCTGCTCTTCGTCGCGGGCGCGGGCTGGACCAAGAAGCAGAAGGACGGCCAGTTCCATATCGGCGAGGCCAGTGCGCTGATCCTCGATTTCCTCGGCAAGGCTCAGGCCTCGCTCGGCAGCAGCAAATCGCTGGTGGACATCCAGGGCGAGGGCCAGGAGACCTTGACCTTCATGTCGCACATGAACCAGGTGGGGCAGACCGGCTCGACGCCGCGCCATCCCAAAGGCATCGCGACCTGCTGCCACGGCGAAGAGCCGCACGCGGTCGGCTGGCGCTTCATCAACGAGCGCCGTGCGGTCAATCTGGATCCGAACTGCGGCTGGGCGCAGGGCAAGGCCGACGTGCTCTACGTCGCCGACGCCTTCGAGGTGATGGCCAAGGTCAACGCGCTGCTCTGAAGAGGGCGTAATCGGTTGGCGGCAGGGGTGCGCGAAGTTCATGCGTTTCTGAAAAAGGGGTCAGGCGAGTCGGGAGCGCGGGCGTCCCCGCCCGCAACAACGTTTTGTGCAAAAGGCTGAGCGATCATTGATTGAGAGCCAAACCGCGCATCTGCATCGCGCACGGACTTTCACAGTGCGGGCGGGGACGCCCGCGCTCCCGACTGTGCTCCGCATGAAACACGCGCTCGGCTCGCTTTCCCCTGCCACCACCCAATTACCGCACAGGGCGCGCTAACCCAACCACGCTTCAAGCAGGGCGCGCAGGCCGGTCGCGGCGATGATGCAGGCGAAGAGGCCGGCCAGCGCCAGGCCGGCGTTCAGCAGCGGACCGGCGCGGTGCTTGCCCATGAGCGCGCGCCGGTTCACCAGCGCGATGATCACGGCGACGGCCAGCGGCAGCACAAAGACGTTGGAGATCTGCGCCATGACCGTGACCGCCACCGGATTGCGGCCGCCCAGCGCCGGCACGATCAGGCCTGAGCACGCCGCTGCCAGACAGATCAGCCGAAAGGCCTTGCTGCGCGGCTCCATGCGGCCCACGCGGTAGTCGGAAATCAGCAGCGGGCCCACCATCAGGATCGGGAAGATCGAGGAGAGTCCCGCGCTGAGCGTGCCGGCCATGAAGAGGGCGACCGCGAACCGGCCGGCCAGAGGCGCGAGCGTGTTGACCATGTCGAGGATCTTGACGATCTCTTTGCCGTGCGCGTAGAGCGCGCCGGCCGCGACGACCATGATCGAGCCGCTGATCACGAACATCAGCGACGCGGAGACCACGGCGTCGAGCGTTTGCCGCTTGAAGTCGGCCACGCCCACCCCTTTCTCCTTCAGCAGCAGCGGCCGCGTCACGAACGTCGGCGCCGCCATCGTGGTGCCTACAAACGCCGCGATCATCAGCAGCGCGCCCGGTTCGTCGGGGATCGAGGGGACCAGCGCCTGC
>Ga0116141_10001330_pt1 | contig 21029 bp, 12 predicted proteins | sample AD_UKC097_MetaG_FD_89744 | JGI IMG/M metagenome (GOLD analysis project Ga0116141, IMG submission 89744) | Active sludge microbial communities of municipal wastewater-treating anaerobic digesters from USA - AD_UKC097_MetaG | ecosystem: Engineered > Bioreactor > Anaerobic > Digestate | place: USA...
TGTTACAAAAAAAGGGGAGACCTTGCGAGTCCCCCCTTATTATTAATAAATAATTAAAGAAATTATTTTTGAATAATCAACTTCTTAGTTAGAATAGCTTTATCATTAATTACTTTGATAAAATAGATACCGGGATTCAAATCCATTTGAGGTAGAGTATAACTTCTCTTAGTTTCTGAAATCTTTGTATCAAATTCATAAAGTACTTTTCCGTTCAATGATACAACGTTAACCACAGCATCTCCGCTCATGTTTTCAAAATGGAGTGTTACTACTTGATCGCTAGTAGGGTTAGGATAAACAGTTACGCTCTTTTGAGTAGTTGTAGTTATCGGTGATGGTGAAGGAGCCGGATTTGGAGCCACGGTAATCGGATCACCTGTAACATTAATTATCATAGTATTGGTTGCCATATTAATGGTATTGTTACAGGATGCAAATCCACTACCACCGTAAGACATACCTGCAACATAATTAGTTGAGTTGTCAGTCAAGTTGCAGGATGGGTCCGCACCAATCAAGTTGTATACGATAGTGTATTGACCGGGTTGAGTAAAGGCATTAATATTAACTCTGATAAATCTTTCACTGAAGAAGTGCATGTAGAACCAGTCATACGCGTTAGTTGAGTACGATACAAAGAATCCATTAAATGGTGCATACAATTCAGTATTAGCATAAGGAATTGTTCCATCAGGAATTCTATTGTAATATGTGTTACTCTCATTAGGATGTAAAATACCGTTTTGAGCTATATAATAGCTAACACTATATTGGTTATCAGTCAAATATGGTAGGAAGTCAGTTACAATTTGACCATCTTTATACACTTGGAATTGAATTTGAGCTCTTCTGTCATAATCTCCACAAACCTCAACTTTAATGTAGAACTTAGCAAGTTCTCCGGTTGCAACATTCAACACATTATTAGGAGCTTGAGTAGAGTCTGTGTAGAGTCTCAAACGTGGGTCATCATTCACTAATGTAGTTGCAGTAGTATGTACAGGATAAGTACAACCATGAACATCAGTGAAAGTAAGTTCAAAGTATGTATTTTCGAACACAGGAGCGGATGTATGTGTTAACTCTCCAACGTTAGCTGGATAAGTATTTGTTACTGTAGTAGCACCTGAAATCATAGTTACTACCCAATCTCCATCACCTATTGAAGCATCTTGATAAGTGGCACGTGCTCTAAGTGTAATCACATCACCGATACAAATTTGATCATTTACATCAGAAGTAATGGTTGGAGTTTCATAGTTAGTCACAATGATTGTAGCTTCATTAGAACAACCATTAGCTATGGTTCCTGTTACAGTGTATGTACCCTCTACAGTAATTCCAATAGCAGCAGTTGTTTCACCTGTACTCCATAGGTATGTATCAGCACCTGAAGCAGTTAATATTTGAGGTACAGTTTCATTCCAACAGATATTTTCGGAACCTGTGATAACAACCACCGGAGTATGATTTGTTGTAATAATTTGAGTAGCCTCTGTATAGTTACCTGCTTCATCAGTAACTCTCCAAGTTCTTGTGATATAACCATCTGTATCTGCAGTTCCAGCTGTAGTCTCATCATCTGAGTAAGTAACTGTAAGCTCTGTTGAACAATTATCCAAAATATTGGTTGGTTCTCCGGTTAAATCAGGAGTAATCAAATCAGCATAAGTTCCGTCAACATGTTTACAAATAGTTATATCAGCTGGAACTGTAAATGTAGGATTGATATTATCTTCTACGGTAATAGTTTGAACAGAATCTACAGTATTACCTGCTACGTCAGTTGCAGTCCAGGTTCTGGTAATAGTCCACACACCTGCAACAGGTCCGGTTTCTACATCATTATATGTTACAACAGGATTAGGATCACAATTATCAGTAGCTGTAGCAGGACCACCAGTAATGCCAAGAGATGCATCATATGCACAATTCGCATCAGTATAGATAGTAGTTGCTGCAGGAACAGAGGTAAATACCGGTGCAGTTACGTCTTGAACTGTAATTACTTGAACTACAGGCACAGAACTATTTCCTGCTGCATCTGTTGCAATCCATGTTCTGGTAATGGTATAGTTATAGTGACCGATTACTGTGGGATCAGGATCTTGTGTAGATACTTCAGTAAATGCTATAGTTAATGCAGCATCACAATTATCTTCAAACTGAACAGTTGCAGGAGCTGGAATTGAGCTACATTCTACAGTAGTGTCGGCAGGAACAGTAGTTGTAATAACAGTAGGAGCTTCGTTATCTTCAATTGTAATCACTTGAACATAAGGTATCGAATTGTTTCCTGTTACATCAGTTCCAACCCACGTTCTGGTAATGGTATATTCATTGGAAGCAGGATTTCCTGTAATGACTTCAGTATAATTAACAGTTACAGGTGAACAGTTATCGGTAAATGATACGGTAGATGCATCAGCAGTTGGTATTGTTTGGTCACAAGTGAGTGTTGTATCAACAGGTAGAATTTGTCCGTCGGTTAACACAGGAGCTGTTACGTCTTCAACAGTAATAACATATTGTACCACTAATTGATTTCCAATCACGTCTGTTACAGTCCAGGTTCTGGTAATGGTATAATTGTAGTGAGCTGCCACAAGAGGATCAGCATCTTGAGTAGAAACCTGAGTATAATCTACTGTTGGATCGTTATCACAATTATCAACAAACTCTAGGTCAGGTTTTGCAGGAATAGCATCGCTACAGTTGATAGTAACGCTAGCGGGTGCAGTAAACCCATCTGCTAAAGCTGGATCAGTAACATCCTGAACAGTAATCACTTGTGTTGAAGTTCCGGATACATTTCCTGAAGCATCGGTTGCTTTCCAGGTTCTGGTAATAGTATAGTTATAATGAGCAGCTACGGTAGCATCAGCATCTTGAGTTGAAACCTTGGTGAGATTAACTACCGGATTAGCATCACAATTATCAGTAAACTCAACCACTGCAGGAGCAGGAACAGCGTCACAATTTACAGTAACATCAGCGGGAACTGTAGTTGCTACCACAGTTGGAGCTACTATATCACGAACTGTAATAAGTTGCTGTACAGGTGTCGATGCATTTCCGGCATTGTCAGTTGCAATCCAGGTTCTGGTAATTGTATAATTATAATATGTAGAATCGGCGGAATTTTGTGATTGTGTAGAAATCTCTGTAAAGTTAATTACAGGATTAAGATCACAATTATCAGTAAACTCTAGTACAGGAGCAGCAGGAATTTCTTCATCACAACTCACTGTAGCATTTACTGGAGCAGCAGAAACCAATACAGGAGCAATAAGGTCAGTCACAGTAATGGTTTGTCTCATTGTGGCTGAAATATTATCACACTCATCAATAGCATACCAATCTCTATATAATGTATAGGTATTCTGTGCAGTAGTAGGCTCTATTGTCTCAGTTACACCAAAGGTAAGATCCGCAGCATCTGAACAATTATCAGTTGCAGATAAAGCAGGATCATTCAAGTCTGCGTCTTGTAACAACTCACATGAAACAGTGAAATCTGCAGGAACAGCTGTCATAGTTGGTTCTGTTTCATCCACTACGTGAATAACTTGAACTAATGTATCAGAGTAGTTACCGCATTTATCTTTCGCTCTCCATTTTCTGATTAAATCATAAGTATTAGGACATTCTCCCGGTATATTCTCTTCCCAGAAGAAAAGAAGGATCTGTCCTGAAGGTGTACAATTATCTGTAAGCACAACCTCTTCAATACTTGGGCTGGTAATAAAGTCACAAGTAACTGAATACTCTAATTCTTGTCCGGCTAAAGCAACGGTTGGTTTAATTGTATCTACCAAATATATTGTAGTGGTAGCGGTTGCTGTACATCCTTTACTATCTGTTACTAATACAGTAACTTCATTTGCTGCATTGCAACTAATATCAGCTAAATAAGGATTACCTGAGGCATCAAAAGCCAAACCTGTACCTGACCAAGTATAGGTATAAGGTGGTGTACCTGATGTAACATTAGCAACAGGAATATTATTAACTACATTTGGACATTCGTACAATGAAGTAATAGACTCAATTTCAGGTAGAGGATTCACTATTACGTCAACTGTAGCATAAACCACACATCCGTCAACAGTGGTAATAGATACAGAATATGTATGTGTACCGGCTGTTTCTGGAGTTACGGTCAAGGTATTGGTATTGGAACCTAACTCTTGTCCATCGAATAAATAAATGTAGGTATCCAAGTAAGGAGTTGCTGTCAATGTAGTTGTTCCACCCAAGCAGAACTCTGCAGGATTAGCTGTTAGAGTTGGATTTTGAGGAACAGGGAAGAATGTAAAGGTTTGTGTTACAGGTAGTGATTGACAATTAGTTACAGCATCATAAGTATAAGCTGTTACTACATAAGTACCGGCTTCTGTAACTGTATAAGTTCCCACTCCATTTGTATTAGGAACTGTTATAGGATCACCACCGTCTTTAGTAACGGTAATCACAAACATTGCGTTTGCAGGAATATCGGAAGTAACGGCTATATTAAGCGTTACATTATTATATAGACATGGTTCAGTTATTCCCTCACCGGTAATATTCATTGTAGCAACCGGAACAGGATTAACGGTAACAGTTACACTTTTTATAGTAGTACATCCATGTTCATTGGTTACAGTTACTGTATAAATATGGTCACCCACTGTAGTTGGAGTTACATCTATAGATGCAGTAGTTTCACCTGTTGACCATAAATAGGTAAAAGGACCCTCATTCTCATTTGGCATTACCATATCAGCTGGAGGCACTATTGGAAGTGGCAATACAAGTGTTGCAGTCAATGTTGTTGTTTCACCTAAACAGATTGCATGATCAGGAGTCAAATTAAAATTAGGAACTCCCCAAACGGTTACGGTTACTTGATCAGTAAATACACAACCTAATGAATCAGTAACGGTAACGGTGTATACAAATGTTTGATCTACGTATTGATCTGTTGAAACTGGAGTTACTGTTACTTCAGTTCCTTGCAATGTAGAATCACTCCACACAATTTGATATGGAGGGAACGCATTTTCAAAAGTCAAATTAAACGCTATTGATTCTCCACTACAAATTTCTAAAGTTGCGGGAACAGCATTAATAGTAACTGTTGGTGGTGGAGGAAGAATAACCTGAGCAATAGCTGTGCTACTATTGTCACAAAGGTCAGTTAAAGTAACTTGTACATCAATTGTTCCGGTAATTACTGAATCCGCAACGACAGAAAGTGCAACTACTATGTCTGCAGAATCGGTACAATTATCTTCAAAATCAAGATCTTCTAAAATTTGATCTAGGATAGCTTGAGTAACAATATAAGTACAATTCATACCTCTTTCAGCAACATAAGGTTGAGTAGGAGCTGTAAAAGTTGGTGCTTCATTATCTACAACAGTAAATTGATGGTAGAAAGGTGCACTTGCATTTCCGCAGTGATCTTTTACTACATAATATCTCTTTAAAATAATGTTACAATCAGTTCCTTCTCTAACAACGCTATCTGCTTGAGCAGTGAAGAAAGTTCCGTTTGCGGGATCAGTACAATTATCTGCAAAAGTAAAGCCTGCAGCAACTAAACCGTCTGCGGTAAGAGCTGCTGGAAGTAGATCTTCTGAGCAACCTGTAATTGGGGTAGCTACTATAAATCCTGGAGTAACTGTTGGTGCTACATGATCTTCAGCTGTAATAGTTCCTGTTGCAGTATTGGTACATCCTTTTTCATCAGTTACGGTAACTGAGAAAGGATAAGTTTTATCACACTCGGTGTCAATAGTAACCACTCCGTTTTGAGCACCGGTCCATTCATAAGTTAATGTACCAACATAAGAAGTCGGTGTAACTGTTACAACAACATCCTCAGTATGGTTATAAGGACAAGTTGTATTTGCATAAGTTAATGTCAACTCAGGAATAGGATTAGAGGTTGCTGTAATAGTAACCAATTCACTATCGCAATCCTCTGATCGTGCTAATATATAATATGTATAAACAGTAACCACATTATCATCGTTTGCCAAATCAACAGTATAGTTAGTACCTCTATGTACTTCTGTCGTCATGGCTGCATCAGCGTACCAAATATAGGTAACATTATCTTCCACATTGGTAACTGTGAAAGTAACCTCTCCGGGTCCGCATCTTTCAACATCAGCTACAACGGGTGCCGGTGGAAGAGGATGTACTGTTAATATTAATGTATCCACTCTAGCAACAGCAGGACCGTAGCATGGTTCAGGTTGAATGTATGAAGGAACGATATAAGTAGTTGTTACGGAATTTGGCCAGGTAGCAGTATTATCAAAATAGGTATAAGGTGTTCCATTGGGTTGAACTCCGAAAGAGTAGATTTCACCTGCACAGATTTCATCTTCTACTTTACCTCTATCCATAGGATCTAGAGTAAACTCAGCAATAATTCCGGAAACTCCTGATTGGTGTCCACCATAGTATTGATCTTGTTGAGTTGGGATATAATAATGTTCAATGGTAGTTCCCCCTGTTCTTTGATAAAGGGTGAATTTAATTTCATAATCTCCTCCATAAAAGTAGGGTCCATTCCATTTAATTTTCATACGCATTCCATTGGTTTGACTAACATATTCCAAGAAATGAAGATAGAAAAAGTTATAGCTTTGGAAATTAGGAATATTGAAATAACCTCTTGCAACATTTCCCTGATAAGCAATTGCTCCGGGAAAATCCGCATAAACCGGATTATTCAAATATTGAGCTGCGTACTGATTACCAACTCCGGATCTTGCATTATCTCCACCCAGTACATTAGGTTGTGGAGAGGGTCCACCAACCCATCCGTACTCTACAGTGTTAATCTGAAATGTAACTTCGGCATATTGTGACAATTTCGCAAGATCAGTACTATTATCCAACAACACACCATTTCTGCGAATCTCCCATCCTAATGACCATTTGGTATCTCCTGGAAGATTACAATCGTTTCTAAAGTGGAAGTAATAATAATGTGTTTCTTGCCAAGCCGGTGCAGTCAACGAGTATTCCTCATAGTCAAGGACGGTATTTTCGGTCCCGTTTACTACCCAGAAGCAACATTCTTGTTCTTGAGCGTATGTCCAGCTATTGAACAACGCTACGATGCTTATAAAGCATAAGAGTAAAACTTTTTTCATAAGGTTTGAATTTATTTGATTATTATATTCTTTTTTCATTTCAAATTCAATTTTTGCAATATATAATGCGTAGCAATCTAATCATTACTATTCATCGTGCAAAGATACATCATTTTTTAATATACAACTCTTAATTTTTATTTTTTTTTCATTTTTTTTATTTTTCCCTCAAACAGACATTATTTGAATGAGAAATTTTATTAAAAACTTCGTTACTTACTTCTTATATACGCTTTATAACTGTTTATGTTACATAAATTTACAAAAAAACAGATCTGTTCGATAATTTTTCTTTTCTCGAAAAAATCAGATCAATTTTGCTGATTTTCAACGATTTTAAATCCGGTTTTAATTTGGTTTTAAAAAAAATTATACTTTTGCAAAGGGAAAAAATGGATAAAAAAAGGAAAAAAATATGATTAAAATTGCAATTATTGGGACCGGATATGTGGGGTTAGTAACCGGTGCTTGTTTGGCTGATGTTGGATTCGACGTTGTTTGTGTTGACATAGATCACGACAAAATTGAGCAGCTTAAGAAGGGGATATCTCCTATTTATGAACCCGGATTAGAAGAGATTCTCACCCGGACTATTCAAAGAGAAAAACTTAAATTCAGTACTGATATTGTTTCCGTGCTCCCTGAAGTAGATGTTCTTTTTTCTGCTGTTGGAACTCCTCCCGGAGCGGATGGTAGTGCCGATTTACAATATGTGCTTACTGTTGCCGAAACCATCGGAAAACATATGAATCGCTATTTATTGGTCATTACCAAGAGTACGGTTCCTGTTGGTACAGCACAATTGGTAAAGAAAACAATCCAAAAAGAGTTGGATCAACGCGGTGTTGATGTTGATTTTGATATTGCTTCCAATCCTGAATTTTTAAAAGAAGGAAATGCAATTCAGGACTTTATGCGTCCTGACCGAATCGTAGTTGGGGTTGAAAATGAGCGTGCACGCTCCTATTTTGAAAAAATATACAAGCCTTTTGTGTTGAATGGTCACCCCGTTATTTTTACGGATATTGCTTCAGCAGAGATGATCAAATATGCTGCCAACGCCATGTTGGCCACCCGAATCAGTTTTATGAATGAGATGGCTAATCTTTGCGAATTGGTAGGTGCTGACATCTCTATGGTTCGTGAGGGGATTGGAAGTGACTCACGCATTGGGAAGAAGTTTTTGTATGCCGGCATTGGCTACGGAGGATCCTGTTTCCCCAAAGATGTGAAGGCCATTATTCAAACCGCTGATCAGCATGGGTATTCTCTTGAATTGGTCAAAGCTGTCGAAAAAATTAATGATCGTCAAAAGTTAGTGCTTTTCAATAAGTTATACCGTTATTACGATGGAGATTTGAAAGGAAAAAAAGTCGCTATGTTGGGATTATCTTTCAAACCCAATACCGATGATTTACGGGAGGCACCCTCTTTGGTTTTGATTGAAGAGCTACTCAAGCATGGGGCTCAGGTACAGGTATATGATCCGATTGCCATGCCTAAGGCTAAACTCCAGTTAGGGGACCGTGTTTCCTACATGAATTCCATTGAAGAAACTATTCGAGATAGTGAAGCTCTATTATTGGTAACGGAATGGGCACAGTTTCGCACCCTTTCTCCCAACACACTCACCCAACTCATGAAGCATCCGTTGCTTCTGGATGGGCGTAATATTTACGATCCAGAAGAGATGAAAAATGGAGGCGTAATCTACTTCGGTATAGGTAAATAGAATATTAAAAGGAGTGTCATGAGTAAAGGAAATATCTTGGTTACCGGCGGAGAAGGTCAATTGGGGAAATGCCTGAAAGATTGGGTTACAAAGTATGACTCTCTGTACACTTTTTATTTTACCGATATTAATGAGTTGGACATCACGTCTAAGTCAGCAATTTACCACTATTGTGCTGAGCATCAAATAGAATACATTATCAATTGTGCGGGTTATACGGCGGTTGATTTAGCTGAAACCGAAGTTGAGGCTGCTTACTTACTCAACCGGGATGCCGTTCAGTTCCTGGCAGAAGTATCGCATCAACTGGGCATCTTTTTAGTTCATATTTCGACTGACTTTGTTTTTGATGAGGAGGGTCGAACTACGCCTTTTGTGGAAGATGATCAACCATCCCCTCTTTCTATTTATGGAAAATCAAAATTAGGGGGGGAGGAACTTCTTCGCGGTTCGGGCGCCCATGGCGTCATTATTCGTACCGCCTGGCTCTACTCTGAGTATGGGCACAACTTTGTCAAAACAATGCTTCGATTAGGTTCTGAACGATCTCAAATTCAGGTTGTTGCCGACCAATTGGGGAGTCCAACCTACGCCGGAGATCTGGCTGAAATAATCATGCAGATCATAACTCAGCGGTCATCTCTTTCAGGAGTTACTCTATTTCATTATTCACACTCCGGATCCTGTAGTTGGTATCAATTTGCAGAAGCTGTAATGCGTTTCGCTCAACTCCCTTGTGATGTAGTACCCATCCCCTCCGACTCCTATCCTACTCCTGCCAAACGACCTCACTATTCTGTATTATCGAAAGAGAAAATTGAAAAATTTTTGTCCATTTCCATTCCCGATTGGGAGGAAAGGCTGGAAAATATTTTAAAAAATAAAATTATTAAGCTCTCATAATCAGATATTTAGAGAAAATAAAATAATTTTTAAAGAGTTAGGCATCTTATATAAAAAAAAGGTGTATCTTTGCAAACTCAAAATTGAGGTAATTTTGGTATGCTCTTTTTTTAGGATATTAGCCGTTGTAGCTCAGTGGTAGAGCACTTCCTTGGTAAGGAAGGGGTCACGAGTTCAACTCTCGTCAATGGCTCAAACTTATTGTATTAACATTATAAAAAAACGAAAATTTTAACAACCTTTAATCAAATAAGACAATGGCAAAAGAAAAATTTGATCGTTCCAAACCGCACGTAAACGTAGGAACAATTGGTCACATTGACCACGGAAAAACAACACTAACAGCTGCAATTTCTGCTGTATTGGCAGAAAGAGGTTTATCGGAAAAAAGAAGTTTTGATTCAATTGACAATGCACCAGAAGAGAAAGAACGTGGTATTACCATTAACACGTCACACGTTGAATATCAAACAGCGACCAGACACTATGCACACGTAGACTGTCCCGGCCACGCTGACTATATTAAAAACATGGTTACCGGTGCTGCTCAGATGGACGGAGCAATTTTGGTTGTTGCTGCTACTGATGGTCCTATGCCACAAACTAGAGAGCACATCCTTTTGGCTCGTCAGGTTGGTGTTCCAAAATTGGTTGTTTTCATGAACAAAGTTGACTTGGTTGATGACCCTGAATTATTAGAGTTAGTAGAAATGGAAATCCGCGATTTGTTATCATTCTACGGATTTGACGGTGACGAAACTCCTATCATTCAAGGATCTGCATTGGGTGGATTAAATAACGAACCACAATGGGCTGAAAAAATTATGGAATTAATGGATGCTGTTGACACATACATCCCACTTCCAAAACGTGAAAGTGAAAAAGATTTCTTAATGCCTGTTGAAGACGTATTCTCAATCACCGGTCGTGGTACTGTTGCTACCGGTAGAATTGAAACCGGTGTTATTCATACCGGAGATCCTGTTGAGATTCTAGGTATGGGTGCTGAAAAACTAAAATCAGTAGTTACCGGAGTTGAGATGTTCCGTAAAATTTTGGATACCGGTGAAGCTGGTGATAACGTAGGTCTATTACTTCGTGGTATTGATAAAGATGAGATCCGTCGTGGTATGGTTATTGCTAAACCCGGATCAATCAAACCTCATAAAGAGTTTGAAGCTGAGGTAGTTATTCTTAAGAAAGAGGAAGGTGGACGTCACACTCCATTCCACAACAAATATCGTCCTCAGTTCTACTTCCGTACAACTGACGTTACCGGTGAAGTATTTTTACCTGAAGGAGTTGACATGGTTATGCCCGGTGATAACTTAAAAATCAGAGTTAAGTTATTATCTGAAGTAGCTATCAACTTGAACCTTCGTTTTGCTATCCGTGAAGGTGGTAGAACCGTTGGTGCAGGTCAGGTTACAAAAATTATTGACTAATATCAATTAAAAGTAGCAGATTCACATTGTGGTCTGCTATTTTTTAGGGGAATAGTTTAAGGGTAGAACAGTAGTCTCCAAAACTATCGGTGGGAGTTCGAATCTCTCTTCCCCTGCAAGTGAAGGTAGAAGGTAGAAGGTAGAAGGTAGAATTGAAGGCGGAGGGCGGAAGGCGGAAGGCGGAATGAAAAAAAGGCGAAAGTATTAGAATTTAGAGTTAGCGGAATTCAGGTTTTGGGTTCCGTTTTTTTATTTTTATCTTTATTTTGAAAAAAGAAAAAAAAGGGGGCAGAGTGTTCGATACGCTATAGATATCTTTTCACCCCACTCGAAAACATATCGCCCTATGAGAAAAAGGCGAAAGGCGGAAGGCGGAAGGCGGAATCAATTACGAATTAGACCTCCCCTAGCCCCTCCAAAGGAGGGGAACAATGAATAAACATGATCGTAAAAATGGCTGTAGAGACGCAATGCTTTGCGTCTCTCGACCGTATGCGATCAAAGATTTATAACCCCGTAATTTATGTCATTTTCTCAAAGGTATAATATTCAAGAGTGGGGAAACGGGATAACAAAAAAGGGATATCCTTCCCGCCCCCCAATTATTTAAAATACCAAATAAGAAATATGAAATTAGAATTAAAAGGCGGAAATCGGAAGGCAGAAGGCGGAATGAATACTTCTTACTTCTTACTTCTTACTTCTTATTTCACAGAGGAGGTGTGGGGCGTAGGGTCCTTCGCAGCAGATGAGATCGAGAATGGAGAGATTGGGAATGAAACCAAATTTGTCGATAAAAACCTGATTATAAGGAGCATTTTGAAAAGTTGTTTGAGAATCTTTTTTGCAATTCAACTGCCAATCCTCTCTTAAATCGAGTTTATTAACGGGATGCGGCTCATAGCTTTCAGTCAAATAGAGCGGCGTATCGATATTCAATATTTTGATAAAAGTTTGCAATAATTGGAAGTTGAATTGAAAGAGGGAGTCCCACGGTTCAGTGAAAAAAGGCTCAATCGCATCCTTATAGTAGAGGAAGTAAGGACTATTATTGTACGCGGCAGTGATGGAGCGCCAGTGATTGCGTTGCCACGGAGTACGATTGTCAATCAAAGTATCCTTGATTTTGGTATGAATCGATCTTTGGACCGGAATAATCAGATTTTGTACTCCATTAGGGGAGTATATTTGAGCTCGATTTCGATATGTTTGTTTTTGATAATTCTCGTGCTGCTCAACCCAAATAGCCGATGCACCCTTCAAATTTACAAAAAATTCAACGGGGGGCATGTATGCAATAGAGGTCAATATCACATGTAACATACCGACTGACGTAAGGACCCAACTAAAGTCGACAACCTATTTTGTAATCAACAATTTAGCTCTATAATGTTTTTGTAGAGATTTAACTTCAACCAGATAGAGTCCATGACTCAAATATGACCAGTCAAATTGGTAAAGGTCATCAGGTTGCAGCATAGTAGAAATGAGCAATCTTCCCATAGGATCGTAAACGGAACAGGTTGCGGTGGATTCCAATTCCAACCCTTTAAAAGTAACCCATCCGCCGGAAGGATTGGGATGAACAGTAAAAGTTTCAATCGCACTATATTGCTCAACACCTACCTGGTCATTCCAATATCTACCTGCCAAAGCCACATTACCCCAATTATCAGGGTCTAACCATGGTTGTAGTTTTCTTGCATTATTCGTAGTGTTGTTACCGGTCCATGAGTAGGAAAATTTACCGTAATGATCGTAACCACTCGGCCCTACATTATTCACGTCAATATATTCACAACTTGAGGTTCCGCAGCACAAAGAACCTACAATATATCCGTTAGCATCAAAAAGAGGTGATCCTGAGGAGCCCTGTTCAGTTGTTCCTTTATTATTTTCACCCAGTAACCAACCCACTCTCCAGAAAGATGTATAGTATCCTGTTCCTGAAGTAACCGATCTGGGTTTACTATATTTTTTATAGTCTCCTCCGGGGTGATGGATTGCAGCCCCTACAGAAGGCGTTGTAGTATTTCTATTCCAGCCGGCGAGGAAAATATTAGGCTTGTAATTTTCATTGATATCACCTGTAATTTTAAGCAACATAAAGTCAGAATCTTGTCCTTTCGCAACCAACTGGCCACCAATTGCTACTTTATTAAAAGATCCCCCTATAGCCTCACAGGAGCTGGTTTCATACCCAAAATAGAATCTCCATGCGGCACCGGATTCATAGCAATGTTCAGCAGTAAAAACATAGGGTGTATTGTCTTGTCTTGTATTATTGATCATTGCACCTGAACACATATAAACGTACTCACCGGCAGTAATTTTGATTAACACCACTGAATTCACCTGGTCTCTCCATGGTTCCACTTCCGGACAAGCAGTATTGATATGACAATCACCTTCGGCAGTTCCGTGATAGCCTTTATAGTTAGAAATAGCTTTATAAGTATGCCCCACTGAAGAGATTTCAATTTGTGGGGTTCCATCCACGGAAGCGGGCTGATAATATTCAATAATCATTTCGTCACCGGGAATATCTTGTGCATAAAATTCTCCATCTTCCAGCGTAGACCTTTGGTCATACATCCCTGCAACATGCTGACGGTCAGGAGAGTAAATATAAACTTCAGCTCCTTTTGGAATAACAAATTGGTTAAAATTAAAATGGAGTGCCAATGCGCCTTCCGACCTTACCGCCATTCTCCAGATTCGTTCTCCATTGGGTAAGTGATCCCATTTTCCTGAGTTGTACATATTCAATGTTACCTGGTGGTTCACACCCACTCTGAGTGGCGTTCCTTTATCTTTTGATACAGCATCCTCATCCAATAATTTTTGAATATCCAAAGAAGGGAGGTCGACTGTAGGAACATACCATGATAATTGTTCTTTTTGGAAAGATACGGGTGTTCCCGGAAAACTGAGTTGTCCCCATGACAAATTTAAGAATCCGAAAATCACTCCTGCTAGTACTAATATTCTTTTCATCACTTTAATATATTTTAAAGTTGCAAAGATACGAATAAAATATCAGTTTTTTTTTGTAATTTCGCCATGTTATTATAAAAAATCAAATGACCCAAAAAAAGATAACCATTAACCCCAATCCACAACCAAGTGGAAGTTTAGAAGATATTATAATTCAATCACTTATAGAGAAAAACGGGATTAAAATATGTAAGATTGATTTAAAAAAAATCAACCATGTTTTTTTTGATAGTTTTATTATTTGTAGTGGTTCATCCAAAACTCATGTTGATACTTTGAGTGATTTTGTTCAAAGAAATGTCAGAAAATTGACACATGTCCATCCCTCATTTGTTGAAGGAAAAGCGAATGGAGAGTGGGTTCTGATTGACTACTTTAACATTATCGTTCATATTTTTCAAGAAGAGACGCGAGCATTTTATGAGATTGAAAAATTATGGAGTGATGCTCCAATCCAAGAATTTTAAAGTTTAACTAATGAAATCACAGAATCGTAATCAAAAAAAAGATAATAGAACTCGTTTCCAGAAGTTTTTTAAAAATCTAACCTGGATTTACCTCGCTATATTTGTTATTCTGATTGGATTTGGATATTTTGGATCCTCAAGCGGAAAGCCCAAAAGAATTGAAAGCAATCAATTCCAGGAATTGGTCCGCAAAAAAGAGATTAAATCATTAACCTATATCCGAAAAGAGGATCGAATCAATATCATGTTGAAAGAGTCCGTCATTGAAAGTGACAGCACCTATAAAAAATTCCGTGGTAAAAAGGATAGTTTCCAATTTTACGTGGAAGTTTCTGATTTAAAGGTATTTAATGATGATTTAGCCAGAATCAAGGAGCGTGCCATAGAGCATGAACTCCTTGCCGACTCAACTCTCAATAGAAAAGAGGTTGAAGATTCCTACGATATTTCGTACAGTGAGGACACCAGTAAAAGTTGGGGTATGGAGACGATCTGGATGATCCTGATGTTCGGAATTTTAATCTTTTTTATTATCTCCATCCGTAATATGCGTAACAGTGCTGCCGGCGGAGGAGGGATCTTCAATATTGGTAAATCCAAAGCGCAGCTTTTTGACGGCAAGACCCAACAAACATTTACCTTTAAAGATGTTGCCGGTTTGGAGGGAGCGAAATATGAAGTGGAAGAGATTGTCGACTTTTTAAAGAACCCCAAAAAATATACAGTTCTAGGAGGAAAAATCCCTAAGGGAGCCCTCTTAATTGGTCCTCCGGGAACCGGTAAAACCTTATTAGCCAAGGCTGTAGCCGGTGAGGCTCAGGTTCCTTTCTTCTCCTTATCCGGTTCCGATTTTGTTGAGATGTTTGTCGGTGTAGGTGCCTCCCGGGTGCGTGACCTGTTCAAAACGGCAAAAGAAAAAGCTCCTTGTATCATCTTTATCGATGAGATTGATGCGATTGGAAGGGCTCGCGGAAGAAACATCATGTCCGGAAGTAATGATGAACGTGAAAACACACTCAATCAGCTACTTACTGAAATGGATGGATTCTCTACCAACGAGGGAATTATCATTTTAGCTGCTACCAACCGCGCCGATATTTTAGACCGTGCCCTGTTGAGGGCGGGTAGATTTGACAGACAGATTCATATTGAACTGCCCAACCAGAACGAGCGGCGTGAAATTTTTCAGGTTCATGTCAGAGACCTCAAGTTGGGACCCGATGTTGACCTGGATTTCTTTGCCAGACAAACTCCCGGCTTTTCGGGTGCTGACATTGCCAACCTGTGTAATGAAGCCGCATTAATTTCTGCTCGGAACAACAAAAATCAAATTGAGAAAGAGGATTTTTTATCCGCAATTGATAGAATTATCGGTGGATTGGAGCGTCGTGGCCATATTATTTCACCTGAAGAGAGAAAAACCATCTCTTATCATGAATCCGGTCATGCTGCTGTAGGTTGGTTGTTGGAACATGCCTCACCTTTGGTTAAGGTAACCATTGTTCCGCGTGGTAAATCATTGGGATCAGCCTGGTATTTACCTGAGGAGCGTCATATTACCACAACTGAAGAGATGATGGATCAGATGGCAGCGACTTTAGGAGGTCGTGCTGCGGAAGAGATCTTTTTTGGAAAAGTTTCTACCGGAGCGTTGAATGACCTGGAGCGCGTTACCAAGCAAGCTTACGCTATGGTGATGTACTACGGATTAAATCCCCGGATAGGAAATATCAGCTACTACGATTCTACAGGGCAGTCTGAATACGCATTCACTAAACCTTACAGTGAAAAAACAGCGCAAGAGATTGATGAAGAGGTGAAGAAAATTATCGACACTGCATACAACAAGGCGAAACAGATTTTAATTGACAATAAAGAAAAAGTAACGATATTAGCGACCCGTCTTTTAGATAAAGAGGTACTATTTGCTGAGGATTTAGAGGAGATTTTCGGAAAACGTCCTTTTGGATCTGCTCCGTTAGAGGATCCTGATTAATATATAAAACCAAAACAGTCATGGCAAACGGATTTAAAAGATTTGAACACGAATCGATAAAGTCGAAAGAAAACATCAAGCGTAATATTCGTCACGCTTTATCAGAAAAAAGGAATACCCCGCTATTGAATGTCAATACGGCAGCTCCTGCTTTCTTTCCGTCTGATGATCTCACTATCGATTTTGTTAAGAATTTTCGCGAATCCGGAGGTATTTTTGTGCCCTGTGTGAAAAATGATTTCGCTCAGCGTTTGACACAACTATTGATAGGAAAAAGGTATGAACGCATTTATAGTTCCAATCCTTCTCTGAATCATGTTTTAGAACGGGAAAATATCCCCTTTCTTAAATTTGTCGAACCCAAAGAGCCTGCCGACGTTGCCCTTATTTATGCCGATTATTTGATTGCCCGATGGGGAGCCCTCTATTTTTCGAATAAATACTTGCTCTATCCGTCGGTTTTAAATTTAGCTAAAGATCTGATTGTGATTGGGATGGCAGATGGAATTATTGAAAGTCTTGATGTTTTACACGAAAAATTGGATACGGACTACGAAAAATCGGAGTACACTTTTTCCGAGATCATCAGACCTCATCATCTGGGTGAAGGAGAAGAGTATTCGCCTCAAGATCCGCAGTTAATCCTCTTTTTTATCGCACAATGAAGTCGCCATTAGTTACTCGTACTATCACCGGGATTCTTTTCATCCTCATCATGTTAGGATGTTTCTTTTTCCCTTCTTTTTATGTATTTATATTATTGGGGGGAATCTCCTTAGTCGGCCTTTACGAGCATTTTCAGATGCTTGCTCCTCTCCCCTACTCCCCTCAAAGGAGAGTTTCCTATTTGTTCACCGCACTCTTTTTTGTGAGTGCATATATTATTTTCAATTTTTGCACCTTTCAAGTAGGCATATTGATCGGACTGATTATTCTGTTCTTTCTGACGGTTCCTGCCTGTGAACTCTATCGCAAGAAAGAGACTGTGTATCAAAACATTGGGCTTACCTATTTAGGGATGATCTGGATTGTATTTCCGTTTTTATGGAGTGCGATTCTGACGTTGCTACCCGGAGGGGCTGTCCTGTTGCTCTCAATCCTGATCATCTTATGGAGCAGCGATACGTTGGCTTATGTTTTCGGATCGCTTTTTGGAAAGAGGAAACTATTTGAAAGAGTTTCACCTAAAAAGAGCTGGGAAGGGTTTTTGCTGTCCCTGGTGACTACCAGTTTGCTTTCCCCCCTTTTATTTAAAATCCCTTATTTTCAAACCGGAGCAGTTCAACATCCGCTTTTATGGATTCTATTTTCTGTAATCATCATTGTATCAGGAACTTTTGGGGATTTAGTCCAGTCGTTGTTCAAAAGAACTGTCAACGTGAAGGACAGCGGCAAAATATTACCGGGTCACGGCGGCATTCTGGACCGATTTGATTCGTTTTTGTTTGCATTGCCCGTTGGGACGATTGTTTGGCTGGTGTTGTAAAACCGTGCGGAAGGCGAAAGGAAAAAAAGGCGGAAGGCGGAGGGCGGAAGGCGGAAGTCGATTTTTTTTATTAAGGTGATTTCCAACATAACTCCCTTTAAGTCAAGATTATCAATTGCCACGACTTTTAAGTCGTGGATGGAAATTACCCATGACATTAGGGGCTTTAGCCCAAATTTACAATAATATGAAGTATAAAGTGAGAAATTTGAAATAGGAAATGCATATCATAATGTGCTAATAATCAAATATATAATTCCATAATCCGAAATCTACCCTCCAAAATCAAAATAACCCTAAAAGGGGAACATTATAATAAGTTTGGGCTAAAGCCCTAGGTTATTGGGGCATTCATTCAATCCACGCCCTAAAGGGACGTGGCAATTGATATAATTGAATATCAAGGGATTATATTCTATTGACTCAGTAAATCATTAATTATTTGCTCAATTCAAAAAATTGTTGTATCTTTGCAGCGGAATTTAGAAGTAGATAAAAAATATGCCTCCCGGGCGCGTCATTGACAGCATACTTGGGGGGCGTTCTTCATTTTTAGGGGAAATTTTCCTCTAATTTCCTCTAATTTCCTCTGATTTGAAGGATTTTATCCTCAAAATGATCGGATTTAATATAGCCTAGTTGTCGTTGGTTGATCTTTATTTCTTTCATAAACCCTAATGCAACAAGCTGTTGCAGATCATTCCGGGTAGTTTTAACAGTAACATTAAAGAGGGAGGTCAATTCTTTTGCTGTAAGGATTGATTTCGGCTTTTCAGTCAAGATTTTTAATATCTGTGCTTGCCGTTCGTTGATTTCCGGTATCTCTTTAAGGTAAAGTAAATCACTTTGTTCCCGGAGTTTTCGTTGTATATAGAGTTTCAGTTCTTTAAAAGCTTTGTACATAACTTCTAAGTTATACTGAATAAAATAGGAAAGATCATTTTCATCATTTTCCGTATAAAGATATGCTATTTCGTACTTTTTCTTACTCCGGTGAATAATTCTCGAAATGGAAAGGTATTCTGTTAACCAATACCCTTTTTTTAACATGTACCAATAAAATAAAGAGCGGGCTGTTCTGCCATTCCCATCCGTAAAAGGATGGATATAGGCAATCATAAAATGGATGATAATCCCTTTGATAATGGGATGAATAAAAAACTTCTCATCATCATTGTTGATAAAATCAGCTAATTGGGCTATCCACTTTTCCATATCCTCATAAGGTGGCGGTGTGTGCGCGATTTCTCCGGTTATACTATCCATTACCATGATATCGTCCGAAGTACGAAAACTCCCCTCATGCTCGCTGTTGGTAAGCGTTTTGTGCGTAATCAACCGTTGAATCTCTTTGAGTAGTTCTACTGAAAATTCTTGCTCCTGATTTTCAACCAGATAGCGGATCGTTGCATAGTTGTTATAGATCATTTGCTGTCCCCTATTTTTGGGTTTCAACTGTTTTCGCAGCATCTCCTTGGCCACTTTCCGTGTTGTGGAAGCGCCTTCCATCTGACTTGAAGCAATCGCCTCTTCCATGATGGAGTTGATCAAATAGAACTTTTTATCTCTTTCAGGAATAATCCCCTGAGTTCCCAACGTTCCACCGAGATTCAAATCAAGCAAATGCAACAACTCCAGCATTTTATTGGTTACTGCAAATTTAAAGGTTCTATTTCCCAACGTAACCCTTTTGGCTACAATATTCCGTTTCACTTTGACAGCATACCAAAACGTAATGGGATCCACTCCTGCCGGAGTTTTATACTTCACTTTATCCCAATACAGATATTTATTGTTAATCCGATGAAACAAGGCATCTTTCTTCGGATCAGTAACAACCTTCCATAAAACATGGAAATTGACTTTATCTAAAGCAGGTGGTTTTTCAATCATCTTTACATTGAATTAAAGTGCAAAGATAAACTATTTTTTTAAATCAGGGGAAATTTTCCTCTAATTTCCTCTGATTTCCTCTAATTTGGTGAAAAACACTTATTATGAACCAATAAAATGTAGAGAATCACATTTTTTCTTCAATAAATTTAGTTACAGTTAATCGATGAACTCCCAAAATTCGACTGATGGCACTTTTGGAAACTTTTTTATCCAATAGGTTTCGAATTTCTACTTCTTTACCTGTTAACTTTACTTTTGAAGATTTACGCCCTTTTGGACGTCCTAAAATAACACCTTCAGCTTTTTTGCGAGCAAGAGCTTCTTTAGTGCGTTGAGAAATTAAATTACGCTCAATCTCTGCTGATAACCCGAAAGCAAATGCTAAAACCTTACTATTGATATCGCTACCCAAACGATAGTTATCTTTAATGGTCCAAACCTGAATATCATTTTTCATGCAATGATTAAGAATGGACATAATCATGAGTAAATTACGACCAAGACGAGAAAGTTCGGCACAAATCAATACATCATCTTTTTTTAGCCTGTTTAAAAGTTTTCCCAACTTTCGTTTTTCCACATCTTTGTTCCCCGAAATGGTTTCTTCTATCCATCTGTCGATAATAATTTCTTGTTTTTCACAAAATCGATTGATTTCAAATCGTTGATTTTCAACTGTTTGCTTGTCTGTACTTACGCGAATGTAACCGTAATTCATGTTGTAAAGTTTTAAAGTTTGTAAAAATTAATAATACTTTTTGATTACAAAAAGTGGCTAAATTATTCCAATCTATTATTTTATACAAAAAGGAAATAGCATCGAGGAGCGATTATATTGTACGGAATCGCACTTTTAGTACCTTCAACCATAGCGATAGTTGGGTCATATTAAGTGCTATAGAACAGCGTATTAAGGAAAAAATTGAGCGTGTTGGCATACCGTTAAA
>Ga0116141_10001331_pt1 | contig 21027 bp, 13 predicted proteins | sample AD_UKC097_MetaG_FD_89744 | JGI IMG/M metagenome (GOLD analysis project Ga0116141, IMG submission 89744) | Active sludge microbial communities of municipal wastewater-treating anaerobic digesters from USA - AD_UKC097_MetaG | ecosystem: Engineered > Bioreactor > Anaerobic > Digestate | place: USA...
ATTATCAAAGGTATTGATATTGGAAGAATACACAGAATCGTCTATATAGTTATCAAAGGAATTATACAAGGGAATACTGCGATTATCCTCATTCCGATTCAGATAAGTATTAACGGAAAAACCCAGGGTTTTACGCATCAAAGTTAAATTGGCAGGATTATCAGCTATTCCAAAAGCACCTTTGCTATTGAATAAACCTGCTCCTCCCATAGCAAAATTGCGAGCATCAAAAGTGGAATAAGGATTGCCAAAATAGGTATCGGTAACGCTCCAGGCAGAAAGTGCTGAAGCAACAATTAACATACATATAAGTATTAGGGATTTGTTAGATAACATTATTCCTCCACATTAGTAACGGTAATCAATGCTTAAGCGAATTGTATTTTCGCTGTGTTCAACTCTTTGAAAATATACCGGATCATCCAGTAAAGTGGGATCATCCGAAATATTATAATTACGGATATTAATTTCTTTATCCTGATAGGTCTTATTCTTAAACTTCAAATTCAGATACATATTTTGAGAAATGCGACTGGTGAAAGCGATCCATGCCTTAGAACCTTTTTCGCCCATAAAATCAATTTCCATATCTTCCCAATCCCAATGCGAAATACCATGCCCAAACCAATACAGAAAAGAACCCTGCATTTTCAGTGATTTATTGAAATAGTGAGTATAGTTCACAGCAATATAATCACCAATCATCAGGGTTTGCGCGGCAGCCATTGAATTTTCACCTTCCACAGCAGGATAAGTTAAAGATGTATAAGGTGGATTCCATACAGTATTATAACGGTATTCCAGTTCAAAAAAATCACGGTTGGAAAGAAAAGACCTGACTGCTAAAGTATATTCATTGGTCTTGGAAACCCCGCGTTCCGCATCATCGTCATAACGATTAACCTGGTTTTTATAACGCAAACGCAAAGCCAGCTGATAGATAGGACGGAATTCCAATTCACTTTGAAATCTGGCACTTCTGCGTCCATCGGTTAAACGTTCCCATAGGTCAAGATAACTTCTGCCAATTGTAAAATATCTATTAAATTTGTAACGGGTTTCAAAATAGACCCCACGTTCGGGTTGGGACTGATTGGAATTCTGATATAGGTCTGCAATTGTAGGATTGGTTAAAGCATAAATGTTTTTTTCCAGAATAGTATCCTCAAAACGCTGATGTTCTGAGAAACTGTTGCTATAAGGATTATCAAAATCCACATCGTAATTGCGAAACAGGGTAATGAAATAGAGGTTGTCGTATTGGGTATGAGCTGAAACAAGATATGCCTTTGGGTCATCTCCAAGTTTTAAATCTTCCCCGTCAACAGAAAGTTCTGCATATTCACCCTGAATGGAAGTATTGCCAATCACGGTTTGACCATCAAAACCAATTACTCTTCTATAATCACGCGTGTATTTATCGGTCTGAGTGCTATAGAGATTACTGATTTCCGCATTCATATTTTTTACCAGTTTGGAATAATAATAGGAATCTCTTAACAGAGTTTGCAATAAGTTATTATAGGTAGGAACAACAAAATGGGCATCATCATAAATAGCAGTATAAGTAGTAAACCCAAGCTTGGTTCCTAAAAAAGGATTTACCTGCAAATGCGTTCCCCATAATTTTTCCTGCACCATATCTTTACGAGCAGCAAGATTAATATAATTCATTGCATAAGGATTGCCTGCAGAAATTTCATCGTTAAACCATTCCTCTGCCTCCATCATTGTGTCATCGTCATAACGCAAAGTGGGATTGATTAAAGAAAAAACCTTGGTCTTATCTCCATGAACAGCAGTTCCATCTTCATAGTTATAGATATGCTGTCCGTTTTCATCTATATAATATTGTTTGCCGTAATTATCTAATGTTGAATCTCTTTCCGTATAAATATCATTGCCGAGTTCATCTCTTGTTATTGCATAACCACAACTATCAATATAAGTTAAAGCATCTTTATTGTCAACGGATACGAAAGCCGTAACTCCAAAAAGAGGAGTGGTATATTCTACAGCGCCACCTCTTAAAGAATATTCTTGAGTTCTGGAAAGGTCGGGTGTTATGCCTAATATTCTTTTACTGAAGCCAAAACCGGTTTTACGGGCACTGTAGTAATCAGTATTTTCCATTACCAAGCCCTCACCAAAAGTGGCACGATAATTTCCTGCATACACCTTCAAGCGGGAATTATACAAGCCCGGCATATTGTTATTTTCATAGCCGGCATACCATTTGGAATCGGCTATAATATCCTCCGCCTGCGTATTCAGTAAATCCTCTTCCCCTTTGGCTTTGTAATTCATAAAGCCCAGCTTGTAATTATTTCCGTAACGCATTCTCAGCTTAAGCATAAGATCCGGATCAAGTTCATCCAAACCAAAATAACCCCAATAGGAATTGGTTTTTAGATGTGGAACGGTAACATCGGCAGCATTATAATCATTGCGCAGAAAACTTTCATGCAGCATATCGGACTGCCCTTCTTCAAAATAGCGGGTATAATACAAAAGCGAAGCATCCCACATTATTCTGTTTTTTACCGGCGGCTCTTTATAGTATACATAACTGCGCAAGTTTGTATAACCATAATAGGAAAGGCCTGTAGAATTGCGTAAGTCCCTGGTATCAGCAATAGTATCGCCCTGGGCAATTCTTTTTAGAACAGCTACAGCATCAATTCCAGAAACATTGGGAAAACTCATCAAATCGTCAAAGAGCATTTTATTCACATTCTGAGGGGTCATTAAATAATCTTCCCAAACATCAGCCATTCCTTCCGAGGCACCTTCATTACTATCCACTCGCTCCATTAAATCCCTGATTTCTTCTCTGCGGACAGCTGCTTCATCCGTCTCTACATAGATGGAAACCACAGCTAATTGTTTTAAAAGATCCAGGGTTTCCTGATCAATAGAAGAAATCTGCTTAAGCTCATAGATATCGTCAAATATCTTCACAAATTCCCGATATTCATAGATATCTTGCGCCTGCTTTTCTGTTATGGGCAACTGCATCAATTCAGCCAAAGATGCTGTATTTAAATCCACCTTGGCTGCTAAAACAGATAGCCCCGCCAGAACGAAGAGTATTATTAAAAACTTCTTCATCGCTTTACCTTATAAGTTTTATACTTCTTGAAATTTTGTTTTTTTACCATAGATAGCCATATTAAGAATAGCCATAATTCTGTCCAGTTTTTTTTGCTTTGCTTTTTCTGAGCTGATTTTTTGTCCTCACTCTTGATATTGCTATCAATCTAATGCTTCTATTAGTTTTTTTTCAAGCAGGATAGCTATGTTGCTGATTATTTACAGGACAAAACATCTAAACAGCTGCTATTCTTAAGCCCCCATAAAACAGCAGAAAAATTATCCGGTCTATACAGCAAATGGGTAGCCAAGTTTTCATTCAACAACCTATTTGCTGAATACATTGTATCTATTTCACTAGAATAGTTTATCAGAATATGCCTTGAGCAGATGACATCATTTACCTAAACAAAAATTCATTTATGGCAGATTATAAAGTGACACCCCAAATGTCATATAGCCATCACTGTGACAAAGAGGCATAAACCTTTATCTGGTGCAGAGATGCTTAGGACTGCTTTCGGAAAGATGCCACAGTGGTTTTGGACTTCTTTGGACTGGTTTGTGACAGTTATATGTCAAATCTGGACTCATTTCAGACTGATTTCGGAAATGCCTGAATCTCAACGAAATAGACCAGGCGGAAAGACTCGCAGTATGAGTGGAACGGTTGAACAAGCAAGAAAATGCTTAGTCTAAATGGCGTCTGAATTGAGATCCGAATGCTCGATGCTTTGGATAGATCAAGCCAATATGATGTTTGCAAATGAAAACCATGCAGCAACGGTCAATTAGCTACGGAGCTTAGTTCAGAGATTAGCCTAAAGCCATATTCCTTTTGTTTATTGTCAAGACCCTTGATTATTGCATAACGGTGAAAGTAACCACAGAGGACTACGATTGTCTTGTCTTCGAATTGCTTGTTATAGCTCAGGATGTTGTTTATCATAGCTTTGTCTCTTCTGGCATGGAAGTTTAGCATTTTCCAGAAGTCTTTTTCATATTGAGAAAACTCAGGAACTAAACTGAATAGAGCTTTGTTGATTTGGCGAATTAGTGATATATATGTTTCCACCTGAACATCACAGTGAGGGCTATTGATTTCGAATATCGTGCGCTTGTCCTTTGTTTCATGAAAACCAAATCTTCTACCCATACTCTCAATCAATTTGTACAAGTAAGTTGCGGTTGGATTGGCTGTTTGTTGTTTAAAATATGACTTGCATGCTTCATTGAAGGCTTGCTCTTTTTCAAAGAACTTCATTTTGATGAAGTAGTCATTCCTGCCTTTGATATCATAAGGCAAGACCTCTGCGGCATGATGATCGTCAAGATACCTTAGAACTGCAGCGGCTTCCCCACCCCCTCTTTTTTTGGAATAATCAGCACATCCTTTCAACCAGTCCATCATAGGCCATTTATTATCGATGGGTGATTCATCCAGGATAACATCAGGTTTTATCTCGCACAGCAATTTGTATAGGTCTTCAACTTTGAACCCAATTGTATCCCCATGGCAGGTTCCGATCACATAAATCATATTTCTCATGTTTTTATCCTTCCGCAAATACTTGCTATTATCACGATTAATTATTGTTTATCTTTAATTCACTTGGTTTATTAGGTTAACCTCAACTGTATTACCAGCGTCCCGATCAGCGAGATATCATCTCCCTGCATCGAATCAACTACCTGGACCCGGTAATCGGCATTAAAGGGATGTAAAAGTACCTGCTGCCTCTGGAGATCGAACTGGATACGTTTCAGGGTGATTCCACCGTTCAATCTAACAGCACAGACGGAGTTATCCGTATTGCTCCAGTCATCCTTTCTTTGGATCACAACGATATCGCTGTGCATGATCTGAGGTTCCATGCTATGTCCGTTTACCCGGAAGACCATATAGTTATCGAGATGGTCCTTCAAATATATCCGCGGTAATTCCACGAAATTGTCATATTCAAAATCCTCCATCGCTTCAGCCGGCATTCCGGCAGAAATCTCAGCCAGGATCGGAAGCAATACCGTGCGATTGTAACTGTCATTTCCGCAATCTGATAGCCTGTCTTTGGCAGAGACCACTTCCAACTTGGACTTGAGTGATGACTCAGGTTTGGGGTCCCAGGGAGCGCTCACATACATACCACCCTCACCACTCAGCAGCCAGTTGAGATTCACTTTTTGCTCTGCCAATTTAGTGAGAAATTCGGGTTCCGGAGACCTCTTATTGTTGATATATCTGCTCATGGAATTGAGCGAAATCCCATTTTTTTTCGCAAAATCTCCGTGAGTCAAGTTTTGCGATCTGACCAGCATTTTGAGTCGTTCACCGACTGTCGTAGCTGACATATTCACTCCCAGTGGTCATTTTTGGGCTTGACCGATACCCGTTTGGGTGATAGTCTGCACCTGTGAACAAAGATATTAACCTATTTCGATAGGTCAAGACTTTTTTATAGAGTGATTTTTAGCGGCGCGTTAATTCCAGCGGTTTTGGAAAGCTTCAAAACTTGCCGGCATAAACGCAGAAAGGACTTCCCAAGATGTCGCAGTGCTTTTAAGTAGCTTCCATATATACACTTAAGGAGATGTTATGAAAACTAAGGCAAAGATGCCCAAACGGACACAGCACTGTGACAGGGAAATGGGCAAGCACTGCGACACTTACGTGAACGCTGGCTGTCCTGCACCTCAAAAACCGCCGCTAATGCTTTTGGCAAGGTACCTGGAGACCTGTCACACTGGTAGAAGCATTGTGACAAGACCCAGGAAGATAGCTTTAACCAAGATCGTGGAGGGCACTGTGACAGATTGCTGTGTCACAGTGCTTATTCTCCAGATCGCTGATGAGTACTATGGAATGTTAATGAACAAGAAGATCGATGCTGTTTGGCTGACCATCGAACGGATGGCAGAATTGAATGGCTGTTCCAATCGGACAGTCTGGCGCTATATCGATAAGCACAAGATGTATACCGTGAAGCGCCAAATCAAGGTAGGAGCGGCCAGGGTGCTGAAGACTTTTGTGCTGCCCGATCCGGACACCCTGGAACTGGAGTTTGCCGATACCTATAAGAGCAGACTGGCTCCTCACTTGTATCTGGAGACTGTGATCCCGATTGGTGAACGCCTGGTGACGAGTATGCTGGTTTATGGCTATAAGCATGATACGGAGGATTTAGATGGCTGAGTACAAACTGGACCTTGATGAATACCGCAAGTTCTATGAGGAATTGATGCGACAGTCAGATGCAGTGGAACCATCATCCATTGGAACTCTACAGTTTGCTGAATCTGATCTGAAGGCTACTCAAACCACTCCTGATAGATCTGTTGATAGAGGCATAGTTACAATGCAATCGGTTCCGCTCGAGGAACGTAAGCTTGATTTCAGACCCAAGCAGCATGTTCCCTATAAGAAGACTCAGGAAGCCAAGCTCATGGCCAGCTTCTGCCAGATTGTGCTCTCCCGGCTGCAAAACTGCCAGTCTAAGATCGAAGAGTGGAAACTGATCAGCGAGGAATACAATCAAAAGATCCTGCTGCCGGAGCTTTACGCACTGCGAGGTAAGCGGGATGAGCGCTCCCTCCGGCGCTGGGTGCAGAACTATCTGGATGCCGATCAGGATATGTATGCTCTGGTCAGAAAGATCGATCCCAATGGCAAGACCAGGAAGGTTACTTACTTTGAACAGAACTATTTGATCAACCTACTGCTCAATCCCAACAAGATCAAGATCGGCTCAGCTATCACCGTACTGAAAGGCTATGCCAGATTGGGTTTGTGCGAATCTCCCTCGGATGAGCGAACCCTGAGACGCTTCTGCGAGGAATGGCTGCGAGACAATCCCGCCATCAGCGGTCAAGCCAGGCAGGGAAGCAAGTTCGTAGCAGAGCATATCGTCAAGACCATCATGCGGGATAGTTCACTGCTCAAGGTTGGCGACGTCTGGGTGGCCGATGGACACACCCTGGCCTTCGATATTGTCAATCCCCAGACCGGGAAACCACAGCGCATGACCATGATCCTGGTCTTCGATTGGGCAAGCCGCTATCCTGTGGGAGCCAGCCTGGCGCTTACCGAAGATAGCCAGCATATCCAAGCCGCCTTCCGTAACGGCTTTCTGAACTGGAGAGCGCTGCCCAAGTTCGTCTATCTGGATAACGGCAAGGCCTTCAAGAGTAAGCTCTTTCATGAGCGATGGGAAAGCCATAACCTGGAAACCGAACTGGGTGGCATCTTCCCCCGGCTCAAGATCGAGGCCGCCTTTGCAGAAAGCTACAATGCCAAAGCCAAGGTGATCGAGAGATTCTTCAAAACCTTCCAGGATCAGTTTGAACGCTTCATCTCCTCATTTCGAGGCTCCAGCGTGGCAGATAAGCCCTCCACTCTGATGCGTAACGAAAAGTGGGCACGAGCTCTGTATGAAGCCAAGCCGCCCACGCTGATGGAAGCGATGCAGATGATCTCTTTCTATATCCGCTATATGTATGGACTGACTCCGCACAGCGGATTGGATGGTAAGAGCCCTTGGGAGGTATTCAGCCAAGCAGCTCTGCCTCAGGACAGGTTGGTCGATCCAAGTGAGCTGAACTTCATGATGCTGGCGATGGAGAAAAAGAAGATCCGCAGCGAGGGCATCCGCTTCAATAAACTCCAATATTGGGGTATCGAACTGGTCGATCATATCGGTAAGGACGTAGTTATTCGCTACGATTATGCCGATGCCAGATGGATACTGGTCTATGACATGCAAGACCGCTTCATCTGCCAGGCAGAACTGAGGCAGGCACAGCATCCTTTCATCCACCTCGATAAGGACAACCCCATTCCTCACAGCCAGCTCCAGAAAGAACACAAGCAGATTCTCAAGCTGCGGAGAACCACAGAACAGAGAGCGAAATTCACGGTCAAGCAGACTCAAGCAGTGGTAGATGCCTTCTTGAAGCCAGCAACCGGCATCCCGGAGCAGAGCGCGATTTTTATCCAGCCTCCCATGATCGAAGCGCCTCAGCCTGGAGCAGAAGAATTCATGCAATCCTTGGAAAAGCAGGTGATCAAGAACCTTCCTCCACTATCGGCAAGTAAAATCAATCATGAGAATACAGAACCGCAGAGTGAACTCAAACCCGATTACAAACCAGTCACACCTCCCCTGCAGGAAGATGACGATGATGAGATCAAACCACACAAGAAGAGCTACGAAGAGATGCTCAGATTTATTGGAATCAAATAAGGAGAATACAGATGAAACAAGGTAAACTAGTAAGAACCCGCAATGTAGTGGAAGCTGATGAAGCGATTAATCTGCTCGTAACCCGCCCCAAAGAAGAAATGGTGGGGCTAGGACTGCTATATGGTAAACCTGGCTTAGGTAAGACCACTTATGCCACCAGAATTGCCTTACAGCGTAATTATGTGTATCTGAGACTGGAGGCAACCTCCACGCCAAAGTCGTTCACCATCCAACTGATCACCGGTATATACAATCACCTCAATCTGGAGTATCCGCCTTTGTATGGTACTACCAATGCCATATTTCGCAGATGCATGGATGAGATCGAGAAGAACGAAGATATTGTGATAATCGTGGACGAGATCGACTACGCCTTCAAACAGCAGCAACTGCTTGGGACGATCAGGGATATAGTGGATAACACGGCAGCAATCGTGATCCTGGTGGGTATGCAGAATGCCCGGGATCGTCTGGCGCAGATCAATGAATACTACTTCGACCGCTGCAATTCCTTCTATGAGTTCGAAGCAGCCAGTCTGAAAGACATCACCGCTATCGCCAGAGAAGTATTGGAGGTGGAGGTGAGTCCGGAGCAGATCAATTCTATCTACTTCAACAGCGGTGGCAATCTACGCAAAGCCATGAAGATGCTGCACCTGTTGGAAACGAGCATCAAAGCTAAACAAAGCCAGATTGAAGCTACTGAGCAGAGGAAATCGCCATGCTTAACTCCGAAGCTATCTCCAATCTGATCTCCAACTACAATCAGCCTTTCACTCCCAAGACGCTGGCAGGCATGCTCGACAGTGACATCCAGGAGGTCGAGCACCTGCTTTGTGATCTGGCGAAAGAGGATAAGGTGCGATGTATCTCTCCCAGCAATTCGCTGTATGTGCGAGCTAACCGCTATACCCAAGGCATGGCTCCCGATCCCCGCTGTAAGTGGAAGTACGACATCCAGATCGCCATGAAGCTGCTGGACCTGATCGAAAGTAAGAGCTATCGCTCAGTCAGAGAACTGACCAAGGACTTTGGCAGAAGCAGGCAGTTCGTATTCGTCTATCTTGAAGCCCTTGCCTCGATCAGCATCATCGGCATGAATCCGCATGGCTACTACATCAAGACTAGGCTGGGTATAGAACAACTCGGACGCTATATCCAGCCTGGGATACTGGGTGTGCTGAAAGAAGTACTCGGGGATGAGGAATTGCATCACAACCAGGAATAGATATGATCATTATGAGCGCATGAAAACATCTACGTCTTTAGTAGTACGTATTACATCGCCCTCTGGTACTCCATAAGTTACAGCCAATTCAACACTGGCTTGCAATAGATTGTAGTTATTATCGAAATCGAACGCATATTGGGTAAGTTGCTTCAACGTGTTAAACTCGTTTGTGATAGACTCAATCACGGTTTGATATGCCTTGTCAAGCTTAGCAAGATAATCATCAAGTTGGGTTCTGATCGCTCTAGCTGTTTCAATTTGGTCCTTACTTATGATATTTACAAATATTGAGCCAGCTATTGATCCTATAACTGATCCAAGTATTGGCACCGGAATTGCCATTTGGCCAATTGCAGTAGCTAGTCCTACTATCGCTGCTTCAGCAGAAACAACCATTCCAAGTTCGAAAAACTCATCTGATTGGATTTCTCCTTTCTTATAACGAATTGTGAGTGTACCAACACTCCTTGATGCACTAACAATGGCTCCGGCTAGAGGAGCTGATAAAGATGCATAATTCGTTAGCAAATAAATAGCATAACCAGAAACAGATCCAATTACACCACCTTCTAATCCCTTAATCCCGACATCTTTCCAGTCTTTAGTTGTAAAATCACCCTTATAGAATTTCTTGCCTTCTTTTGCTTTCTTGTACAATGCTGCAACTACTGATATAGATGCCCCAACAGCGCCAGCGGCAATACTTGCTTTAACTGCTTCCCCCTGGCTGGGTTTATGCTCATTATGAATTTTGTCTTTCTTAACTTTACTCTCTCTCTGAATCTCTTTCTCGTGGCTATCAAGGGTTTTATGAACCGCACCTTGTTGAACTTCTGCATATTTTGAAATGCCAGGACGAACAGCATCTGTAAAGCTTTTTCCTGATTGTTCCTCTATCTGATGAACCCGTGCCATTATTGATTTAACAGTCTTTTCTGATAGTCCCTCAACGCTTTCACCATTTATTAGCTTGGTTATTATATAGTGAGTATCTTGGGGTATATGATAGAATGAATCATCTTTCCCAAATCCTGGGTTCTCTCTCATGTGATTAAGAACATGATCAAGGTTTTTACTTATACCATTTATGAATTTTGATTGAACTTCATTCCCATTTATCAGATAATCAGCAGGAGCAGTACGAGGGACTCCCTCAAATGTAGCTGACATTGGTTTCCCATCGAGGACGTCCTTGGCTCTTCGGATTCCAACTTCAACTTGTTCTGCAATTTCGCCGTGTTTGGTATTTGGATTCCCTAATATGTGTTCAGGACTACCGATGAACTCTCTAACTTTATCAATTTCTTGGACTGCAGCTTGAAAATTAGCGTCTTGAATTCCTAACTTCATTAACTCGTCTGCTAAACGAGTTCTATTGATACTATCAACAATAGCGCCACCAATCTGATCCTTGACCTTATCATCATCAAAGGCGCTTAAGATGCCATTTCTAGTTTTCATCAGCTAACAGTTTTGCTCATCAGCTTAGTGAGAGATTGTATGTGGTTGATTAAAGTTCCAAGCATCTGCTTCTGTGCTTCAGAATAATTGTTGTAGTCATTAGGTGCTACAGCTTGTAGAGATAACAAGGTTTGTTCGGTTCCCTGAATATGCTGTCGAGTCAAGTCAAGAATTTCACCAATCTCGACCACTGCTACAGACAATGATTTTATAGAAGTTTCGATCCTATCTCTTGCGTCATAAGCTTGCTTAGCAATCTTTTTATTCTTGGAAGTTAACAACAATCCACCTCCAATAAACCCGGCAGCCCCAATAGCTATCCCTATTGGCCCAGCAAGAGCGAGTAAAGCATTACCTGCAGCAATGCCCCCTCCACCAGCTGCAAGTGCCCCTCCACCTAACCAAGCAAGGGCTGCATTTGTGGCAGCTGCTCCTGATAGAGCAGCGATGGCTGTTCCAGTTGACGCTGTGCCGAAAGCAGTTGCTATTGCTAATGCGGCAGTCGGCATAAGTGCAGCTGTACCAACTCCAACGAGAACGCCAGCACCAACACCTGCTCCTGATTCAATTTCAGCATTCGTGGATGCTTTATGAAATTCTTGAATCAGTTCATCAAATCTAGTAACAGAAGCTTTGTATAATGCGAATTCTCTGTTAAACTCTTTAGGAGTATTTGCCATAGCATTGATAAATCTCTCAACCAATGTTAATATACGCTGGCAGTCATTTGATCTAATTGTGAATAGATCTTCAGCTAAACTAGTAACTCTACTGTTCTCTCCATTGTAACGCTCTACAGAATTTTCTAAATCTCTTACGGCGTATTTTCTCATTTTGTTATAAAAAGCCATTCAATCCTCCTTATTCTTTGGGCTTTTCTCTCTTTGGATACCGTTTAGTGGTTACATACGACATTCAGACCTTATATTTTGTAACTTTTTTTATGTCAATCTGAAAAATAAAGCTCTATTTCATAGACAGCCCTGTTCAGAGAAAGTCATTGCCCATCTCTGCGGACAATACCCGAAAAATATCGGTTGACAAATTGGGAAGGTTAAGAAACAAATAAATCAGCAATGGTTTGAAGTGAAAAAAGTCCTCTATCTTGCACTTATGCCATTGTCAGTATGGATGTTAGGAGAGATAATGAATGAGATGACTGATCGTTGGTTATCGGTGAAAGAAATCTGCTCATACATGAGTGTAAGCGATGACACGGCTTATCGGTGGGTTAAAACACACGAAATGCCAACCCCCAAGATGGGGCAATTGTTTAAATTCAAGATCACCGAGATCGATGAATGGGTCAAGGCTGGTGGAGCAAGCCGCAAACATCAGAAAGTCGATTCGAAATGACAGAGATTCTGGATAGGCTTAAGTCAGTATTGCAGTCGATTGAATCGCAATACCATCGCCTGATTATTCTGGTTAATTGCGATGATGCGATAAAACCGGATCTCATGCGGATGTTGATATCTGAGCGAGAGGCAAGGCCATTAATCCTCAATCTTGAGCTCTCTTCCAGGCTGCTTGAATATAGCATCAAACAAAGACCACTTAAAGTAACTGAGCTGCTGGAAGAGATAGTACAGGATACCCCTTCTCCAGTGATGCTAGACCGAATCGATGTTCTATTTGAGCCATCGTTACAGACCGATCCCCTGGCAATACTAAAAGCTCTATCCAGGAGCAAGACCATCGTCGCCTTTTGGAACGGAGCATTGAAAGATAACAAGCTTTATTACGCAGAACCGGCATACCCGGAATATAAGTCATACCCAGTACAAGATTTCGTGGCAATCGATGCACAGCCACACGAGAGCTTCTAGACCTAAGGAGAATTCTGATGTTATACAAAGAACTTATCCAATATGAACCAATAGAAAGCCTGGTTCAACTGAAGGACGCTGCCATTACTCAGCGAGCCATCAACTTGGTGAGCACCTATGTGATCTCAGCTGAGATGTCTGATCGCATAGCCGATGTGATTATACCCCAATTACAGTTTGACACCCCCGCTGACAACAAAGGTCTGCTGATTGTAGGTAACTATGGGACAGGTAAATCCCATTTGCTTTCCGTAATATCAGCTATCTGCGAAGATGCAACACTGGTTGAGCACTTAACTGATGTGAAAGTTAAAGGAAAGGCAGTTGCTATTGCCGGGAAGTTCAAAGTAGTTATCCGGACAGAACTTGGTGCGACTATGATGCCATTAAGAGATATCCTGGTCAGAGAACTCGAAGAGAACCTGAAGAAATATGGAATTGATTACACATTCCCTCCCATGGACAAGAGCTATTCCAACAAGAAAGACCTCGAAGATATGATGCAGGCATTTCATGAGGTATTCCCCGACGATGGTTTGATCTTAGTGGTGGACGAGCTTCTGGATTACCTGAGAAGCAGAAAGGGACAAGACTTGGTAATAGATCTCAACTTCTTGCGAGAGATAGGTGAAGCCTGCAAAGACTTGAGATTCAGATTCATTGCCGGTACCCAAGAAGCGATCTTCGACAGCCCCAAGTTCATGTTCGTGGCAGATAGCCTGCGCAGAGTTAAGGATAGATTTGAACAGATCCGTATTGCCAGGAATGATCTCAAATATGTGGTTGCCAATCGTCTGCTGAAGAAAAGCGCTGATCAGACTCAGAAAATTAGAGAATACCTGGAGCCCTACACTCGTTACTATGACGATCTGACCCAACGCATGGACGAATTTGTGAATCTATTCCCCATCCATCCCAACTATATCGATACCTTCGAGAGCATATCACTGATTGAAAAGCGTGAAGTTCTGAAAACCATCTCTTTGAATATGAAGCAGATCATCGATAAGGAAGTTCCGCAGGACACTCCAGGGATATTGGCTTATGACAGCTATTGGAAGATGCTAAGCGATAATCCCAGCAATCGCTCCAATCCTGACGTGAAAGAAGTAATCGAGGTAAACTCGGTTCTGATCTCCAAGATCGAGCAAGCCTTCACCAAACCCATATATAAACCTATTGCCATAAGAATTGTCAATGGCTTATCAATTCATCGGCTTACAACACACGACACACACAATCCCATCGGTGCCACTCCTCAAGAACTTAAGAATAACCTTTTCATCTTTGATGCCAATGCTGCCAGCATGGGAGGGGATGAGCCAGATAAAGACCTGACCACATTGGTAGAGACAGTACTGCGAGAGATCGTAACCACGGTTAGCGGCCAGTTTATCTCTTCGAACCCAAACAACGGTCAATTCTACCTCGATCTAAAGAAAGTAGATGACTATGACGCCATCATAGCCAAGAAAAAGGATACTCTGGGAGATGCAAGCTTCAATACCTACTACAATGAAGCTTTGAAACGAGTTCTGGAGAGGATGGACGTTACCCCGCACGTAACCAACTACAACATCTGGCAGTACGAAATAAACTGGCGTGAACGCAATGCTCCTCGCAGTGGATATCTATTCTTTGGCTCTCCCAATGAGCGTTCTACTGCTGTACCGCAGAGGGATTACTATATCTATTTCCTGCGTCCATATGATGATAGTCCGGTTAAGGACCAGAAACTCGAGGATGAAGTGTTCATCTATCTGAGCCGCAGGGATGAGGAGTTTGATGAGGCATTGGCTCTGTTCGCTGCCTCACATGAGTTATCCTTAACCGCATCAGGGAACGCCAAAAACATCTACCTCCAGAAATCTGAACAATACCTGCGCAAGGTGGTATCCTGGCTGCAGAAGCATATCTGGGAAGCTTTCGATGTGGTTTATCAGGGGAAAAGGCAATCCTTGGAAAACTGGGCAAAGGGCAAGAACATTAGAGAGATCTCAGGAATTGGGCAGAATGAGACGGCCAACTTCAGAGACATAATCAATGCCATAGCTTCGATCTGCCTGGCTCAGCACTTTGAAACACAGGCACCCAAGTACCCCAAATTCTCGGTCTTGATAACAGGCTACAACAGAAAACAAGCCATCTCCGACACCTTGCGTGCAATTTCAAGCAGCAATCGATCCAAGCAAGCACTGGCAATTCTGGATGCTCTACAACTTCTCGATGGGGATAGAATCACCACATCCAAATCACCCATCTCCCAATATATAAGTAGTAAACTGGCTGCGAAAGGAAAAGGACAGGTATTAAACCGGGAAGAGCTTATCGATAAGGTCAACGGCCTTGAATATCTTGATCCCAGTGGTTTCAGATTGGAACCGGAATGGGTGGTTGCGGTCTTAGCAGCTATGGTCTATAGCGGTGATATCGTCCTCAGTGTGATAGGTGACAAGTATGATGCCACTAAGATCCAATATCTCTGTGCTTCAGACCTCTCAAACTTGGTCGATTTCAAGCACATCGAACTTCCTAAGGACTGGAACATCCAATCCATCAAAGCGTTGTTCGAGCTTGTGGGTCTATCCCCAGGATTAGCACAAAATGTAACCCAAGGAAATGATGAGCCAGTAAGGGTATTGCAAGATGCCCTAACAAAACTGATCTCTCGCATCGTGTTCACTATGAACCATCTCCGGGATGGATTGATTTTCTGGGGAGAAGACTTGGGGGGCACACTCAAGTTGGAAAATGCCCAGCAAAGCCTGTCCAAGACCAAGGAGTTCTTAGAATCTCTCACCGCCTTCAACACAGCCGCAAAGCTCAAGAACTTCAATGTGCCCGTGGCAGAGATTGAAGCTCAACGCAGCTCATTGGACCTGGTTAAAACCATCAATGCCGCTCAGGACTTTATCAACAATCTGAATCCTCTCATAAACTGGCTATCCACTGCTGAGAAACTGCTTCCCGGCGAGCATTCCTGGCAGACTGAGTTTGAAAAGGCTAAAAAGACCGTGCTTACTCAGGTCAGGGAACTGAAGGCCGATGAGATCAAAGCTCTCACCGGAAAGATCAGCTATGAGCTGCAAAAGCTCAAGAAAGACTATATTGAGCAATATGTGAAGTTGCATAGCAAGCACCGCCTCAATAGACAGGAAGACAAAAAGAAAGCAGAACTCTCTAATGATTTGCGGATACGCAACCTGCAAAAGCTTGGAGAAATCGATATCATGCCCAAACAGCAGGTCAATGAGATATTGGAAAAACTCTCAGGCTTAAAAACCTGCTTCAACCTCACAGAGCAGAACCTGCAGGCAGATCCCATCTGCCCCCATTGCAGATTCAATGCTGCTGTGGAATCTGGAGCTTCATCCGCAAGCCACATCCTGAGTCAGATTGACCAGATACTGGATAATACCATCACCAACTGGACCGAAATGCTGCTCCAGAACCTGCAGGATGAACACACCCAGGAATCCATAGCTTTGCTAAGTGAACAGGACAAGGCAGTACTAGATCAATTCATCAAAAACAAAGAACTAGCGGATAAGGTTGATGATAACTTTGTGAAGATCCTCAAAGAAGTACTGGCTGGGCTCATAAAAGTGACCATTAACATGGATGAGATCCGTAGAGTAATCAGCAAGGCAGGAGGATCTATCACACCAGCTGAGCTTAAACGGGTATTAGATCAATATATTGATTCACTCATTCAGGGAAAGAATCCTCAGCGAGTAAGGATAGTGCTGGAATAGGTAAAAAATGACTACAGAAGAGCTGCTAAAAGCTATCAAGAGTCCAGAATGGACAGATATTGAATTCAAGCAATCACGCAAGGGTGTTTCAGAAGAGGCCTATAAGACTGTCTCTGCCTTTGCAAACACTTGTGGTGGGTACTTGGTCTTCGGCATTAGAGAAAGCGCCAAGAAAGCTGAGCGGGAGATCATAGGGGTAGAAGATGTAGATAAGGTTCAGAACGACTTTCTTAGCTGCCTGCGTAACGGAGGCAAGCTGAGCAGAGTGATCCCATCTGATGCTGAACTGCACGAGGTCGAGGGAAAGCATGTATTGGTTTTCTATATTCCGGAGGCAGATCGCAAGGATAAACCCATCTATCTGGGAAGAAGAATCGACCAAGCCTATATCAGAAGGGGTGGAGGTGATGAGCTCTGTAGAGAATCTGAATTGAGAGCCTTAATACGGGATGCCAGTGATACTCCATTCGATAGAAGCATTGAAAAGGGAATCGACCATATTAGTTTTATCAATACCAATACCTTAAAGTGGTATAGAACGCTTCTGGATAACAGGCTCGCGGGCAAATATGCCCAACAGAATGATCAGGACTTTCTACTGGAAATGGGGCTGCTGTTGGAAGATGATGGGAAGGTGTTCCCCACCAAAGCCGCCATCCTGCTGTTTGGAAAAGAACGCTATGTAAGGCAGATACTGCCCCGGCCTGTTGTGGACTATCAAAGAATAGACAGCCCCGAGGAGAACTGGGATGCGGATAAAAGGTGGCACGATCGGTTGGTGATAGAAACTAACCTCTTTGAAGCATGGAGAGTGCTCTATGACAAGTACTCCCTGATTGCGGATGTCCCCTTCTCTCTGGATGAGACAACCCTACAACGCAAAGATGATTCATTGGATTACAGGTCTTTTCGGGAAGCGGCAGTTAATCTGCTGATCCATCAAGATTACGGCGATGTTTCCAGAAAAGCCGAAATCAAGATCTTCAAGGACAAGACCGTATTCTGGAATCCCGGCTCTGCCTATTCCAGTGTTGAAGCCCTGCTCGAGTCCCGGCACCACCCCATCCGCAATCCTTTGATCGTTAGAATATTTCGGCAGATTGGGCTTTGTGAAGAAGCCGGAACCGGGATCAGGACTATCATGGAAGACTGCCGAAAGCTCGGCCTCTTCCCGGCTCATATAACTAACGATAAATCCGATTTCAGTTTTTCTCTTTCTATACGAAAGCAGCAGATAATATCCGAGCCTTTCAAAGATTTGATTACAAGGCTGGATCTTGAGCTAAATCCAGAAGAAGCTGCCATCTTTTCTTACCTGGTTTGTTATCGGAAGCTGAGCCTGCCGATTGCCAAAGCAATCACAGGCAAATCCAGCGATGTGACCCTGGCAACCATGGCTAAGCTTGAGGTAGAAGGACTGGCCAAGTCAACCGACCACAATCAAGCTTGGTCACTGTGCGAAAGCATTGAACAACAGATTAATAAGCCAGGTAGTGACCAAGCTGGTGGCCAAGCTACAGGCCAAGTTAGTGGCCAAGCTCAAGAGGAATCCAAACATCTATCAGATATTCAGGTTGGAATCATACTCAACTGCACTGAACCAATGAGTATGCAAAATCTCAGGAAAAAACTTAACTTGGGAAGCCGGTATAATCTGCGAACCAATCATATCCGCCCCTTACTGGAACGTGGGATACTGATGATGAGCTTTCCTGAAGCGCCTAAGCATCCCAAACAAAAGTATTATCTTAGCGACTATGGAAAAGAAGTGCTACAAGTTATTCAAGGAGAGCATTGATGCCACAGCAAACCTCCATTAATCTCGATACCAAAGCCAAAGGTCCCGTCACCTGCCTGGGGCAAGTATTTACCAGCGAAGATGCCCGCAGAGAGCACTTCAGAACCCTCTTACGGGAAAAACTGAAAGACCCGGAGTTCCGCAAGATCGAGGGCTTTCCAATCGGCGAGGATGATGATATTGTCGCCCTGAGCGATCCTCCCTATTATACTGCCTGCCCCAATCCTTGGATCAATGACTTCATTGCAGAATGGGAAAAAGAAAAGGGAGCCAGACCGGATGAATATCATCGGGAGCCCTTTGCTGCAGATGTAAGTGAGGGCAAGAACGATCCCATCTACAATGCCCATTCCTACCACACCAAGGTTCCCCACAAGGCAATCATGCGCTATATCCTGCATTACACAGAACCCGGAGATATTGTCTTCGATGGCTTCTGCGGAACGGGTATGACCGGTGTCGCAGCTCAACTCTGCGGTGACAGAAAGGTAGTGGAATCCCTTGGCTATCAGGTAAAAGATGATGGCATTATTCTGGATGAAGAAGGCAAAGCATTCTCCAAACTGGGAGCCAGAAAAGCAATTTTGAATGATCTCTCCCCTGCAGCTACTTTTATCGCTGCCAACTACAATTCTCCGGTTGATCTTGTGGAGTTCGAAAGGGAGGCAAAACGCATCCTGGAGGAAGTGGAAGAAGAATGCGGCTGGATGTACGAAACCTTGCACACTGATGGTAAAACTAAGGGAAAAATAAATTTTACTGTATGGAGCGATGTGTTCGTATGTCCTCACTGTATGAAAGACTTCGTTTTCTGGGAGGCGGCAGTTGATAGGGAAAAAGGAATGGTCTTGGATGAGTTCCAATGTCCTTATTGTGAGGCGTTACTAACCAAAAGATCTATAGAGCGAGTTTACTTATTTTTGAAAGATGATGATTATAAAGATCATAATATGGCAAATGAATCAACCGCCTATAATAATCATTGTGCATTGGATACACAAAGCGATTGCTTAGTAAAAATCGCAAAACAAGTTCCTGTCTTGATAAGCTACACTGTTGGAAGTAAGAGTTTTGAAAAACGCCCTGATAATCTCGACATTCAGATCATTGAAAAAATTAACAGTGTAAAACCCTTTTACTGGTATCCTGCAAATGAACTACCTGAAGGGTACAATACGAATCAGCCTATAAGATCTCATGGTTTCTCACGTATCCATCATTTCTATACAAATAGAAATCTTATTAGCTTATCTTTGTTAAACTCCTTGGCTGTCCCACACCAAATGAAATTCATGCTAACAGGATTGCTTAACAGAGCTACTAAGCTTAACCAACTCCACTTGAAGAATTACTTTTTTGGGGGTGGAGGCTGTAATGCTGGGCACAGAAAGGGTACGCTCTATGCCCCGTCTATCTCAATAGAAACATCCATACCTCAATTACTAAAGGAACGAGTGAAATCACAGTGGAGAGCATATCAACAGAATTTATCCTCAGGTAATTGCATTATCTCTTGTCAGTCCTTAACCGACAGATTCCCGAAAATGAAGCTTGGTAGCGTGGATTATACATTCGTTGACCCTCCATTTGGTGCCAACATAATGTACTCGGAGCTTAGTTTCTTATGGGAGGGTTGGCTTCGGGTTTTTACCAACAACCAAAGAGAAGCAATTGAGAATCCAATTCAAAGAAAGGGCCACGATGAGTATCGGGATTTAATTGAACGATGTTTGTCAGTGACACATGATTACTTAAAACTAGGAAGATGGATTACTATTGAGTTTTCTAATACAAGCGCATTTGTTTGGAACTCGTTTCAATTAGCAATAGAGAAATCTGGTTTTGTTATTGCTGATGTATCGTCATTAGATAAGAAACAAGGAGGTATGGCAACCATAAGGAGTAGAAAAGCAGTCATCAAAGATTTAATCATCTCAGCGTACAATCCTGAAGACAGCTTCGAAAATACTCAGATATTAGGAAATGATAATGATGATAGCGTATGGGAGTTTATAAGAAAACATCTTTTGAAACTACCTGTTGTTAAGCGCTCATCAGGGAAATCGTTAATACCCAATAAAGAAAGAGATCCCAGGATTCTTTTTGATAGGATGGTTGCACACTATGTTCAAAATGGCTACTGGGTTCCTATGGACAGCCATGATTTTCATGAGGGCCTAGAACTAAGATACTCGTGCAGAGATGGACTGTATTTTCTTCCTGAACAAGTGTTTATATACGATAAATATACTATGGAAAGCAGTCTGGAAAAACAGTCTCAGATATTCATCGAGGATGAGGTTTCCGCCATAGAATGGTTGCGTAGCTTGCTAAAAGAAAAGCCGCAAACTTATCAAGAGATTAACACACCTTTCCAACGTGCTATGTCAACATGGAGTAAGCAAGAAACACTACTAGAGTTGTCTACCATACTTGATCAAAACTTCCTCAAATACGATAATATAAGTGAGGTTCCCAGCCAGATTCATACCTATCTATCCACGAACTGGAAAGAACTGCGTAATCTTCCCAAAGATGATCCGGCTCTTAAAGCCAAAGCTAAGGATCGTTGGTATGTGCCAGATCCCAATAAACTGGCAGATTTGGAACAGATGCGGGAAAA